>OIWT01000591.1_pt1 | contig 49333 bp, 47 predicted proteins | sample 1587701 | NCBI WGS metagenome assembly OIWT01 (sample SAMEA3888904, study PRJEB22519) | human gut metagenome | biome: human gut; feature: human-associated habitat; material: faeces | place: Denmark | collected 2009 | reverse complement strand
GTCTCCTGCGTCCTCGCTGTCGCGAGAACTTGTATCCGGCAGGCACCTCCCACTTCCCGAGGCCGTGGGGTGGCCACGTCCGCCGCGGCACGCCGCCTGTCCGGCGCCTCACCATCATTGTCATTTTTCTGTGGAGTATTGAAAAGTTTTGTGATGGGTCTTCCACAATAGTTATTTTTTAAAGAAGCAATGTGCCTAACACACATTACTGATATTATTTCTAAAAGGACTATTGTATTTAATATAATTTTCATAGCTTTGTAAAAACGTTTTAACTATAATAACATCATGTAAAGACTACTAACACTTAATGTGTATCGGCTCTGTCAATGCACCAATTAGAGCTAAAGAGCATATCCTTCTTCTACCCGGAAAACGAAGTGACACATTCAATATGAATACTAATCTGACTAACTATTTTTATCTAAAATGAAACAATTAGCAATGATAATGGCTGCATGTTTACTGACTGTATCATGCAACAATATACAAAAAACGGCCTCACCAGCAGATGAGACATCAAAGGTACAGAAGATTGCAGAATCTGGAGAGTTCATAGATATAAATATTAAAAAGCTCTCTGATGAACTTTCTACAGTGGACACTAAAGCATTGTCTGCCCTGAAAAACGACAAGGACAAAGCATTTGCTGCGCTATACCGATTCTACAGCCACGTACAACTTATAGACAGTTGCTACGTCTGCTCTCTGAAATCGGCAGCGGAAATAAATGTATCACAAACCGTATTCGGGACATTGAAGAACAATCTCGATGACATGAACGAACAAATTGAAAGCCTACGCAAAGCAGGAGAAAAAGTTTCGCTCCCGGATGTTGACAAAGACTATTTAAAAAGCCTGCTTCGATAAATAAGTTGGTAAGTTTTTTAGTTTCGCACACGGGAGCTCAACCACGGGGGCAGAAGAGCCGAATCTGCACACGTGAATCCAGCGACGGGGGCAAAAGCCCACGATTTGCACACGTGAGGAACAATATGAAGAACGACGGGGGCAAAAAGGCTGAATCTGCACACGTGGTTTGAAACTTGAGGACATTACCGGCTTACGACGTGTCACACTTGACACCATTGCCTGTTCGATGCGTCACACTTGTCTTGTGTCACGCGGACAGGCGGGCAGCGGCGGCGGAACTCACTACGCTTCGCTCCGTTCGACCCTCCTACCGTCTCCTGCGTCCCCGCTGCAGCGAGAACTTGTATCCGGCAGGCACCTCCCACTCCCCGAGGCCGTGGGGTGGCCACGTCCGCCGCGGCAGGCCGCCTGTCAGGCGTCTCACTGTCATTGTCCTTTTATATTCCGTGGAGTCCTTAGTAAGCGTTAAAGAATAAAAAGTTTTGTGAAGGATTTTCGAGAATAGATTCCTTTTAGAAGAAGGAGTGTGCTGGACGCACTCGACTGATGAGAAAAGGAATATAGACCGGAAAGCCCCGCAAATATACTCCTTATATTACCCCTGAGCCAATCATTTCATCCCTGTCATACCACACGGCGAACTGCCCAGGCGTGATGCCTCTCTGCGGTGTTTCGAAGAGAATGAACAGACCAGACGGCCTCTTGACCAGCAACGCATCCTGCAACGGCTGGCGATAACGGATACGCACTCTGTACCGGCGTATTTCTCCATCCTTCATCCGCAAGTCCTCCCGGATCCAATGGATCTCTTCAGGCGCGACCATCAGGCAACTGCGCGAAAGGCCCTTGTGCCGGTGTCCCTCCCCTACATATATTATATTGTTTTCAATGTCAGTGGAAATCACGAAAAGCGAGTCTTTATGGCCTCCGATGTTCAGGCCCTTGCGCTGTCCTATGGTATAGAACTGGGCTCCCTCGTGACGGCCTACTACAGCACCGTAAGGATTTGATTTATAACGGGTTTTCTTGACATGACGCTTACCGGAGCGGTATGTCTCAGTCTCGAATTTTATCGACTCATACGTAACCGGACGGGACAGGCGCAGAAGATCCTCATCTGACAATGCACCGATACTGTCATAAGAATAGACAGACTCCGCATGGCAGCCTCCCTCATAATCCCCGGCCTGAGAATGTGCAGCCTTGTCATCTGATATATAATCAGTTATCATCTCCGCATCACCCGCCAAACGGTTCTTCAGAATGGAAGACATCGTGTCTCTGAGGAAACAGTACTGCGGAGAATCTTCATAGAAGGCGTCATACACTTCGACCACGTCACCTTCCACAGACTTGAGCTTCTGCTGGAGAAATACTGGAAGGTCCACTTTTCCCACGAAGCAGATACCCTGGGAGTCCTTTTTCTCTGCTGAAGGCAAATCCGCTTCCGCAGCCAGTCGTCGCACTTCCGGCTTGCAGATGTCACCTATCGGGAACAATGCCTTGGAAAGCTGGTCTTCAGTAAGCTGACACAGGAAATAGCTCTGGTCCTTGTTCGGATCCGAACCAGCCAGGATGCGCCACACAGGCTTGCCGTCATTGACAATCTGGTTCCCTTCAGCGTCTAGCGCAGGTTCCTTACGGCAATAATGCCCGGTGGCCACCATATCCGCGCCCATTTTCTGTGCGGCCTTCAGGAAAGCGTCGAACTTTATCTCCCTGTTGCAGAGCACGTCCGGGTTCGGCGTTCTTCCCTTGGAGTATTCATCGAACATATAGTCCACCACACGCTGACGGTATTCATTGCTCAAGTCAATGAAATAGAACGGGATACCTATTTTCCTCGCAACCATTTCGGCCACGAACTTGTCTTCTTCCCATTCGCAGTCACCGTGCAATGTCCCTTCCGTGTCGTGCCAGTTCTGCATGAACATCGCAAAAACATCGTAACCCTGCTGTTTGAGCAACAGAGCGGCCACACTGGAGTCCACACCTCCGGATAATCCTACACAAACTTTCATAAATTTCTCCTCTTTTCGGGCTAAAGAACCAGGTCAATAGCGCCTTGACAGCCGCAAAGATACCTAAATCAGAGAAAAATTACTATATTTGAAACGTTTGGCAGTCATTGATTCGGAACATTGTCCGATACTAGCCGCAAATTACAACACATTATGACAAACAAGAAAATAGAAATAGACTATCAGGAATTCGGTTCCATACAGGAACTTGAACCGCAGGACAGAGAGCTTTGCGAAGCCGCCGAAAAGGCATTGGCCGGCTCATATGCGCCATATTCCAACTTCAATGTCGGGGCTGCCGTGAGAATGTCCGACGGAAGCATTGTCACCGGAGCGAATCAGGAGAACTCGGCTTATCCGTCAGGACTTTGCGCGGAAAGGACGGCTATGTTTGCAGCTCACGCGAACCATCCGGACCTCCCGATGAGGAGCATTGCCATAACAGGAGCACAGAACGGCCTGCTGAACAGCGGCATCACTGCTCCATGCGGAGCCTGCCGCCAGGTCATGGCCGAATATCAGAAAGTCAGCGGCGGAAAGATGAGCGTCCTCTTCTACGGAAAAGACAAGATCCTGAAATTCAGTCAGGTAGATGACATTCTTCCTTTCATTTTCACCAACCTGGACTAAGAAAATAGCCGGATTGGCCTGTCATACTTTGCAGATTTGACAAAAAGCAGTATATTTGCAGTGGGAAAGTCGTACACGACCAGCTCCCTCCAAACTCCCCCAGGGCCGGAAGGCAGCAAGGGTAGGAGGTCGTAGCGGTGCGATGTGCTAAGCTTTCCCTTTTTTCATTTATATACCTCCATGGAAAGAGACGACACGTTCAAGAGCACTATCACTCTCGCCGATGCAGCAAGGATAACCGGCCCCATATCATTCAACCTGATGATAAAGCCATGCGGTTCGCTCTGCAATCTTGACTGCAGATACTGTTACTATCTGGACAAGTCACGCCTCTACGGAGGACACGAGCCAGTGATGCCGGAGGAATTGCTGGAACGTGCGATACGCGATTATCTCTCCACCTGCGAAACCCCTGAAGTCACATTCAACTGGCACGGCGGCGAGCCGCTGATGGCAGGCCTGGATTTCTACCGGAAAGCAGTCGCCCTCGAGAAAAAATATGCTGACGGCAAGATCGTGCACAACACTCTCCAGACAAATGGCACACTCATAACCCCGGAATGGGCAGATTTTTTCGCTGCGGAGAATTTCCTCATCGGGCTATCCATCGACGGCCCGGAGCACATACACGACACATATCGCAGCAGCAAGGCTGGCGCCCCATCCTTCCGGAAAGTAATCGCCGGCTTGAAGAACCTGCTCCGCTCTGGCGCAGAATTCAACACCTTGACTGCCGTTTCCAAAGCCTCGGAAGGACATGCCCTGGAGATCTACCAGTTCCTCAAATCGACAGGAAGCCGCTTCATGCAGTTTCTTCCTGTCGTCGAAAAAATAAAGTTTCAGGTCAATGCCAATGGACGTCAGATGAGGAACTTACGCCCGTCAATGGTTCCTCCTGCCACCGACAGTGACGGCTTCGGCCTATGGTCCGTCAGCGATATCGGCTACGGAAAATTCCTGTGCGAAATTTTCGACTGGTGGGTAAAGAACGATGTCGGCAGCTATTTCGTGGGAGCATTCGATGCCACATTGGCCTCATGGTGCGGTCTTTCACCAGGAACCTGCTCATTCTGTGAGACTTGCGGAGGAAACCTCGTAGTGGAACACAACGGAGACGTCTATGTCTGCGATCATTTCGTCTATCCTGAATACCGCTTGGGCAACATCGCCACGTCCTCATTGAAAGACCTTGCAGGGTCACAGCAGTCCGTAGCCTTCGGCATTGACAAGCGCAATTCTCTTCCTGCCCAATGCAGACGCTGCGAATGGGTCCGGCTCTGTCATGGAGAATGCCCCAAACATCGCCTTTCCACCACAAAATCCGGAGAGGCAGGGCTGAATTCGCTATGCGCAGGGCTCAGAATGTACTATGAGCACACGGCCCCCTATATGAAAAAGATGCTCAGCCTTTTAGAAGCGGGAAAGCCGGCCGCCGACATTATGGACGGAGCATTATAACCCGCTCTCTTCCACGTATTTGCCCTTCTTGCGCCAATGCACGAAGCCATAGGCTGCAGAAAGCGTATAGAACAGATACAGGGCAGCCATCCAGTAGAGGCCCTGGCAGCCGCACATCACGACGTACATCAGGTCAGCCACTATCCACAGCAGCCATTGTTCTTTATAAGAGCGTATCAGCCACCAGGTCGCGATCAGGCTCAGGACCGTAATAGCAGCATCGAGGGATGACATCGGATCGCCGAGAGCCCTGAGGACACAAATTAATGCCGCCGTGCCGACCGCCTGCAGCAATACGCTGACAGCCAATACTTTCAATGATATTTTACGCAAATGTATCTGCTGCGCGCCACCGGCAATGGAATCCGAATCCCGGCGCCAGCTGATGAAGCCCCAGACCGCGGTAACCACGTAATATACGTTCAATGCAGATGATGCATAAAGTCCCTGACGGCAGAACAGCACCACCGAAGCGATTCCGGTCAATATCTGCACGCCCCACATATAATTGCTCTGTCTGATTTCGAGGATAATGAAAAGTATTCCAGTTATCAGAGTGAATATTTCTATAGCATTGTCCATAATTCCGCCTGTTTGGGAGTGCAAATGTACGTAAAAATGAGTTATCTTTGTCAGGATACGAAACAATGATTGATATGAACGACGCGATAACCGAAAGCAGCATATCCGGTATCGTTCCAAATGACACGCCTCTAATCTCGGAGGCCTTTACAGAGCGCTCCATAATTGCCGAACACGGGATGTATATTCTCTTGAAGGCTAAGCGTTTAGGCAAGTGGTTCAAGCTGAAGGCTCTTTCGGGGCAGTTCGCCTCCGATTGTCTCCATCGTGAACTTCTGAAGAAGGAGTTTGAACTCGGCTTCCCTCTGGAGCATCCGAATGTCGTGCGGACATATGACTTTGTGCACGACTCGGAACTGGGCGACTGCATCGTTCAGGAATATGTGCAAGGCGAACGTCTTGACGAGTGGCTTCCGACCGCATCAAAGAAGGCACGGCGCAGGGCAGTCGGGCAGATTCTGGATGCTATTGCATATTTCCATTTGCAGGGTGTGGTTCACCGCGACCTCAAGCCGTCGAACATTCTGATTACAGACAACGGGGCCGATGTGAAGATTATCGATTTCGGACTTTCCGACGCTGACCGCTATGCCATCTTGAAGCAGCCTGCCGGCACGCTTGGTTTTTCCGCCCCAGAGCAGCTTGGAGGTGCCGGCAATGTCATAAACGGAGAACCCGTGGCGGGAAATGCCTCATCTGCCGACGGCCATACGGATGTTCGTGCAGACATATATTCCTTCGGTCGCATCCTTCCGTTGTTTCGCCTGGGCGGAGTGTATTCCCGCATAGCCCGCAAGGCTTCCGCTTACAACCCGAAGAAAAGATATGCGAATGTTGAGGAAATCCGTTCCGAAATCCGTCGTGCTCATATTCCCGCCATTGTCTGTGGCGCCGTTCTGTTCCTGCTGCTTGTCGCAGGCGGAGTCTTTGCCGTTGTTACATATCGTCAGAAGGTCGCGGCTCTGGATGATAACCTGAGGCAGTACGAGCAGAAAGTCGCTGATTTTGATGAACGGGTCTCGCAGTTTGAGGCAGAACATACTGAATGGACAAAGGCTCGTAAAGAAGATGAGGCGTATAAAAAAATTGAATCCGCCGCGCTTGCGGAATATGCCCAGTTCTATCGTGAGATGTGTGATGCAATTAGGCTTAGCCATAGCGAAGCGGAGGCGGAAAATCGTATTGCCGCCTTTATCTTGAAGTATGACGGCGACACTGCCACATATCACCAGCGCCTATATGACAAGTACGTAAGGAAATACCCTATGACTGATAATCAGAAACGTGACTTATATCAGACCTTGATTACTCAGTCGCAGCTTAAAATTGAGTTTATTGAGATTGCAAACAGCAAGTTAGCGGAGTTTGGAAGCCCTGTCCGCGTTTTCATCAACCAATATGGCAAAATTGAGGTGTATTAACCCGCCTTTCCCGCCGCAAAGATAGGTAAGTCCAGTCTTGCCCCTATGGCTCAGCTCGCTAAGAAGCAGCGGCTCTCCGGGCACGAACAGCATCACCGCGGCCGTGTCTCCGACATCACCCTCCGCCAACCGAGCCGACTCGATGACGCCCTCTGAAACGAATGCGGAGTTCTGTTCCTGTGCAAACCTCCTTTCAGCCAGATAGTTGTCCCAACTTTTGAATCCGGCGAAATCTATCCTCGAAAATCCTCCACATAACAAAAAAAATCAGGCGGAAAAACTTCCGTCTGATTTTTTTTTGAGCCACTCAAGGGGTTCGAACCCTCGACCTGCGCATTACGAATGCGCTGCTCTACCAACTGAGCTAAAGTGGCAATTCGCTCCTCTCCGAACGAAATGGATTGCAAATGTAATGCTAAAAGCTTATTTTTGCAAGGATTGACCATCGAAATATTTGATAGTTATGAAAAATATAGGAAAAATGTTGTTGACATTGGCATCAGTTGCTGCTGTGGCGTCCTGCGCGGACTGCAATAACAAGAAGAAAGGCGATTTCAAGTACCTCGTGGATGAATTTGCTGATATCAAGATCATGCGGTATCAGATTCCCGGGTGGGAAAAATTGACATTGAAACAGAAAGAGTATGTCTATCACCTGAGCGAGGCTGCAAAATTCGGATGGGACATTTACTGGGACCAGAACTGCAAGGACAATCTCGCAGTGAGAAAGGTGCTGCAGAACATCATTGAAAATTACAAGGGCGACCGTACCTGCAAGGAATACAATCAGTTCCTCGTCTATGCGAAACGCGTATTCTTCAGCAGCGGCATCCATCATCATTATGCTGAGGACAAGTTCTTCCCGCAGTGCAGCCAGGAGTATTTCCGTGCATTGATGGAGTCAGTGGGCGATACGGACAAATGCGAGGCATTGCTGCCGGTCATCTATTCGCCTGAACTTTATGCACAGAGGCGTTCTTCATCGGCCGATGGCGATATCGTGGCACTTTCTTCAGTGAATTTCTATGAGGGAGTCACCAGAGACGAAGTCGAAAATTATTATGCGGGCATCATTGACCCGAACGATCCTGAGCCTATTTCTTATGGCTTGAATACCAAGGTGGTAAAGGGCGCGGACGGTGTGATCCGTGAAGAGAAATGGAAAGTCGGCGGCATCTACGGTCCGGCAATCGAGAAGATCTGCGAGGAACTCGAAAAGGCCAAGGCTGTGGCTGAGAACGATACCCAGATGAAGGAGATTTCCGAACTTCAGGAGTATTACAGGACCGGTGACCTCAAACTTTGGGACAAATACAACATCACTTGGGTAACTGATACGCTCGGTACAGTCGATTTCACGAACGGTTTCGTCGAGGACTACAATGACCCGCTCGGCCGCAAGGCTTATTGGGAGGCTTTGGTCAATGTGAAGGACTCCGCCGCTTCAGCGCGCACCGAACTGCTCAGTGCCAATGCCCAGTGGTTTGAGGACAATGCGCCGATTGATCCTCGTTTCAAGAAAAAGAGTGTCAAGGGCGTGAGTGCCAAGGTGATAGACGCAACCTGTCTCGGCGGCGGATGCTATCCTGCCACCCCTATCGGCATCAATCTTCCTAATGCAGACTGGATCCGCAAGGAATACGGCTCCAAGTCAGTGACCATTGCCAATATCACCCACGCCTATGATGCGGCGGCCAATGAGTCCCCGAAATCAGTGCTTGAGGAGTTCGCTTATTCCGAGGAGGAAAAGGCAATGCAGAAGAAATACGGTTCTTACGATGATGAAATCCACACGGACCTGCACGAATGCCTCGGACACGGCTCAGGACAGTTGCTTCCAGGCGTGTCAGGAACAGCGATGGGCGAGTATGCATCTGCATTGGAAGAGGCCAGGGCTGACCTGTTCGGACTTTACTACATTGCAGACCCTAAGCTGGTGGAACTCGGCATCCTTTCTGACCCTGAGGCTTATAAGGCCCAGTATTCCAACTACATACGCAACGGCCTGATGGTCCAGACGAACAGAATCGAACTTGGCCGCCAGATTACCGAGGCGCATATGCAGAACAGACAGCTGATCGCTGCATGGTGCTATGAGCAGGGACTTCAGGACAATGTCATCGAGAAGAAAGTGAAGAACGGCAAGACCTATTTTGTGGTCAATGATTTCGAGGCTCTCCGTACCCTCTTCGGAAAACTTCTCGCTGAAATACAGCGTATCAAGTCAGAGGGTGACTACCAGGCCGGCAAGGAACTGATTCAGAAATATGCGATGGACATTGACCCGGAACTTCACAAGGAGGTAAGGGACAGGTATGCGGCTCTCGGCCTCAAGCCTTACGGCGGTTTTGTCAATCCTGAGATCGTGCCGGTGGAAAAGGACGGAGTGATCGTGGATTACAAGGTGGAATACCCTGACGACTATCTCGGTCAGATGCTCCAGTACTGCCATAAGTACTCTACATTGTAACCATGCGTTACAGCACATCAGAAGAATATCTCAAAGGATTCAGGACATATCTCCGTGTCGAGCGGAATATGTCCTCGAATTCTTATGAGGCGTATTGCTCGGACGTTCGCGAAATGTTCTTGTCAATATGCAAGGTCAGGGAAGTGCAGGACTTGAGTCCGCTCAGCATAACGAAAGAGGAACTGACCGGCTATGTGGAAAGCCGCGCCAACAGTGACGAACCTGTCTCCAAGCGCACCCAGGCGAGGCTATTGAGCTCGTTGAGGTCATTTTTCGGCTGGCTGGTGATGGAAGGCGAGATCGAGGAAAATCCGTGTGACGGCATCAGTTCACCGAAAATAGGACGGTATCTGCCTTCTGTCCTGTCTGTTGAGGAGGTCGAGGCAATCATGGATTCGGTGGACCTTACCAAATGGAACGGGTTGAGAGACAGGGCGATACTGGAAATGCTGTACGGTTCCGGACTCCGTGTGTCTGAAGCGTCCGCCCTCAAGATTTCTGATGTGTTTCTGGAGGAAGGCTTCGTAAGGGTAGTGGGAAAAGGAAACAAGGAAAGGGTGGTCCCTATGGACGAGCCTGCCGTGATGGCCGTGAACAACTACCTTCCGGTGCGTCCTGAACCGTCTTCTCCGAAGTTTGCCGATACGCTGTTCCTGAACAAGTCTGGTGCGGCAATCAGCAGAATTTCGGTTTTCAATATGGTGAAGAAACAGGCTATGGCAGCCGGTATCCATAAGGAGATTTCTCCGCATACGTTCCGCCATTCGTTTGCGACCCACCTGATAGAAGGCGGTGCCGACCTGAGGGCAGTCCAGGAAATGTTGGGACATGAAAGCGTATTGACAACAGAGATATACACCCACATTGACAGCGAAACTTGGCAGAAGAACATCATCGAACATCATCCTATGAAATAGAAAATTACTTATCTTTGAGAAAATTACTTATCTTTGAGAAAATTATGATTCACGCGAAAAACATAGCGGGAAAACTGCTCGGGACAGTGCTTTTCATTGTCCTGGCTGTCGCCTCCTGTACCAAATATGACGAGCCGGTAATAAAAGATGCCGGCACCAGAAGAACAGAGGTTCCTGCCAAATGCAAGGTGCTGCTGCTTTATTCGGCCGGGTTCAACAGCCTGTGCAGCCAACTGGAGGCGGATGTGGACGACATGGCTTCAGGTTACCTGCCGCTCCGCAATTCCGCTGCCGCATCTGTTCTGGTCTATTCGCGCAGGCTTACCGAATCCAGACGATATACAGACCCCGCGCCTTCCTATCTGATTCGACTTTCGAGAGACGCTTATGGCAATGTTTTACGCGATACGCTGAAGACTTGGCCGAAGGAAATGGTTGCGGCTTCCGTAAAGGCTGTCAATGAAGTGCTTACGTCTGTCAAGGAACTTTATCCCAATGCTGATTACGGGATGATTTTCTCATCGCATGGCACCGGCTGGCTGCCTTCCGGCTATTATTCTTCAGGTACGATCACCAATATCGCTACGGCATTGTCACCTTCAGAAGGTCTGAACTATGACTTGGTTCCAGTGCCCTACAGGGAGTTTCACGGCGATGACCAGATCAAGGTCAAGAGCATAGGTGCTGACAACATCAATTCCAGCGAAGCATATGAAATGAACATCGAGGACTTCGCTGCTGCGATACCGATGAAGTTGGACTATATGATTATCGATGCTTGCCTGATGGGCGGAGTGGAAGTGGCCTATGCGCTGAGAAACAAATGCGACAAGCTGGTATTCTCTCAGGCTGAGGTGCTTGCGGACGGACTCTGCGATTACCACACGGTGGCCAAGAGGCTGTTGCTCAGCAGTGAGCCTGACTTGCTGGGGATCTGTTCTGATTCATGGGAGCTCTATTCTTCCCAGTCGGTGGAATGGCGCCGCTCTCTGACCATTTCAATGGTTGACTGCACCAGATTGTCACCTCTCGCTGAAGCCTGCCGAAGACTGTTTTCAGAGCATCAGTCTGAAATCATGTCCGTGTGGCCGGATGACGTGCAGGGATATTTCCGTTTCAGCAAACATTGGTTCTATGACCTCGAGGACATTCTTGTGAAGGCCCGTATTCCGGAAAGCGACCTGGAGGACTTCAGAAATGCAATGAACGGATGCATTCTCTATAAAAATGCATCCGTCAACTTCCTTCTGGATTTCACTATCAAAACTTTCTGCGGCTTGAGCATGTATCTTCCGTCAGACGGCAATGCCACTCTGAACGGGTTCTACAAGACATTGTCCTGGAACGCGGATACCGGCCTGGTCAGATAGAAAAGCTGTTATTCGGCGTTGTTTTTTTCTTGTGCCAATGCTTCATTGAAACACTGACGGCAGAGAGGCTCATAGACGTCTTTCTCTCCGAGCACCACGAGTTTGTGGCTCTTGGTGAGCCTGTGTGAGTGGTTTGCCAGGTTTCCGCATTTTACGCAGATGGCATGGACTTTCTGCACGTCTTCAGCTATGGCCATAAGTCCCGGAATAGGTCCGAAAGGCTTGCCCATGTAGTCTGTGTCAAGACCTGCTATTATAACTCGTTTTCCCTTGTCGGCCAGCTCCTGAGCGACCTGTATGAGGCTTTCGTCGAAGAATTGCGCTTCGTCCACACCGATTACCTGGGTGTCTTCAGCAGCGTCCAGCATCTTTGAGGCCTCCTTGATCGGGGTGCACGGAATGCTGTGCAGGTCGTGGGAAACCACGTCAACATCAGAATAGCGCTTGTCGATCGCCGGTTTGAAGATTTCTATTTTCTGGTTTGCGAACTGAGCTCTTTTCAGTCGTCTTATGAGTTCTTCTGTCTTGCCGGAGAACATTGAGCCGCAGATGACTTCGATGCAGCCGGGCTTGTTTGGTGTTTCTGGATACATAATCATTGGTTGAAATGGATTGCGAATTTAGTAATTTAAATGTACATTTGTGCAATACTCAAATGAAAGAAGTTGTTTTCAAATGATAAAACGACTTCCAATAATCTTGAAACCTTATGGACAAGAGCCCGAAAGAAATATTGGCAGAACTTGACGCGGAGCTTTCCGCCCTGAAGGCCAGAGTCGGTGAGATCGAAAAAAAAGTGGAGCTGCTCCGCAATGAACTGGATTTGGAACCTGCTGAGCCGCTGGACTTGGGGACAGCTGACTATCTGTATGATATAGCGGATGCAGTTCCGGAGGAAATTCCTGCTGAGAATGTGCCTGAGGCGGTTGCAGACGACATGCCTGCGGACGTGTTTGCTGACAATGCCGGAGAGAATGTCGGGGAAAGCGTTCCGGACGACATTCCTGAGGCGGAGTCCGAAGCTGAGCCTGAGGCGGAACCGGAGGCGGAACCGGAGACTGAACCGGAGACTGAAGACCTTCCGGAATCTGAGCCGGAGGTGGAACAGGAGCCTGCACAAAAGGTGGAACAGGAGCCTGAAGACCTGCCGGAAGCTGTTCCTGGACAGGGAACACAAGCTGAACCTGAGACTGAAGTAGAGCCTGAACAGGTAGCAAGACCTGAGCCTGAGGCTGAGCCTGAACAGGTAGCAGGACCTGCGCCGGAAGACCTTCCGGAGGAGGACGGATTCTCATTATTCGGCGGAATGGCAGAAGAAGAGGAGCCTAAGGCAAGAAAGACGAAAGCGCCGTCAGAGCACAGACAGTATTCGGGTCATAAGGTGATAGCGGACCAGAAATACGGAAACGAAGCCTGGAGAAAAGATATACCGGGCCCGGAAGTGAAGGACGTCCGCAGCGCCATTTCGCTCAATGACAGGGTGATGTTCATCAGCACGCTGTTCCGCGACGATTCGATGCTGTTCCAGGATGTCATCAATAAGATCAATGCCCTGTCCACGCTCGAAAAGGCTGTGCAATATCTTAAGGAAAACTTCCCGGAGTGGGATATGGATTCGGAACTTGTTTACAGGTTCATGATGTCCGTAAGAAGAAAAATCAGGTAACCGATGGAAACCCAAGGCAAACTGTATATAGTCCCGACACCCGTCGGGAATCTTGAAGATATGACTTACAGGGCAGTGAAAGTCCTGAAGGAAGCGGACCTTATTCTCGCGGAGGACACGAGGACAAGTTCCGTGCTTCTGAAACATTATGACATCCACGGAAAACTGCAGTCCCATCACAAATTCAATGAGCACCAGACCGCTTCTGTCATCAAGGACAGAATATTGGCCGGGCTCAATGTCGCGCTGATAAGCGACGCGGGAACACCGGGAATATCAGACCCGGGCTTTCTGCTCGTGCGTACTTGTGCGGCTGAAGGCATTGAAATACAGACTCTTCCTGGGGCGACAGCTTGCATCCCGGCAGTCGTGTCATCCGGCCTGCCTTGCGACAGGTTCTGCTTCGAGGGCTTCCTGCCTGTGAAGAAAGGCCGTCAGACATTGCTGACGACATTGGCCACAGAGCCGAGGACAATGGTGTTCTACGAGTCCCCTTACCGGCTTGTGAAGACATTGGAGCAGTTTGCCGGTTATTTCGGCCCTGACAGGGAGTGTTCCGTGGCCAGAGAGATTTCCAAAATGCATGAGGAACATCGCAGGGGTACTCTTGAAGAAGTTGCTGCCTGGTTCTGCGAACACGAACCGAAAGGTGAAATCGTGATAGTGGTGGCCGGGTGCCAGAAAACCAAGCGTAGAGAGGACGACGCTGAGGATTAGAAACATCGTGGCAGGTGGTTCTAAAATAGATGAATGATAATAAAAAGGGACGTAAACTCTCTCCCTCTTTCGTGACCGGCGCCATCGCGCTGGCATTTCTTGCTGTCGGCTATCAGACAGCGCTTTTCGTGCATAGAGCGGCTGCGCTCAAGATTCTGTCGGACGAAACTGTGCCTGATACTGTCTATGTGGCTGTAGATGAGGCTTCTGCTGCTTCACGTCAGGCCGTCGTCAGTGACGTTCCGGTGTCAGGGAAATCCGACGTGCGGCGGCTGCCAGAGAAATCCGTATCGGCGGGAAACGCCCGACAGCAGATCCCTGTCAAAAAGACCGTCATGGCACGGAAGCAAGGTGTCCGGCCGGAAGCAGCCGCTGCAGTTGCCGCCGCCATCGTCCCACGCACTTATGAAAATTTCAGGTTCAATCCCAATGTCGTGTCTGTCAATGATTTGAGGCGTCTCGGCTTTTCTCTCAAGCAGGCGGAATCCATCGACAATTACAGGAAAAAAGGCGGCAGGTTCAGGCGTAAAGAAGATTTTGCCAAATCTTATGTGGTGGCCGATTCCGTATATCGCAGACTGGAAAAATACATTGACATACCTCTTCTGGACATAAACAGGGCGGATTCGGCGGAATTTGATTCGCTCCCGGGAATCGGCGGGTATTTCGCGGCGAAGATGGTGGAGTACAGGTCTCGGTTAGGCGGCTATTCCTGCAAGGAGCAGCTGATGGAAATCTATCATCTGGACAATGAAAAATACAGTAGATTCAGCGACCTCATAACCGTAGGGGAGTCCAGGCCTTTCCGCCTGTGGACCATGCCTGCGGATTCATTGAAACTGCACCCTTATATCCGTAACTGGAAGACTGCCAATGCGATAGTGCTGTACAGAGACAATAATCCCCGCGAACTCTGGACCGTGGAAGGTCTTCGGAATGCGGGGATATTGGATAACGCAGCTGTAGTCAGACTGTCGCGCTGCCGTATTGAGCAAGTATTCAAAAACGTTGCTGAAAACTAGTCTGAAACGTGTTTCAGAGCTTCGCGGATCTTGCCCTCGATTTCTTCACTGAGCTCGGCATTGTCAGCGATAAGCTGCTTGGTGGCTTCACGTCCCTGAGCAAGTTTCTGGTCGCCGTAGCTGAACCATGAACCGCTCTTTCCGATAATGCCGTATTCGACACCGAGGTCCACGATTTCGCCGGTATGGGAGATGCCCTCACCATAGACGATGTCGAACTCCGCTTTCTTGAAAGGTGGAGCCATCTTGTTCTTCACTACCTTTACTTTGGTGCGGTTTCCGAGAGCCTCCTCGCCGTCCTTGATCTGGGTGGTACGGCGCACGTCGATTCTGACAGATGCGTAGAACTTCAGAGCATTACCGCCGGTGGTGGTTTCAGGGTTACCGAACATGACGCCGATCTTCTCGCGGAGCTGGTTGATGAAAATGCAGCAAGTGTTTGTCTTGCTGATGTTTGCAGTCAGCTTTCTGAGCGCCTGGCTCATAAGTCTTGCCTGGAGGCCGACCTTGTTGTCACCCATCTCGCCCTCGATTTCCGCCTTAGGCGTAAGAGCTGCTACTGAGTCGATAACGATTATGTCGATGGCGCCTGACCTGATGAGGTTGTCGGCGATTTCGAGAGCCTGCTCGCCATTGTCCGGCTGTGAAATGAGAAGTGTCTCGAGGTCCACTCCCAGAGCCTTTGCGTAAGAACGGTCGAATGCGTGCTCAGCATCGATCATCGCGGCGATACCGCCTGCCTTCTGTGCCTGGGCTATCGCGTGGATGGCCAATGTGGTCTTTCCGCTGGATTCTGGACCGTAGATTTCAATGATTCTGCCTTTCGGATATCCTCCGATTCCCAAGGCATGGTCAAGAGCGATGGAACCGCTCGGTATTACCTGATGTTCATCCCATTGTGGCTGCTCTCCCAACTTCATGATGGTGCCTTTCCCATAGTCTTTCTCAATCTTGTCGATTGTCGCCTGCAACGCTTTCAGTTTCCCGGAATCAACCTGAGCGCCTGCATCTTTTACTGCTTCTTTAGCCATAATGTATAAATTTTTGTTCTATAATGCGGATTCGCCCGCATTCTCTACAAAGATAGAAAAATCAACGCAAACGGAAATGAAAAATTAACTAAATTTGTAGATGCCCACATTGACTTGTGGAACAATGAATTTTATGATGAACGGGAAAGATATAAAATACAAGCTTTTAGGCAAGACTCCGGAGGAGTTGAAGGAAATTGCAGTCAAATGCGGTCTGCCGTCTTATGCGGGCGGGCAGATAGCGCAGTGGCTTTACAAGAAGAAGGTGAAGAGCATTGACGAGATGACGAATCTCTCGAAGGCAGGCAGGGAACGTCTTGCGGAATCTTATGAAACAGGTGCCGTGGCATATTCAGAGTGCATGGAGTCGGTGGACGGCACCAAGAAGTACCTTTTCCCCGTAACCTGCTCCCTGCTCGGAGGATTGAACCGGATAGAGACTGAGAATGCTCGGACGGTAGAGTCCAGCAGCATTGAAGCGGTGATGATTCCGGAACTGGACAGGAGGACATTGTGCGTCTCCTCTCAGGCCGGCTGCAAGATGGGCTGCAAGTTCTGCATGACCGGCAGACAGGGCTTCCACGGAAACCTTTCCGCGGCCGACATACTCTCGCAGTTCGTATCGGTGGATGAGGCTGAGCAGCTTACCGGAACCGTGTTCATGGGAATGGGCGAGCCGCTGGACAATTATGACAATGTGAAGAGGGCGATAGATGTGCTGACAGCTGACTGGGGCTTCGGATGGAGTCCAAAGCGTATAACTCTCTCATCTATAGGTGTTTTGCCTACGCTTAAGCGCTATCTGGATGAGACACGCTGCCATCTTGCCATCAGTATGCACGATGCGTTTCCGGATGAGCGTGGGGAACTGATGCCGGTCCAGCGCTCATATGATATAAAAGAAGTGATCAGCCTGATAAGACAGTATGACTTCACGGGACAGAGACGCGTAAGTTTCGAATACACGATGTTCGACGGGTTCAATGATGACAAACGTCATTGTGATGCCATCATAAGGCTGTTGTCCGGTCTCGAATGCCGGGTGAACCTCATCCGTTTCCACAAGATACCTGACTTTCCGTATCAGTCATCGTCGGACGGGGTGATGACAGTATTCCGTGACAGGCTGAACAAGGCCGGTATCACTGCCACTGTCAGGGCATCGAGAGGTGAAGATATTTTCGCTGCCTGCGGAATGCTTGCAGGCCGTCACAAAACTTGATAAAAAGCTGAAGATTATGAAGAACACTGCTACTGGATATATGCTGACATTGGTCAGTATCCTGCTGTCAATCACGATGTTGGCACAGGAGGCTTATGCCCAGCCGGGCATCGGAGTGGATCCTGAAAAGGATTCCCTGTCAATGAAGGATCTGCAGGCGTACCTGTCGAAGATAAGGGAAAAGCGTCCGACTGTGGCGCTGGTCCTCAGCGGCGGCGGGGCCAAAGGTGTTTCTCATATCGGCGTGATCGAGTATCTGGACTCGCTGCAGATTCCTGTGGACGTGGTTTTGGGTACGAGTATGGGCGGACTTATAGGTTCGTTGTATTCGCTCGGCTATTCACCTGAGCAGATGGATTCGCTCGTGCGCTCGTTTGACTGGGACGTGGCGCTTACCGACAGGATCCCACGAAAGTACATATCCTACAATACCACGAAATACAAGGAGAAGATTCTCCTGTCGTTCCCGTTCTATTACTCGAAGAAAACGTATGCGAACAAGCTGGAACAGGATATCCAGTATGCCGGCGCGGAAAAGAAATACAAGAAGATGCATTTCGGTGCCAACGACAATGAAGACGCGACAAGGCAAGTGAGGGACAATCTTCTGGGCAGTCTGCCGTCAGGATTTGCGTTCGGGCAGAATGTGAACAATATATTCAGTTCATTGACAGTCGGTTACCAGGACAATATGGACTTCATGGACTTGCCGATTCCGTTCGTTTGTGTGGCGACCGAGATGGTGACAGCCAAGCCTAAGATCTGGTATGACGGCAAGTTGAACACTGCATTGCGTTCGACGATGTCCATTCCGGGAGTGTTCGCTCCGGTGAAAGTGGACGGAATGGTGCTCGTGGACGGAGGCATGAGGGACAACTATCCGACCGACATTGCCAAGGAAATGGGTGCGGACATCATCATCGGCGTGGACCTGTCTTCAGGCTTCAGGGACTATACCCAGTTGAACAACCTCGGTGACATCATCTCCCAGGGCGTGGACATGCTCGGCCGCCAGTCCTATGAAAGCAATGTCTCCATTCCGGATGTGACGATACGTCCGAGACTGGACGAGTTCAATATGATGAGCTTTGACGACAGGAGAGTTGCCACGATTATTCAGCGTGGAAGGGAAGCGGCTGCTGCTCAGAAAGTTGCGTTGGACAGCCTTAAGCGGATTATCGGCCCGGGAAAGACTGAGCTGAGGAACCGCAGGGCCATAGATATAAATACTGAGCCGGTGAGGATTTCCAGAGTGGAGATTCATGGCGTCACCGACAAGGAGTCCAAGTATCTTCAGCGGAAAATAGGCATCAATCCGAATGTGGCCATCAGCAAAGACGCCATAGAGGACGCTGTGGCGACGATTTACGGAACCGACGGTTTCGACTATGTCACTTATGAACTGCTCGGAAGCGAAGAGCCTTATGATTTGATAATCAATTGCAAACGCGGTCCGATTCACCAGTTCGGTATCGGAGGGCGTTTCGATACAGAGGAAATCGTGTCCGTGTTGCTGAATTTCGGACTCAATGTCCACAAACTTCAAGGCCCTGCATTCGACTTTACTGCAAAGGTGGGCACGAACCCTTATGCCAAGGCGCATTTCTACCTGGCAGGCTCCAGAGGCCCTACCATCAATTTCGATGCGTCTCTGAAATGGACTGACAGAAACCAGTTCAAACTTGGCACGAGCGACTACAAGGTAGCGTATTTCAATATTCGGGAAGAACTGTATCTTTCCAATATCCGCTTGCGCAAGTTCGACGTGCGTGCCGGACTCAGGAACAACTATTTCAAGTTGAACTCCGCGATGACCGACAAGGTCAATGGTGATTACGACTTCGGAAACCTTACCAACAGTTTCCTCTCCATCTATGGAAATTTGCGTGCGGATACGTTCAATGACGGATATTTCCCGACCAGCGGCTTTACTTTCGGCTTGGGATACGAGTATGTGTTCAAGGGCTTGAAACGGCACATCGCTCCATTCCATGCTCTGACTCTTGATTTCAAGACTGTAGGCCAGACGCGCGGTTCGTTGGCTGTAATACCGTCATTTTCAGCACGATATGTGTTCGGCGGAAATCCGTCTCTGCCATATCTTAATGTCATGGGCGGAGCGATACCTGGCAGATATCTGGACCAGCAGATGACATTCGCCGGAATCAATTACGCTACTGCAATGTCAAATTTCCTGGCGATTGCCCGCACTGACTTCCGCTTCAAACTGTTCAAGAACAACTATCTTACGGCCATGCTGAACTATGCAGTGTCAGTGTCCGACCTTTCTGATTTCGGAGATGTGGACAAGACCTACGGTGTGGTAGGCGCCGGCCTCAAGTACTCGTACGATTCCATAATCGGTCCTGTCGAACTTGATCTGCATTGGGCATCAAGGCATTACAAGACAGGAATGTATCTGAATATCGGTCTGTATTTCTAAAATCTGCAAGGCGATGGATGAGGGGAAATATCTGAAGGTATTGAATACGCTTCAGGCAAGGTGCTCGCGGAGTGAATGCTGCAGCCGGGATATGCGCACCAAGGCACTTAAAGCGCTGGATGGGGATGAAGAAGCGGCGGAAAGGATTGTCGCTTCGCTGGTGGCGGACAAGTTCGTGGACGATTTGCGTTACGCATCCGCGTTTGCACGTGAAAAGTCTTCACTGTCAGGCTGGGGAGTGCAGAAAATATCCTTTGCATTGACGGGCAAAGGCATTGACAGGCAGACGATTGCGGAAGCGCTGGAAGACATTGACACTGATGCGGCAGCAAATAAGCTGGATTCTGTTCTAGCCGCGAAACTGCGCACTCTTTCTTCAGATCCTCAGCGGCGGGTGAAACTGCTCAGGTTTGCGCTCGGGCGCGGCTATGGCTATGATGAGGTGAAATTGGCCGTTGACAGATTGCTCTCGGAAGAGGACTAGACGTGTTTCTGTCTGTTGTGGACTTTCTTTATGATGTATGTGACGACTCCCCAGACCGTGAAGTCGTTGCTTTCTGTAACGTGAATCGGCTTGTATGACTTGTTTGCCGGAAGCAGCCACATCTCGCTGACCTGCTGGAGAATACGGTAGGAAACGCCGGGTTTCGGGGCATTGACGCTCTTGCCTTCGCCCACCTTCTCGGGATCGGAGAAAGATATGTATTTCAATGTGAATTCCCCGTCGATGAAGCAGACCGCCATGTCGCCTTCCTGTGCATTCAACGCCTTGTCTATCACGAGGATATCGCCTTCTTCCACTCCTGCGTCAATCATCGAATCACCCACCACGCGGCCGTAGAATGTCGCGGCCGGATGCCTTACGAGTTCGGCATTCAGGTCAATGCATTTGTTCATGTAGTCCTGTGCCGGGGAAGGAAAACCTGCGTGAATGCCGTCTTCCGCCATCGGGGGCAGACCATTTTTTTCTACGTCGATGTCCATTGGGTAAAAATCTTCTGCGAAGTTACTATTATTTTTCTAATTTTGCGGTATGGAATTAGTCGAGGAAGTCAATGCATTTCTGTCAGAATGGTCTGAGGTGGCCCGCTTGGAGACGCCTCAGGGGCTCACGGCATTGGCCTGCGGAAAAAAGGCATTGGTCCTGCCGGTTCCGGTGAGAAGCAGATCCGCCGAAGAGGCTTTCCGTGTCAATGCATTGGTGCGCCTGTCGCTTGATTTTCTGATGACGTCATTTCCCGAAACTAAGGTCGTGATACTTCCTGAGGATATGTGGCGGGCAAGGCCTAAGATGATGAGGCCGCGTCTGCTCGCCCAGATAGGCCGGTTCAGGTCAATCTTTGCCAGAAATACTTCCGCCCGCAGGATTACCGGACCCGAGGCGGCTGAATTCCTGAAGAAATGGCATACGTATTCTGACGCTGCGTCACGATACAGATACGGACTCTTTCTCGGAGGAACTCTCCTTGTGGCTGTGGCCACGTTCTCGTCTGCCCGGACATGGCAGAAGCAGGAAGGCATCGTAAGGTCCTATGAATGGGTGCGTTATGCATCATTGCCGGATGTCCGTGTCGTGGGCGGTATGGGAAAACTGCTCAAGGCTTTCGTGAGGGAAGTCGGGCCTGACGACGTCATGAGTTACGCGGATCTTGAGTGGACTGACGGAGAGGTCTATGACAGACTCGGTTTCAGGGAAGAAGGACTGCGCGGGAGTGTGCTGTTCTCGGTCAATGAAAAGACTTGGGAGCGTAAGGCATTGGCCTCAGATATGTCGGGGCCGCAGGGCTCTCTGTATCACGTGAATCTCGGCAGCAGAAAGTACAGGCTGAAAGTGGAAGGCAAGGATGAAAAATAGGAAACATACATTCTGGGGGAGGTTATGGAGGTTTTTGTTCATAAAACTTCCTGTGGCCTTCGTCGTGATAACTGTGCTGTGGGTGCTTATGCTGAAATGGGTGCCTGTCTATGTCACACCGCTTATGATACAACGCTCGCTGCAGTACCGGAATGACAAGTCGTTCCATACCCGCAAGACCTGGGTGAGTTACGACAGGATTTCGCCTGAGCTGGCCAAGGCCGTGATAGCGAGTGAGGACAATCTTTTCGATACCCACAGCGGATTTGACTGGAAGCAGATAAACAAGGCGATAGACGACCATGAACGTGGGAAAAAACTGCGTGGGGCGAGCACGATTTCGCAGCAGACAGCCAAGAATGTGTTCCTGCTACCTTCCCGCAACTTCGTCAGAAAAGGCCTGGAGGCATATTTTACTGTGCTCATTGAAAATATCTGGGGCAAGAAGCGTATAATGGAGGTCTATCTCAATGTGGCTGAAATGGGGCGAGGTATCTATGGGGCCCAGGCTGCCGCTGAATGTCACTTTCGCAAGAATGCCTCGAAACTTACCAGACAGGAGTCGTGTCTGATCGCCGCCTGTCTGCCCAATCCGCTGAAGCGCAATGCAGGAGCACCTTCCGGATATGTGCGAGGCAGGGCTGCGATGATCCAGAGTCTGGAAGCCAAGCTTTCTTATCCTGAATGGGTTGCATCTCGGAAATAATGACTAAATTTGGAGACTTAATAAAACACTTATATTGACAATGGACGCAATTGTAAAAACCGACTTCAGTTTTCCCGGCCAGGTCGGCAAGTATGTAGGGAAAGTACGCGACGTGTATGACATTGACGGCAAGTACCTTGTGATGGTGGTTTCAGACCGCATTTCCGCATTTGACGTGGTCCTTCCAGAGGGTATTCCCTATAAAGGACAGGTCTTGAACCAGATAGCCGCCAAGTTCCTTGACGCGACTTCTGACATTGTTCCGAACTGGAAGATCGCTTCCCCTGACCCTATGGTGACTGTCGGTTACAAGTGCGAGCCGTATCGGGTGGAGATGGTCATCCGCGGTTGTCTTGCCGGTCATGCCTGGAGGGAGTATCAGGCAGGGAAGAGAACGCTCTGCGGGGTTCAGCTTCCTGACGGAATGGTGGAAGGCCAGGCTTTCCCGGAACCGATCATCACTCCTTCCGCAAAGGCTTCCGAGGGACATGATGAGGACATTACCCGCGAAGAGATCATCGCTCAGGGAATCGTGCCGAAGGAAGATTACATCCAGATAGAGAAATATACAAGGGCCATATTCAAGAGAGGCCAGGAAATCGCTGCCAAGATGGGGCTGGTTCTGGTGGACACCAAATATGAGTTCGGCAAGCTTGACGGAAAGATATATCTGATGGACGAGGTCCATACTCCGGATTCTTCACGTTATTACTATGCCGACGGCTACGAGGAAAGGCTCCGCAATGGCGAGAAGCAGAAGCAGCTCTCCAAGGAGTTCGTGCGTGAGTGGTTGATGGCCAATGGATTCCAGGGTCTTGAGGGACAGAAGGTTCCTGAGATGACTCCGGAGGTGGTGTCCCACATTGAGGAAAGATACATTGAACTTTATGAAAAGATAACCGGCACCAAGTTCGAAAGACGCGAGTATTCGGCTTCAGATATCGAGCGCAATGTGACGGCTTGTCTTGAGAAGTTATTGGGCGTTTAAGAATCGCTTTAGAAAGTTTTCCGGATTTGAGAACTTATGCATTAGTCGATTGCAACAATTTTTTCGTTTCGTGCGAAAGGGCTTTCCAACCGGAACTGGAAGGGAAGCCCGTTGTGGTTTTGTCCAACAATGACGGATGCGTGGTGGCCCGAAGCAATGAGAGCAAGGCGATGGGTATCAAGATGGGTACCCCGTTCTTCAAGATCCGGGACAAGGTCGAAAGCGGAAATCTCATTGTCCGCTCTTCCAATTACTCGCTCTACGGAGATTTGTCGTCGCGGGTGATGTCTATACTTGCTGCAGCGGTCCCGAAAATCGAAATCTATTCCATCGACGAGGCATATTTGTGCGTTGACGGCATTGACAAGAAAAAATTGGAAGTCCTGTGTCCGGAGCTTGTACGGCGTATCCGCAAGTGGGTGGGAATCCCTGTCAGCATCGGTATCGCGTCCACCAAGACATTGGCGAAGGTGGCGAATCATTTTGCCAAGAAATATCCGGGCTACAAGGGCGTTTGCAGGATAGTGACTGAGGAGCAGAGGGTCAAGGCACTGAAACTCACGCCGATAGGGGATGTCTGGGGAATCGGCCGCAGGGTGGCGCCGAGGCTGCTGGCGATGGGACTGACCACGGCTTTTGATTATGTGTCAATGCCGCAGGACTGGGTGTATAAGAATTTGGGCCTGGGCGGTCTGCGTGTCTGGAATGAACTCAATGGTAAGGAAAGCGTGGAGGAGGAACGTGATGAAGCCAGGCAGTCCATCTGCACTTCCCGTTCATTTGCCGAAACGATTACTGATATTCAGGAACTTAGTGCGCGTGTGTCAGATTTTGCTGCCAAATGTGCGGAGAAGCTTCGTCATGACGGTACTGCTGCCTACTGCATAAACACTTTTCTCTACACTAACCGTTTCCGTGAGGACAAGCCGCAGGATTTTCCTGATGCCACGATTCGTCTGGATATGCCGGCAAGCAGCACTCAGGAGGTGGTCTCGGCCGCACTCAAGGCATTGAAGCTCATCTGGAAACCAGGATTTGAATACAAGAAGGCCGGCGTGGTTGTCTTCGATATCGTGAACCGTGACGAGTGCCAACTGACGCTCTTCGAAACGGACTCAGCCAAGAAGGAAAAGCAGGATGTCCTCTCCCAAGTCATGGACAATGTCAATGTTTCTTCCGGCCAGAATGTGCTCCGTGTGGCCACCCAACGTCCCGGCCACTACGCCGACGGCATCCGCCGCGAGCACGCCTCACGCCTCTTCTCTACCGACTGGGGCAGCATAATCGAAATACACTGATGTATTATTCTTCCATAAACATCTGCTGGCGGATATATTCAAGGCTGTCTTCTACATATTTGTAGCCGTCCGAGCCAGGTTTCCCGTACGAGAGATACATAAGACAGTATTCCTCAGCTTTCTTCCAGTTCTTGAGCCGCTCGTAGCAATAGGCGATGTTGCTCAGAACCGAATACTTGCTCTTGTCCGTTTCCCACGATTTCAGATAATAATCAAGAGCTATATCGAATTGATTGGACCTCATATACCCCAAGGCATATTCTCTCTGAATCTTGCCGAGCAGGTCCGGGGAGGGTGTAATGATTTTCAATGCCCGGTCAAACCAAGGCTTTGCTTTGTTTATTCCATGGCCACATTCGCTCATGATTGAGCCGATGCTGTATGCAAGATTTACGTCACTGGAATCTAATTGCCAAGCTGCTTCCAGCTCCTTTATTGCAGGTATATACTCTTTGTTGCGCCATTGGTTCTGTCCCAGGTACAGGTGAACACTGTAACTGTCATTCCCGTCATCTTTCATTTTCTGAAATACATCTTCGGAACTGTTGAAATCCTCCATCAGAAAATAAGCAAGCCCTTTCAAGCCTCTTATACCCATATTCGTGGAATCAATCTGAAGATAGTCTTCTGCCATATCGAGTACCTTCACATATTCCTTCCGCTCAAGATGTATTTTGGCTGCCTTGCTGACCACAGAAGGGTTCGCAGGGTTCATTCCAATATACATGTTATAGTAGATCAGTGCAGAATCAGGCATTGCCATCATGTTGAATGAATCTGCTGTGAGTGAAACTATTGCGGGAATCGTATCCCTTTTGATTATGGAGAGTCCAAGTTCAGAGCTTGATTTGTAATCTTTGGACCGGTAAGTCGTGAGCATCAGCTTGATTCTGTATAAAATGCTTTCCGGCTTCATCATCAGCAGTGTAGAATGGGTGCTGGCAGCTGCATCAAGATCTCCTGCTTGGATGTAACAGTCTGCAAGTTCATTTTGTACTTCTTCGTCAATCTGTCCAGGACTTATAAGCCCTGATAACAATTCTATAGCATCCTCAGTCTTGTATATACTCTTGAGATACCTTGCTTCTTCAATGGTGGCGTTTCTGTCTTTCATTAACTTGGGCGACTGAGCTGATGCGATGAGTTGACAGAAACAATTGATAGTCAGGATAATGGAAAGTAACTTTTGCATAGGCATTTATTCAGTTTTTGTGTTTCTCTCGATTCTGAACGTGGCAGTAATGCGTGTTTCTTTTGAGTTATACCAGCAAAGGTAGTCATTCCTTATGATAAAAAACATGGAATATTTTGGAACTGAAGAGGAAAATAATTACTTTGGTGCAAGGGAAATTATAATTACTGACCATTTAATAATTATGAAATAGTGAAGTATTATTTTCTAAGCTTATTGTGCGTTATTGCGTTTTTGTTGCAGAACGCGAGAACCGTAGATGCACAAACGGTAGTAACAACTTACCGAGAAAGCACCTTTGAACAAAGGAATCATGATATAAGGTTTTCTGTCATAGATAGTTTAACTCTAGAACCGATAGAGTTCGCCTCAGCCTACCTTATTCCTCATGGTGATACGATAATTACTCATTTTACTATTTCGGCCAAAAACGGAGAAGTTCAGTTCTCTAATGTCATGAAGGGACGTTATCGGTTGAATGTCGAGATTCTTGGATATAACTCTTTCAGTCGGGAATACGCTATAAATTCAGATGACGCTGTGCCGAAAGTAATAAAACTGCCTGAGAGCAAAGGTTTTATTGATGCCGCTACAATAACGGGGTTGGCGGACCCGATTCGACAAGTTAAGGACACTATTATCTATAATGCCACTGCTTTTAGAGTCGGTAGTGATGCTATGTTGGAAGAACTGCTTAAGACGATGCCCGGAATTGAAATTAAGGACGGTTCGGTCACAGTGAATGGAAAGCCTGTAACTGAAATTACGGTCAATGGCAAAACATTCTTTTTTGGCGATATGTCAGTAGCTCTTAAAAATTTGCCGGCAAAGATCATTGATAAAATCAAGATTATAGATAGGGCTTCCAAGGAATCAGAGAGTAGTGGAATGAGAACTGCAACTACAGATGAGCGTGTTATGGATGTCGTATTGGATGCTGAATTTTCTAAAGGAGCATTCGGGAATATGAATCTTGGAGGTGGCGCGGCTTGGGATAAATCTCCTGATAGTGAAGATTCCGCTGTGAAAAGTATTTATTTGGCAAAAGTGTTCTCGAGCATATATGGCAAGAAGGATCAGATGACGATTCTTGCTGATGCCAATAATATGACCGTGGGTAATGGATACGGTACAAAGGCCGGTGTAAGCTGGTCAACGAACCGGCTGGAAAAATAGATGCAAATGTTTCTGTAATAGGCTCTTACGGTAGAATACGGTCGGATAACAGTTCTAATTTATCCTACTATAATGTCGGTTCTTCTTTAGATAAATTGTCAAAGACATCTTCAAAGTCAAATCAAGGCAAGATTGCGGCATTTATAGATGTCCATAATAAGAATTCGGACATTATTGACTTTGAGTTGAAACCGGAGTTTTCCGTTTCGAAAAGCAAGTTGGGTCACTTGAGTTCAGGAAAGACAGATTATTACTCAATGAGTGACGATCGGTCTGGAACTTCAGATGATCTGAAGACAAATGGCAGACTGTCTTTTGATGTGAAAAAACTGGGCAAAGCAGGTCGTGCAATAAACATTTATTCTAAATATGATTTATCAGAGTCAAGAGAATTTCTGGACCGCATCTCGGATATGCATTATGCGAAGTCTGATGTCTTGGAAAGGTTGAAATACGATATGCGTTATCGTGCATTTAAGGTATCTGCCAGTTTTGCATATACGGAACCGATTGCAACAAAATGGTCATTGTTTTTCTCTGAAACGTTCAGATATGATTTTTCAGGAAACAAAACGTTAGCTAGAGAAAAGCTTACGGAAATCGTTCGTGACGACTTGTCCTCTGATAGCAATATAAATAACTATAGACTGACGGAGAATTTGCTTATAAAGTATCGAAATAAGATTTCCCTCCATGTGGGAGCTTCAGTTGAGCACCTGAAAACTACAAATTCTCTTTGGCAGGTTATTTCAAGCCAAAGAATGGAGAATCGTTTTGTTACCAATGTGTCGCCATATGTACATATGCAATTTCACTCGCAATCTCAATACGTGCAATTCTATGTCGGAGCTGATGCGATACCTATATCCAGTATGGAAGTGTTTCCGGCAGTTGTGAAATTGACCCCGTCAGATATGCAGACCGGGAATATATTTCTTCATCAGCCTTATGCTAATGAATTTAATTTTTCTTATACGCGACGTGCAGATAAAATAACATGTGATTTTACTTTATTGTCGTCGATACAAAAAAATCCAGTTGTCTATGCGAACTGGTTTGACAAGTCCGGTGTGCGAAATTCGTTTCCTGTCAATTCCAAGAAACCATCTGCAAACATTTATCTCAATTATACAATATGGTCATATCTGGACAAGAAAAAGCAATTGTTCTTCCAGACTTCCGGTACTGGGCAGTATAAACTGCAGAGTGGATATCAATCGCTTATGGAACTTGACGGGTTAGGTGATACGAGTTTTGACTATGCATTGTTCTTGTCAAAAATCTATGGTGGTGCGTCTGGTGAGAAATTTTATAACGGAGAAAGCGGATTCAAAGAAAGCAGAACAAACATTATAGATGCAAATGCTTTTGTTTATGCTCTCTATAGGACAGGGGCCTTGTCTGTAAATCTTAAAATCGGGGCAAGCTATTATGGTTCGAGATATTCTCTTGTGAAAAAAGCGAATAAAGACGTTTTTGTCCTGTACGCTACACCGGCTTTCTCGTATGAATTTCCGTACGGCTTTTCGATCGATACGGATTGTGAGTATAAGATTTATCGTGGCTACGGAGATAATTATGACCGCGAACTATATGACTGGTCTGTTGCTGTCGGTAAAAGATTCAAAATGGTTTCTATTGCATTGTCAGTAAATGATTTGCTGAATCAGAGCGTAAATTTTACGCATTCTGCAAGTGCAGAATATTATCAGACTGTGTTGTCGAGGTCATTGGGACGGAGGATTACACTTACATTGTCTTATAATTTCGGAAAGGGCAGTAACAAACAAAAACGTGCAGCAGACAGGTTTGCACGTGATTCTGAGCAGTATTAGCAGGAAAAACAGTAATTCTTGTCGTGCATCGGCTAATCCGTGAGCGGATTTGAAAAAGATGTCCTATATTTGAAGATGTTTTGATGATAATCAAGTGAAACCATAATATGGCAAAATATTGAAACTTATGATAATCAAACGTTTGTTCGCGGTTTTGTTCGCGGTTGCTGCAGTCTGCAGTTGTGCTTCAAGTTCTAGGGATTCGAGATGGAGTGAGGAAAAAGCCTGGAAATGGTATTCTGAACGGGATTGGCCTGTGGGATGTGATTACATTCCGGCATATGCAGGCAACCAGCTGGAAATGTGGCAGGAGGATACTTTCTCTCCGGATTCCATTGACAGGGAACTCGGCTGGGCTCAGGAGCTGGGCTTCAATACTTTACGTGTGTTCCTCCATCATGTGCTCTGGCAGAGTGACAAGGAGGGCTTCAAGTCCCGGATTTCCAAGTTCCTGGACATTGCCTCGTCCCACGGAATATCCACGATGTTCGTGTTCCTGGATGACTGCTGGTGTGAGAGTTACGCACCAGGGATACAGCCGGAGCCTGTTCCGGGGCAGCATAATTCTGTATGGTGCAAAGACCCCGGCATCGAGTATTTCGGACCATGCGGCAGCGGCTGCCTCTATGCGCAGGATACGACGGCGATTGTCAATGTGCTGGAGGCTTATGTCACAGACATTGTCTCGACATTCAAGGATGACAGCAGGATTTTTGCCTGGGACCTCTACAATGAGCCGGGCGGCGGACAGGATCCGGACCGTTACTGGGAGCGCTCTTTCCCGCTGCTCAAGGATGTGTTCAGCTGGGCACGTAAGGTGAATCCGTCACAGCCGCTTACTGCCGGTGTTTGGAACAGCCGTCTGCACGAAATGAATGCATGGCAGCTGGCGAACTCGGATATAATCACGTATCACACTTATGCTCCTCTGGAGAGCCACAAGGAAATGGTCGATACGCTGAGCCGTTATTCAAGACCGATGGTCTGTACTGAATATATGGCCAGAACTGAGGGCAGTACGTTCCAGACCATCTTGCCGATGCTGAAGGAAGCCGGAGTGGGTGCGATCAACTGGGGCTTCGTCTCAGGCAAATCAAACACCATTTTCTCATGGGAAACCATTACACATCCTTGTGAAACACCTGAGCCGGAGCTCTGGTTCCACGACATTCTCAGAAAAGACGGTACGCCATATTCTTCAGACGAAACCGACCTCATCAAGCGTCTGGCCTTGTCCCGGCAGTAACGCGCGCGGGATGTCCGGACAATGCGTGTCAGCGTCCTTCCCTGCAGACCCGTGCAGCGGTGAGCCAGATCAGTAGCTGTCCGGAGTAGTAGGTGGTCATTATCAGGATGTTGCTGTATGGCACTGGCGAGACGAACTTGTTCCATGACAGAATCATATCCGAGAGCAGGAACAGCGCAGCACCTGCCGCGAACGTCCATTGCCGCTGCAGTGCCGACATGGCCAGCATTGAACTGATCAGAACTGCGTAGATGGCGCATCCGATGCGGGTGACGCCGGCCGGCGCGTGCGGAATGATGCTTGTCAATGCGAAGATCACCAATGCCGCGGCTATCGTCACTGCGCAGATTACTGTCAATGCTTTTGCACGTGCTCCCTTTCCGGCTTCTGCCCCGTCAGGTACACATTCCTGGTATCTGCACGCCCGCAGGTCTGCAGGCAGGGAGAGAAACCTCTTGACGAAAAATGTGATCAGCATCACGTGGGCCGCAGCGAAGAAAGACATCTGCCCGATGAAATTGCCGTCAGCGCCCATATAGTCTCCGCACATCGAGAAGATCATGGCCAATGTTATCTGACGCGGAGCGAGAAAAATTCCTGCCAATGACAATGTCAGCAGCGGGCCTATGATTCTATATTTCACCACAAGTTCCGGCAATACCGAGCGCAGGACCGGTTTCGGAATAAAATAGACCACCGCCAGCAGCAGGAATATCGCCACGGTGATACACACGTTTCTGTCTAACTTTTTCATTTATCAGCTGTTTTGTGATTCTGTAGTACACAAATGTAGCGTTTTTTGTGAAAAGACGAATGATGGACGTCTGCTGTCAAAGGAGGAATATGACTTGACCCACCAGTTGAATCCCGACAGTCTGGCAGCCACGGCGGACGTGGCCAGCCCACGGCCTCGGGAAGTGGGAGGTGCCTGCCGGATACAAGTTCTCGCGTGAGCGAGGACGCAGGAGACGGTAGGAGGGCCGAACGGAGCAACGCGGAGTGAGTTCCGCCGTGGCTGCCTGACTGTCGGCGTAAAACGGGGACGTCAAGCGACGTGTGCAAATCCGGCCTTTTTGCCCCCGTCGCCCTTCGCATTACTCTTCACGGGTGCAAATCGTGGGTTTCTGCCCCCGTCGCTGAATTCGCGTGAGCAAATCAGGCCCTTTTGCCCCCGTCACGCAATCATTGATGTTGTTCCTCACGTGTGACTGGGCCGGAGTTGTGCAATTTGGGAGTATCAGTGTTCTAAAAGTGGTATTGTTGAGGTAACATCAATTGTTTCAGGGGAGAAGATTATAATTTTGCGTCCCGGAATTGTTCGCATTCCTTGTGGGGAACGGCGATAATAATAGAGAAAATGCATATAAAAGGAACTAACGTGCTGATCACCGGCGGGGCGTCGGGAATCGGCAGAATTATGGGACGTATCTGCCTGGAGAAAGGGGCATCTAACCTTATTGTCTGGGATATAAATCAGGCGAACATTGACAAGACTGAGGCGGAACTTTCTGACGTCAAACCTGCGGAAGCCGGTGTCAGTAAAGGCCAGATTCACAGCTATATAGTGAACGTGTCGGACCCTCAGGCCATCAAGTCGGCATATGAAAAAGTGAAAAGCGAAGTCGGGGAGGTGGACATCCTTGTCAACTGTGCCGGAATCGTGCGCGGAAACAATACCTTCGACAAACAGACTGTACAGGACATTGACCTGACTATGGATATCAATGCCAATGCGCCGATGTATGTGGCGCTCGCTGTGCTTCCGGACATGCTCCGCAGGGACAGAGGGCATATCTGCAATATCGCCTCGGCGGCAGGAATGCTCGGCGTGCCGAAACTCTCGGTCTATTGCGCCAGCAAATGGGCAGTGATCGGCTGGACCGAATCCATGAGAGTGGAACTGAAACAGGCCCGCAGCCACGTGAGAGTGACATCTGTCGCACCTTACTTCATCAATACAGGAATGTTCGACGGAGTGAACTCCAAGGTGTTCCCGATACTGGATCCTGAAAATACAGCCGCGAAAATCATCCGTGCAGTGGAAGTTGGCAAGTCATTCAGAGGCATTCCGTTCGCATATCATTTCATCCGCATATGGCAGGGCCTGCTGCCCAATTTCCTCTTTGATTTCATCTTCGGAAAAGTTTTCGGCGTGTATTCGGTGATGGACCATTTCACAGGTCGCAGAAAATAAGTTATATTTGGGGAAAATGACATTGACAATGGAATCTACATCAGCAGAGAGGATTGTTGAAATCCGTGAAAAACAACGCAAATATTTCCATAGCGGGGCGACCCTGGACGTGAAAGCCCGCAAGGCGGCATTGAAAAAGTTCGAGCAGGCCGTGCTCAAATGGGAAAAACCGCTGTGCGATGCGCTCTGGGCAGACCTGCACAAGTCTTACGAGGAAGCGTATCTTACGGAAATCAGCATTCTGCTCGGCGAAATCCGCACACATATCCGCAAGATAGGGAAGTGGACCAGACCTCAGCGCAAATGTACACCGCTGAAGCTGTTCCCGTCGTCAAGCAGAATCGTGAGCGAACCTTTGGGTACGGCACTGATAATCTCACCGTGGAACTATCCCGTGCAGCTTCTGCTTACCCCGCTCGTGGGCGCGATATCCGCTGGCTGTACCGCAGTGCTGAAGCCTTCACCATATGTTCCTACAGTCTCGAAAGTAATCGAAGATATGATCTGTGATACTTTCCCTGAAGAGTATGTGGCTGTGACACAGGGACATAGGGATGTGAACGGATTGCTGCTGGAACAGCGCTGGGATATGATATTCTTTACCGGAAGCCCGTCACTGGGACGTCTGGTGATGGCATCTGCGGCCAAGAATCTGACGCCGGTAGTACTCGAACTCGGAGGCAAGAGCCCTTGTATCATTGACAAGGATGCTGACATCAGGACTGCGGCAAAAAGGGTGGCCTGGGGCAAGAGCCTCAATGCCGGCCAGACCTGCATTGCTCCGGACTATCTTATGCTTCATAAAGATATCAAGGATAGCTTCCTCTCTGCACTCAAGACTGAGTTCAATGCTCTTCTGGGAGAGGATCCGCAGAAGTCCGGGCATTTCGTGAGGATAGTGAATGACAAGGCGTTCGAGCGCATCGAGAGTTATCTGAAAGATGGCGACATCGTATTCGGCGGCCGCAGGGACAGGGCTGAAAGATATTTCGAGCCGACTGTTCTGGACAATGTCAATGCGGATTCTCCTGTGATGCAGGAAGAGATCTTCGGTCCGATATTCCCTGTGCAGACATTCTCGGATATCGATGAGGTGACGGAATTCGTGAGCTCGCGGGAGAAGCCTCTGGCGCTCTATTATTTCGGAAAACAGGGTGACAAGGTAATCCGCGCCACATCTGCCGGCGGAACTTGCATCAATGACACGATCATGCATATTGCCAATGAGAATGTTCCTTTCGGAGGTGTCGGGATGTCCGGTATGGGCAGCTATCACAACAAGCTCAGTTTCGATGCTTTCACCCATTACAGGGCCGTGATTTCCACGCCGACGTGCATAGACCTTCCGTTCAGGTATATGCCTTATTCCTGGTTCAATGTCGTGAAAAAGTTATTGTAAGGTAACGAAGTTATTGCTATATTTGACAGTGGTGGGAGTGGATTCCGCCGCTGTTTTTTATTTAGTAAAATGTGATGAAGATGGAAAAGAAATTGTCAAATGTGGTGAAGCCGGAGTCAATGACTGCGGAGGAATGGCAGAAGGAATTGCGGAGACAATTTGTGGAGAGGGAGCCGCTGTCTATAACGCCTGACGCTGATGAGGCCGCCTATGGCGTATTTGATGTCAGGAATCCCAAGACCAAAAACTGCTACAAGGTCGTGTACAGGGGCGTTGACAGCAAATGGAACTACTGCTCCTGCATGGATTTCAAGACCAACCGGCTTGGCACCTGCAAGCATGTGGAGGCAGTGCGCAAGTGGCTTGAGTCGCATCATAAGAATGCTGCGGTGGTCAATCCTCCATATTCATCTCTGTATGTCTCCTACAAGGACGGCAGGGAAGTGTGCCTGCGGATAGGAAGCTCGCATTGGGCGGAAATGAAAGTGCTTGCGGCAGAATGGTTTACGGAAGACGGCAAGGCGCTGCCAGGGACATTGACCCGAATGCCTGTCTTTATCGCGAAAGCGAAGGAGATCGAGCCGGAATTCCGCTGTTATCCGGATGTGACTGATTATCTCTCAGAGATCAAGGATGCCCAATATCGTGAGCGGTATCTCTCCTCGATGGCGGACAAGAATATGGATTCGCTGCTTAAGACGACATTGTATCCTTACCAGAAAGAGGGCATCCGTTTCGCATTCTCGAAGGGCAAGTCCATTATCGCAGACGAAATGGGACTCGGCAAGACGGTCCAGGCCATCGGCTGTGCTGAACTTATGCGTAAGGCGGGACTGATTTCATCCGTGTTGGTGCTGTGCCCGGCATCATTGAAATACCAATGGAAAAAGGAAATCGAGAAGTTCACGGATTCGGTGGCGGTAATCGTCGAAGGGCCGCAGGACAAGCGCAGGGAACTGTATCGGAGCCAGTCGTTCTACAGGATTGTCTCTTACAATACGATGAGCAATGATATCCGCACTTTCGGCAATGCTTATGCGGAATGTCTGATCATGGATGAGGTGCAGCGACTGAAAAACTGGAACACGCAGATTTCGAGGGCAGCGCGCAAGATAAAATCGGACTATACCATAGTGCTGTCCGGAACTCCGTTGGAAAACAAGCTTGTGGAGCTTTACTCGGTGATGGAGTTCGTGGACCAGTATTGCCTGGGGCCGTATTACAAGTTCATTGACGAGACTACGGTGAAGGACGAAGGCGGCAAGATATTGTCCTACAAGAATTTGAATCTTGTGGGAGAGAGGCTCGCAAACAGGCTGGTACGGCGCAGGAAGGCGGATATAGAACTTCAGCTTCCGGAGCGGACTCAGCAGAATCTGTTCGTGCCGATGACCTCCAGACAGCGTGAAATTCACGATGAACTTAAGGCCGGAGTGGCTCAGATAGTGTCCAAATGGCGCAGAAGTCATTTCCTGAGCGATGTGGACAGAAAACGTCTGATGCTGCTTCTCTCGCAGATGCGCATGGTCTGCGATTCCACATATATTCTCGACCAGGAGACCAGATTCGATACCAAGGTTGAGGAGACTATGAATATAGTGCAGGAAGTGGTGGAGAGCGGGGATGATAAGATCGTGATATTCAGCCAGTGGGAGAGAATGACGAGGCTGATTGCCACGGATCTGGAAAAGTTGGGCGTGGGTTACGCGTCATTGAACGGCAAAGTGCCTTCCGAGAAAAGAAACGCTCTGGTGGAGAAGTTCTGGAACGAGCCGTCCTGCAGGGTGTTCATATCCACGGATACTGGAAGTACGGGACTGAATCTGCAGATTGCATCGAGGGTGATAAATCTGGATCTGCCGTGGAATCCTTCGGTTCTGGAGCAGCGCGTAGGACGTGTGCATCGTATCGGACAGCGCCGTAATATCCAGGTGCTCAATATGATATCTCAGGATTCGTTCGAGGAGAGAATGCTGGCGACATTGGAAGTCAAGGCTTCGCTGTTCGAGGGGATTCTCGACAATGGGGATGATACCGTGGTGCTGGACGACAGCAGGATGAACAATATCCTGAAGGCAGTGGCGGATTATGTGGGTGAAGGGACGGATTCTCCGGACAACCTTTCCGCTGTCATGCCTGTCGGGCCGGAAGATGCTGACAATGAAATGGCCAATGTCCAGGAGGAGAGCCCTGCCGCGGAAGATCGTGAAACGGACTGCCGGGAGTTGCTTAAACGCGGTTCCGATCTTCTTTCTGACCTTTCGGCGGTGTTGAAATCTCCGGAAAAGACGGCTGAACTTCTTGATGCGATTGTCCATACGGATGCGGAAACCGGCAAGTCGGAACTCAGAATCCCTGTCCCGGACAAGGATGCGGTGGCGACTATCCTGTCAAGCCTGCTCGGTCTGCTTCGCTGAATTCTTTGGACTTGTGTAACTTGCTTGGATTTACGCGTCGCACTTGGACTCCAGCGTCGCGCTACTTGGGCTTGATGATATAGAAGCAGGATGTGGTGAACCAGTTGCGCACATACGGAATATGCGCCAGCAGGGAGCAGAGCCGTCTCGGGCGCAGTCCGAACTTCGCCTTGTAATGAGGGGAGATGAACCAGAAAATCCTGTCATTGACCACATATCCGGTCTTGTTGCATAACTTTTCGAAAAGCTCCGGCGTCATACGTGAACGCTTGATGCTCAGGAGTTCATCTATCTTGGCAGGCTCTTCGCCGAACATCTTTAGCCACGCCTTGTAAACCGGGGCGGGCAGCACGTGCATGAACGGAACCGTGGAGCAGACTCTGCTTCTGCAAATCTGCTGGTGGCCTCCGAACGGCATCTGCCAGGCCGGGAAGCCGAAAAATACTATTCCGTCCGGTTTCAGGTAATTCTTGCACCTGAGGAAAAACGCTTCCTTTCCATCCGGTTCGATATGCTCGATGACATCGTGAATAAGTATGATGTCGAATCCACCGTCCTCGGCGAATGGGTTGTCTGTCAGGAAATTGGCACAGGCAAACTTGCCCTTTACATTGCGCGAAGCGAAAAATTTTCCTGCATTTTCGATTTTGCCCGAAGCCAGGTCCAGTCCGGCCACAGTGCAACCCGATTCCGCGAAAGGAAGCAGGTTCCCGCCTTCGCCGCAGCCTATTTCCAGAATCCTGGTGTTGCTGTCAATGTTTTTGAACCTCTTGAGATAGTCGATATAGAACTCGCGGGAAGTGCTTGCAAGTTCATTGAAATATCGTTCTCTGTCTATATGTCTTGTCTGCATTGTGCTGAGAATTATTCGTCTCTCATGAACTCTCCCGGAGTCTTGCCCGTGGACAGTCTGAAAAACCTTGTGAAGAATGAATGGTTCTGGAAACCGAGAGTGTCGGACACTTCCTTTATGGAGTATTTTCCGGAAAGCAGGAGACTCTTGGCATCCAGCAGTACATATTCGCGGATCAGGTCAAGCGGTTTTTTGCCGTTCGCTTTCTTTACCAGTCTTGAAAAATGCTTTTCGGAAATGAACTGCCGTCTGGCATAGAAGCCTACAGTCCTGTCTTTTCTTGAAAAATTATGGATGTCCTCCTGGAATCTGTACAGGACCTCTTTTTCTCTGGAGTAGCCGAGCGCATGGCTGTCCGTGGCCTCTGCATTGACTTTGCCGGAATCTGTCCCGCCGGCCGCGACCGAACGCTTGCGCCACTTCAGCAGCAGGCTCGCGAAAATGTAGGTGAAGCCTGAAAGAATGCCGTCGGAAGTGCTTTCGTCCGAGTTCTTGACAATGAATTTGAGGGACTGGCAGAGCTTCTCGTAATTCTCTGCCTCCTCCTCGTCAATGCTCGCTAGCGCCGGTTCCTGATTATGGAGTACCCACTGCCTCAGGCTCCGACCGTGCGTGCTCCTCATTTCGGTCATAATATATTCAGAGTCAATGCCTACGATGATCACGCGGCACGCTTCTATAATGTTTACCTGTTCCAGAATCTGACCGCCGAAGATGACCAGGATACTGCCGCTCTCCAGCAGGTAGTCTTTCTGCTGGATGCGTACGGAAATTTTTCCGGATTTGCAGAAGACGCAGACTGTCAATGATGTTTTGAGAGGAAAGCGGAGGCGTGACGAGCCCTCATATTCGCCGGTGGAGTCGTATTCCATATTGTCCAGGATGCAGAACTTGCTGTCCACCCAGATTCGGGATATCTGGCCGTCAAGGTAATTCGCGCCTATGGCGCCCAGTATTTCCTCACTTCTCATAATTAGTCAGTTTCTGAACTCGCAAATATACGTATTTTCTGAATAATGTATCCAAAAGGCTCTCTGACAATGTGTCAGTGTTTCTGTTTGGACTGTTTTTTGAAGCCTGATGCCGCGGAATGTCCAGAGGACAGGACATCCGATATAAATCAATTCTTGAAATGAACAATAAGGAGATGCCTATCCTGCTTCTTACAGGATATCTTGGAAGCGGAAAAACCACATTGGTAAACCGCATTCTTTCAAACAAAAAAGGAATCCGTTTCGCTGTTATCGTAAACGATATCGGAGAGGTCAATATAGATGCTACATTGATCCAGCAGGGCGGCGTGGTCGGAAAGAGCGACGACAGTCTCGTGGCGTTGCAGAACGGCTGCATCTGCTGTACGCTCAAGACTGACCTGATGAACCAGATAGTCGAGATCATGAAAATGGACAAGTTCGACTACATTGTCATCGAGGCGAGCGGAATCTGCGAACCTGAGCCTATCGCCCAGACTATCTGTTCAATGAAATCGATCGGCGGAGTCTATACGGAGTTCGGAACTCCGAGACTGGACTGCCTGGTTACCGTGGTGGACGCGCTAAGGATGGCTGACGAGTTCGGCTGCGGAGAGAGCCTTGAACGCAAGAATCTGGAGGAGGACGATATCGAAAACCTTATCATTCAGCAGATTGAGTTCTGTAATGTCATTCTTCTGAACAAGGCGTCTGAAGTGAGCCCTGAGGCATTGGACAAGATCAAGCACATTATCCGTGAGATCCAGACTAAGGCGCAGATAATCGAGTGCGACTATGCGGATGTGGATCTGGAGAAACTGCTCGATACCAATATGTTCGACTACCGTCAGACAGAGTCGGGAGCGGGCTGGATCCGCGGTCTGGAAAGCGAAGTCCATGACGAGGAGCATCACCACGAGGAGCACGAAGAGGAGCATGATCATCATCACGAAGATCACGAGGAACATGAGGAACACCATCACGACAATGATGAAGAGCACGAAGACCACGAACATCACGAGGAACATCACCACCATCACCATGATCACGACCACGAAGGCGGTGAAGTCGAAGAATATGGAATCGGAACATTTGTCTATTTCAGAAGGCCGGCATTTGACCTGAACAAGTTCGACTGGTTCGTCAACAAGAAACTTCCGAAGAGCGTGATCCGTGCCAAGGGACTCTGCTATTTCTCCGACAATACCGATATGTCATGCCTTTTCGAGCAGGCAGGAAAACAGATAATGCTCAGGGAGGCAGGCCAATGGTATGCCACGGCACCTGAGGAGGACCTTATCCGTATGATGAGACAGGATCCTACCATAATGAAGGACTGGGATGCCCACTACGGAGACCGCATGCAGAAGATAGTCTTCATCGGCCAACACATGGACAAGGAACAGATCTGCAAAGACCTGGACGAGTGCCTTGTAAAGGAATAAATACAGTATTAATAAATAATGGTGTGCAGGTTATCGGGAGAGCTTTTCCGATAACCTGTATGCGTATGAGAAGTAACGTCTGAATGGCTTGAAGATGTTCCAGAAAGAAAGTCGGCGCATCATCTTCTTGGAATACGGGTCTATCGGGACTGAGCCGTTGCGGTTTATGGTGATGACCTTTCCGCATATATCCTGATAACGGCATGTTTCCTCGTTTTTGGGTACGCCGTCACCCTGGATTCTGTAGATGCCGTCAGGACGCACCTCGAGGATACGGTGCATGATGAACCTGCTATGGTACCGGAACAGGACAATGTCTCCTGCGGCCGGTGAAACCTCCTCTTTTCCCTCAGGAGTATATGATGCTGCTCCACAGAGAGTTACAGTGTCCTTTTCCGGTCTTATGAAAGGCAGCATGCTCCATCCCTTTACCGGAATGGTCACAGTGTGCCCCTCCTTGAGCAGGCCGGTCACATTGTTGAAAAACAAGTCGTTTTCTATTACGAATTTATCCATTTTACGAACTTCTGCAGAACAATTCCGCGAATTTAATGAAAATTAACTAATTTTGTGAAGATACTGATACTAATACGAAATGAAGATAAAGAATGGTTTTGTCCTTCGCGAAATCTGCGGAGAGAATGTGATTTCAGAAGAAGGTTTGTCCAATGTCAATATGGGGCGGATCATTTGTCTCAATGAATCTGCCGCGTTCCTGCTGAAATCAGTGTGGAACGAAGAATTCACCCCGGAGTCGCTCGCAGATATGCTCCAGAAGGAGTATGAAATCTCTGACACTCAGGCGCTGGAAGATTCGAAGGCGCTCTGCAAAAGCTTGAAGGATAACGGTATAGCAGAATGATTATGACCAGGAAATTCAGCGTTGCAGGCATCCCGTTCGAGGTCAGACTCGAGTCTCCGTGGAAATTCATGCCGTATTCCGCTCCAGTTCAGCAGCGCATCAGAAAGGCGGCTCAGGGAGCGGTGATGGACATCCTGCCTACTCGGGCCGGGGATGACGTGCCGTCCAGGACCTATGTCACTTGCCGCGAGGATCTCCCGGAAAACTTCGACCGGTCAATGCTGGATTTCTCTCAGTATGAGCCGTTTGCGACAGAGGAAGATGCGGAGCCGGTTTTCAGTGTCAATGTGAAAGGCACATGGCCGGACCTGGTTTCTGACCCTTCAAATGAACTGCTCTTCAGCATTGACGAGGTGGAGCCGTATTACAAGGCGTTCAGGACCAACGGCGGGACACTTTTCGTGTTCAGGACTGCTGACGACGTGCCTGTCTCCGCGATAATGGTTTCGCAGGACGCCAAGGTCGGTGATTTTTATGTCAATGGCCTGAAACGTCCGTCATCGGTGGTCTTCTATCTCTGCATGTGCCTCAGGATAATGTTTTCGTACAATGCGGCTGCACATGATGCTCTTCTGCTTCACGCCTCAGTCATCAGCCACAATTCGGCTTCGACACTTTTCCTGGGCGCCAGCGGAACGGGCAAAAGCACTCACAGCAGACTATGGCTGGACCATATAGCAGGAGCGGAACTTGTCAATGACGATAATCCCGTCGTGCGGCTTGAAGATGGACATTGGTACGTTTACGGCACACCCTGGAGCGGAAAGACACCTTGCTACCGTAATGTAAAAGAGCCTGTCAGGGCTTTTGTGCGGCTGTCCCAAGCCCCTGAAAACCATATTGAAAGAGTGAAGGGCATTGCTGCCTATGCCGCATTTGTCGGCTCCGTCTCCACCGTCAGGTGGGACAAGTCCGTGATGGACAGCATGACAGCGCTTGCATCCGACATTGCACAGAACGTTCCTACATATAAGATGGGCTGTCTCCCGAATGCGGAAGCTGCTGAAATCTGCTGCAGTGAAGTGGAAAAACAATAGATAACATTGAGCCTATGGATACTCATACACATATAGTGATAATGGCCGGCGGCATCGGAAGCCGCCTGTGGCCCGCGAGCACACCTGCACTGCCGAAACAGTTCATTGACCTTCTCGGAGTGGGCAAGTCATTGATCCAGCTTACGGTCGAGCGCTTCCTTCCGGTCTGCGACTGCAGCAGGATGTGGGTGGTGACATCGGTCAAATATGCGGAAATGGTGAAGGCTCAGCTGCCGATGATTCCGGAATCACATATCCTGTCGGAGCCGGAGCCGAGAAATACAGCTCCCTGCATCGCTTATGCCTGCTGGAAAATCAAGGCGGAGGACCCTGATGCCAATGTGGTGGTGACTCCGTCCGACGCCGTGGTCCTGCGCAAGGAAAAGTTCGCGGACTGCATCAGAAAGGCATTGGACTTCACCGCTGAGCACGACTGTATAGTCACTGTGGGTATTCATCCGGACAGGCCGGAAACAGGGTACGGCTATATCTGCTCGTCTTCTGTCGATGAGGATAAAGTGCTTAAGGTCAATGCTTTCAAGGAAAAGCCTGACAGGCAGACTGCTGAGAAATATCTGGCGGCAGGGAATTATTTCTGGAATGCCGGCATTTTCGTGTGGTCTGTAAACACGATAGTCTCCCAGCTTCGCCTTTTCGTTCCGGGAATCGCCGGGATAATGGACAGGATAGCTTCTTCGTTCGGCAAGCCTGAGGAAAATGATGTCCTGAATGAACTGTTCCCGCAATGCGAGAAAATCTCCATTGACTATGCCGTGATGGAGCGGTCGGAGTCGATTTATGTGATCGCCTCTGATGTGGAGTGGTCTGATTTGGGAAGCTGGAGTTCTGTAGGCGGCAAGATTTCCGGTGACAATGCCGGAAACAAGGTAGTGGGCGACGGTGTCCGGCTTTTCGGCTGCGAGGATTGTGTGGTCAATGCGGCTGATGGCGGGACAGTGGTCGTGTCAGGGTTGAAAAATTACGTCGTGGCAGTAAAGGACGGCAATATTCTTGTATGTCCATTGACGGAAGACCAGAAGATCAAGGATTTCCTGGCATAGGTTTTTATTGTTCTTATTATGCTTGAAAGACCTCATTATCGGACCGTTGTGATTTCTGATGTTCACATCGGAGCGCCCCATTCCAAAGTGAAGGAGGCTGCTGAGTTTTTGAGTTCCGTCGATTGCGACAGGCTCATAATGAACGGCGACATTATAGACGGTTGGCAGTTGAAAAACTCCAGTGACAAGTGGACCGTGGTGCATTCCGCGTTCTTTTATGTCATAATGAAGATGATGGAGAAGCATTCTACGGAAGTGATTTATGTAACGGGCAACCATGACGACTTCCTCGATCCGCTTGTCCCGTCCAAGATGGCGAACATCACTCTTGTCAATGAATATATAATAAAGGAGAAGAATCACTCCTATGTGGTCATCCACGGGCATGCCTTCGACAGCATCACCGCCCGGCTCACGTTTCTTGCGAAACTCGGTGACGTCGCCTACAATCTGCTCCTGAAATTCAACAATGTATGGAACAGGGCACGTCTGAAAAGGGGCAAGGAGTATTATTCATTGTCAAAAGTCATAAAACATAAGGTCAAGCAGGCTGTGTCTGCGATTTCCGGCTTCGAATCAGACCTCGATTCGTTTGCCAGAGCGAAAGGCTGTGACGGCATCATCTGCGGCCATATCCACACGCCGGAAGACAAATACCTGAAAAGCGGGGTGCATTACCTCAATTCCGGCGATTGGGTGGAGTCATTGACCGCATTGACAGAAGATTACGATGGAAACTGGTCTGTAGTAAAGTTTTCAGATTTCATTAACCGCAAATAAAGTTTGGCTATGAAGTACTTGTTCATAATCCAGGGCGAGGGGAGAGGCCACCTCACTCAGGCGATGACAATGGAAAAATTGCTGCGCTCCCGCGGGCACGAAGTAGTGGAAATGCTTGTGGGCAAGAGCGAAAGCAGAAAGTTGCCTTCATTTTTTCTCGACGGGGTCAATGCCCCTGTAACTTGTTTTGAGTCGATCAATTTCGTTTCTGCAGCTGCGGACAAGCGTCCGGATGCAGTAAAATCGGTTCTCTACAATATAGCAGTATCCCCGAAATTCATTCCGTCCGTATCATTGATCCGCTCGAAAATCAAGGAAAGCGGCGCGGATGTGATACTGAATTTTTATGAGCTGCTGGGCACGATTGCGCACGGGCTAACCGGCTGGAAAATCCCGATGGCGTGTATAGGGCACCAGTTCCTTTTTCTGCACGAGGATATGCATATTCCGGAATTCGGTTATGAGGGACATCATGCCCTGAACCTGTTTTCCAAGGCGATAGCGGCCGGCGCTTCCAAACTTTTGGCTCTTTCTTTCAGGCCAATGCCGGATGACGGCAAGATAAAGGTGGTTCCGCCGCTCCTGCGTCCGGAAGTGCTCTCTTATAGGCAAAGTCCGGAATTCCGTGACGGCGACTATATCCTCGGCTATATGCTCAATGCCGGTTTTGCTGAAGAGGTGAAGGCCTGGCATGCCAAGAATCCTTCGGTTCCGCTGCGCTTCTTCTGGGACAATGCAGCTGAGGCCCCCGTGAAGGTGGTGGATGACACGCTGAGTTTCTATTATCTGGATGACAAGGAATTTCTCAGGCAGATGGCAGGCTGCATGGCATATGCTTCCACGGCCGGTTTTGAGTCCATCTGCGAGGCGATGTACCTGGGCAAGCCGCTGATGATGGTGCCGTCCCACATTGAACAGAAATGCAATGCGTATGATGCCACCCGTTTCGATGCGGCAGTCGAATCCGAAACGTTCGACCTGGATGTGCTTCTGAGTTTCGCACGTGATGGAAAGTTCCGCCGGGACGAGGGTTTTCCGGCTTGGGCCCTGTCCGCTGCCGAGGTCTTCGCGAAGGAACTCGAGTCAATGTGACGGCTGAAATTGATGAAAAATATCCAAAGTCTTGGAAAATCGGATAATTGTGCGTAGATTTGCGTTCCAATTTTGGACAAACTAAATTTTTAAGAGAAATGAAAAAAGGAATTCATCCCGAAAACTACCGCCTTGTAGCTTTCAAGGATATGTCTAACGACACAGTGTTCATTACACGTTCTTGCGCCACCACAAAGGAAACTCTGATGGTCGACGGAGTTGAGTACCCAGTAGTGAAAGTCGAGATCTCTAACACCTCACATCCATTCTACACCGGCAAGGTTAAGCTCGTGGATACTGCAGGTCGTGTCGATAAGTTCTACCAGAGATACAAGAGCAGACAGAAATAATTTCTGCCGAATCAAATACGGAACCCAGTCTGATGAGTCAGGCTGGGTTTTGTTGTATTTATTACTGATAATCAAGCATTAAAAAGGTGGGAGTCAACATCAGAGGCCGAGGTTTTGTTCCAGATAAATCGGTTTAGCGGGACGAAATGGCCATGACTGATGGTTATGTCCCGAATAAATCGGTTTAGCGGTACGAAATGGCAATGGCAATGGCTGGTTTAACGGAACGAAAAGGCAATGTCATATGGTTTTGTCCCGAGAAAACGTTTCAAGTGGGACGAAACGTCAACGCTTACCGAGCTTATCAGGCAGGGCGGACCATTGACAGCGCTTCAAGACGCAACTCCGGAGAAGCTTACGACAGGCGCAAAATTTCGACCTTCTTGGCAGGAGTGATTCCGGACACATTCGCAGTAAAATTCTGATATTGAGCATATTACGAGATTAGAGCCACGACAGGATTCTGCCAAGACCACCTTTCATTAACACCTCTTGGCAAGAGACTTGTTACCTAATGAATTAAGATACAAACAATTACAGATGAATTTACCTGTCAAGAAAGTCGAAAATCACACGTATAATCTAAAGTACGGAACCGCTGACAGCACGTCAAGACGTAACTCCGGAGACGCTTACGCGTCAAAACTGTTGAAAATGAAAATCCGCCGACTACCAAGCACGACGGTTGGCAACGCCTAAGACATCAATATGGTCAAAGTCTGGTCCTACCGGGATTCCTACTTCATTCTATACGGCTGGTCTTCATACAGGGTGAAACGCTTGGCCTTGCGGACCCACTTCTGCTCCTCCAGCTTGACATATTCCTTGGCCTCCTGGAAAGAGATATCGCCGGAAAGATATGAGGCCAGTTTCTCGTCAGCCAGCTTCTTGTAGAACTCCTCGGAAAGCGTAAACTCAGGATAGACATCCTTGAAATAGCGTATCAGCTGAAGAGTATGGAGCAGCGAATGGTATTGAGTACCAGGCGTCAACATGATCTGATACCCGAAACATCTTTCGTCGGCATAACGTCCGGCTGACGGCTTGAAAGAACATGGACGCAGAAGAACACCTTCAGGAACCGGAAGACGGTCATACGGACCATGAGTGATGAACGGAGCACCGAAATACTCATACGGACGGGCTGTACCGATGGCCGGAGTAATATTGGTATTGTTCCACAATCCCCCGCCGCTATACATATAGCATGTAAACAGACCAGGAATATCTGACGCCGGCGCAATAGTCCACGGAAGAAGGTCCTTGTTGTAATCAGATGCCTGTGCAGAAATGACATGAAGAGGATACTTCGCGCCTATTTCAGCAAAGAACAGATTACACAGCTCGCCTAACGTAAGTCCGTGACGGTGAGCCACTCGCGGAACAAAAGCCTCGCACTCCGTCATCGGAACAGTACCCTCGACCACCCTGCCTGCCGGATTGATATGATCCACAATGTAAAGAGCAGGAGGTTCGTCAATGACCATGAGGAGCATCATAAGGCGGAGAACGTCCTTCGTATAATTAAAGTAGCGCACACCGACATCCTGAATTTCGACCACAATAGCATTGAGCCCTCTCAATGACTCCGAGTCGAAACCGATATGGTTGGTTCCAGGCGTAAGCTCGGCGTCCTCAGGCTGGAAAAGACGTTCCAGATTCCCCCTTTCCTTGAAAATCTGATACATATAACGGTTGCTGCTAGTGTCCCAGCAATTCTGGGTACAGAAGCAGCCGACCTTACCATCAATCAGAGCCTTGTCCAGCTGATCCTGGAGCGGAGTTGTTCTGAATGAAAACATTATCTATATAAGTTTCTCTCCAATGATTACTCGCCCTGAATGATTTTCTCAGCAACTTTGATGACATCCTCACCAAGCTTCACAGCCTCCTCCTCAGTCGGAGCCTCGGAGTAAATACGGATAATCGGCTCAGTGTTCGACTTGCGGAGATGCACCCACTCACGCTTCGACTCGAAGCTGATCTTGACACCGTCAATGTCATTGACATTTTCATTGGCATAAATCTTCTTCAGTTCGGTCAAAATCTTATCAATCAGCGACTTGTCCGAGAGTTCGATTCGGTTCTTCGCGATATGGTACTCAGGATATGTCTTCTTGAGTTCAGATACTTTCATCTTCTTGTGCGCAAGATTCGAGAGGAACAGGGCCACGCCGACCATGGCGTCACGACCTGAATGGATTGCCGGATAGATTACGCCGCCGTTGCCCTCTCCGCCGATAAGGGCACCCTTCTCATGCATGAGCGTAGTAACATTGACCTCACCCACTGCGGAAGAGTAGTATGTGCCGCCGTAGCTCTCGGTGACATCTCTCAAAGCCCTTGAAGATGAGAGGTTTGAGACAGTCACGAGGTTCTTTACGCCCTCTGCTTTCGCGCGTGAAAGGAGGTAATCTGCCACACTGACGAGTGTATATTCCTCGACGAACGGCTCACCGTTTTCGCAGATGAAAGCGAGTCTGTCGACATCAGGATCGACTGAAATTCCGAGATCAGCGTGCTCTCTTACAACGGTTTCGCTCAGGTCAACAAGGTTTTTCGGGAGCGGTTCCGGATTATGTGCGAAGTCGCCGGTCGGATCGCAGTTCAGCTCAATGCATTTCACGCCAAGTCTCTCGAGCAGGCGCGGCATGATGATTCCGCCGACAGAATTGATAGCATCGAGCACGACTGTGAAATGTGCATCCCTCACGGCCTGCGCGTCCACTGCAGGAAGCGCCATCACTGCATCGAGGTGTTTATCAGTAAAATCTTCGTCAATGATAGTGCCGAGATTATCTACATCGCTAAAGTCAAAGTCTTCACTGTCAGCACATTCCAGAACCGCCTGACCTTCTGCTGCAGAAAGGAACTCACCTTTTTCATTCAGAAGTTTCAATGCATTCCACTGCCTCGGGTTGTGTGACGCGGTAAGGATAAGTCCGCCGTCAGCACCGGAAAGAATCACAGATATCTCGGTCGTAGGTGTGGATGCGAACCCGGCACGGATTACATCTATTCCACATGCTACCAGTGTTCCGCAAACCAGGTTTTCCACCATTTCGCCGGAAAGTCTCGCGTCTTTTCCTACTACTACTGTGTATCTTTCGCCTGCGCCTTTAGGTCTGCGCTCTCGAAGTTTCACGCAATAAGCGTAGGTAAATTTGACAATATCTACCGGAGTGAGCGCTTCACCCGGTTTTCCGCCGATAGTACCGCGGATTCCTGAGATGGATTTTATAAGTGACATATTATATGTTTTTATTTGTTCTACGTTTTGTCCGCCCTTTTGAGATGGAGAGTTTGCTGCGGGAATATTTTATTTGCGTATTCCGAGGGCTTTCAGAACCAGTCCTTCCATAACTGCATATCCTTCAGCATTCGGATGCACAGTATCAGCGGAATAGACTGCCGGCATCTTACCATCAGCATCTGCAAAGGCCTCATAGTAGTCAATGACCTTGATTCCTGCCTCACTGGCATATTCTTTCAGCATTGAATTGAACTCCTGAACATCCGGAAGCGGATTTTCTATTTCCGGTCTCCAGCTGAGCTTATAGGACGGGAGCAATGTACAGAGAATCGGGCGGATTTTGTTTGCCTTGGCGATCTGGCACATTGACCTGATGCTTCCGAGCATCGACTTGAGATCCGGAGCATAGCCTGCGTTCTTGGCAATGTCGTTGATTCCGCAGAGTATCACCACGTACTTAGGCGCGAGTGAGACCACGTCCTGCTGCATTCTGACGAGAATCTGGGATGTAGTCTGCCCACTTATCCCGCGGCCTGCAAGATTATTCTCCTTGAAGAAATCCGGGTGAGTCTTCGGCCATGAGTCCGTGATGGAGTCTCCATACAGGACTGCAAAAGGTTTTTCTGTCAATGCCGAGTTCGCTTCAGCGTATCTTCCGAACTGTGCCCAGTCCTGAGGATGGTTCTGTGCCAATGCCATTATCGGCAGAAGCATCAATACGAAGGTTATAAGCTTTTTCATTTTTTAGTGATGATTTTGAAAAAGCGAAGTTAAAATTTAATCATGTCAATGACAAATTTTTGTTCGTCAAACGGGATAATTGAGTAACTTTGCCGCTGCAAAATGTGACCATGCCAAATATAACGGCCGTCAGGTTTTGACCGATTACGTAAAGAATAATTACGATTAACTGACATTGACATTATTATAAATATGATGAAAGCAGTTTTGACCATTCTTCTTCTGGTCACATCCAATATTTTTATGACGTTCGCATGGTACGGACATCTGAAATTGCAGGAAATGAAGATTTCGACCGGCTGGCCGCTGATTCTGGTCATTCTTCTGTCATGGGGTCTGGCGTTCTTCGAGTACTGCGCCCAGGTGCCGGCCAACAGGATCGGTTTCCAGGGAAACGGAGGCCCTTTCAATATCATGCAGCTGAAAGTCATCCAGGAAGCGGTATCATTGACAGTTTTCACAATCGTGGTCACTTTTCTTTTCAAGGGACAGCCTCTCCAATGGAACCATTTGGCGGCGTTTGCCTGCCTGATTTTGGCAGTTTTCTTCGTTTTTATCAAATAATTCACACTTTTCTGAAAAATTTTGCAGAAAAAATTTGGAATGTAAGAAAAAATGCCTACCTTTGTAATCCCAAACGAAAAGAGTGGTTCTCAAAACACTCAGTGAGGGAAAAACAATAAATGCTGGGTTCGTATAACGGTTAGTACTCAAGATTCTCAATCTTGCAATATGGGTT
>OIWT01000590.1_pt1 | contig 49360 bp, 47 predicted proteins | sample 1587701 | NCBI WGS metagenome assembly OIWT01 (sample SAMEA3888904, study PRJEB22519) | human gut metagenome | biome: human gut; feature: human-associated habitat; material: faeces | place: Denmark | collected 2009 | reverse complement strand
GATTTTTTCGGGAATTGTATTCTTCACGCAAAGCCAAATACCCGTCCTTATTGGTAAGGGAAAGTTTAAACTCCCGTATACGATTTTCGATATAAAAAACGACCTCCTCTATTGTATTCTCTCGAAATGTTTTATACATATCGACGAGATACACTAAATTATCATTGAATATGACTTTTTCTGCCGCCACATTGATTCCGACATTACAACCTCCGCAAAAAAGGTCTACGAATGTGGAAATATTTTTGGGAAACAATGGTATGATTTGCGACAACAGTTTTCTTTTGCCGCCTATATAATTTAAGGGAGAATGCACATAGTTCAAGTTTTCCATATCTGCTTCCAAACGGTCCTTTGCTGTTTATTCAGAAAAGCTTCTTCTTTCTCATTCGTTCCGATACAGCAGCGACACACCCACAAGCCCCGAAGGCACAAGAGCATCTTCGGGCTCGGCGATCTCGGGATAAGCATAGGTTACCCGTTGATCGGCAGGCAGAGATGCATCGCCTATCATACGATTCATAAGGGAATTAACAACGTGTATTTCCACCTCATTATCTCCCTCCCGCACAACCTCCGTAAGGTCTGCTTCCCAGGGCGAGCACCATACGGTATCCGTCTCTACACCATTGACGACAATACGGGCAGCCGCACCGAGGAGCGAAAGTTTCAAAAAGACTTTTTCCTCGGGCATATTGCGATGAACAGAAAAACGATTCCGATAAATTGCTGTTCCCGAATAGTACTTGATTCGGGGATCGGTGTGTGCTGTCCAGTCGGCAAGTTCATGGAAGGTTACATGTCCGGGACCTCCCCACTCGGGTGCAAAATAAACGTCCCAACTACCCGAAACCGCCTCTTCCCGACCGCTTCCAGCCCACATTACAAAAGGCAATGTATCGGGCCGATCGGACAAGACGATGAAATAAGATTCCCGCGGAAACATACGCAAGGCAAGCGACATAGAAACAGAATCGGTCGATACCGGAGACAAAGCATAACGCCGCCCATCAACAGGATTCCATAATTCAGCCGCACGTCTCACAGAACGGAAAGTAAACGTATCGGCAAGAGCAACATCGGTATGATTATCGAGAAAATAGACATCGGCATCGGCCAAGCGGCGATGGGCAAAATAGAGCTTGTCCGACTTCACATCACCTTTTTCCATTGCCAAGTCGGGAATAAGGCCGGCCGCCGTTATCGCATCGGTCAAAGGCATACCCCAATACACCGACCCTTTGCCATACCGGTGAACCCCCTCGGGAGAATCCTCATCGCCCCAAAGCACAGCAACCCATTTACGATACTCGGTCTCTGTTCCCATATCTTCCCGGGTAGGAGAGCCCACCGGACGAGGGCCGTAAACCGGAACACCGGCTTTTACAAACGAAGCGATCTTCTTCAACGCTGCAAGCGTCATCTCCCCGTTACGGGGCAAAACGACCATGCGATAACTCATTCCGTCGGGCAAAACCACTTTACCGTTTCGAGCTTCCATGCGGGAAAAAAGCGCATCGGAAGTAAACGCGTCGAAATCATAACCCGAAGGAATATCAGGCAAACGATAGGTCAAAATCTTTACCGGAGCATTTTCGCCTAAATAAACAGCCAAGTCGATAACCGGACGCCCCTGCCGCATCACATAAGCGCTACGCGACTGGTAATCCCAAAAGCCCCGGCTATATTCCCAAAACGTATTGTTACGGTTGAGGCAATAATGACGCCCCCCCCCGTACTGCCGGGAATACGATCGGTCCACGGTTGATAAGCCGAAGCACAAACGACAAACTCATTGATACCGAAACAATAGGCATAATCGGCCAACGACTTGATATAAGCCAAAGAGTGCGAAAACTGAGCATCGGTAAAAGCCTCTCCCGAGGCTATCGATTTGCCATAAAGATGCGCCGCCGAGGAACTCTCCTTAATATCGTAATTGCCATCGGGGTGAATCGCCCAAAATTCGCCCTGAGGTTTCGACACCCGGCCTTTCGCCTGTATGGGGTCGGCCACAATGCACAGGGCATTTCCCGTAGCTTGAGCCGTAAAATCCAGTCCTCGTTCCCGACACAAACGATCGAACGTCGCATAATAATTATCGGCAATGAGATCGGCAATCGTGCGACGCACATCATAGAGGAATCCGTCCGACTCCTGCGTCGAGCCTACGACATAACCGGCCATGACCGGCAGATACTTCGTCATGTCATAACCCCGACGACGAGAAAATTCCTGTTCAAAACCGGGAGTCCAGTTCTGCGAACCGGCTTCGTGGCTGTCCATCGCCATACCTTGCAGGACAATTTCATGGCGAGCCAACGTATCGGCAATCGCCCCGAAATAGTGATTCCATTGCAACTCGGCTGCCGCAGCCGACATCTTATCGCACTCCAATCCCATGAGGTTGGGGCGTCCATGTTTGGTCTTGCTCCCCGTCGGGACATGCGAGAATCGCAACACGGCCCAAGTCCCGTCGGGGACGTCCCATCTCAAAATACCTTCTTCATCGAAATAACGGGTAATATCGACAATCGCAGAAGGGTCGATAACCTCCAGCGACGTGTAAGCCGGAGTACAATCGGGATCGATATATTCCGAATACAATCCGGCTTTCTCTTCCCATCGGTCGACACACGCCCTCGAAGAAAGTCGTACATCGCCCAACTGCATATCGAGACGAGGTTTATCGGGGGTCTGCCAATCATGCAAGTTCAACCTGAAATAACGAGCCGTAACGGCCGGAAAAGCGACTGTCTTCTGCCTCCATGACGAATGCGCCTTATAAACGGGCTGCAAGTCGCACACCGGCTTGTAATGAACACCATCGTCCGAAATTTCGAGTTGTCCCAACGGAGGAAGTACCTGATAGCCAGTTCCTACAAAGACATCGCCGGGAGCCCCGGGGACATTTGTCGCACTGGTCGTAGCTTTTCCTCTCGGTGCGACCTGATAAGTAATACTGCGAGCCGTAAAATCACGACCGAAATCGAGTTCGATATACACCGACTCTCCTTTATTTTGCGAGGGTATACGAGTCAAATTCTTACCGGGGGCAAATACGGCATCGACATCGATAGTAGGAACATTGGAAGAAATTTGTGGAACAGTCCGGCGGCTATCATCATTCCACGACGGTTGTACAGGAAAAGCCAAAACCGCCACATCTTTATAATAAGAGGATTTAGGGAGCGGTAATTTCAACTCCACCCGACGGCCGCCGACGACCGAAGTATCTGTCGATGCAAGTCTCTGCATTCCCATATCGGGAGTAACCCACGGGCCACCGGCCACATAGCCGTTCGACACATGGCACTCGAAGGTAAGCCCCAACCGCTCGGCTTCGCGAGCCGAAAAAATCAACATATCCCACCACTCGGACGACATAGCCTCGAAAGCTCCGGGTGTTTTCTTATTATGCACCTGATCGTAATAAACGACGCCACCCACTCCGGCACGGCGATACGCTTCGAGGTCGGCAGTGATTCCCTCCCGGGTCGTCTCGGTTTCTCCATGAAACCACCACACTTTGGTCCGAGTACTATCTTGCGGATCGGCAAAGCCGGCCGCAACGTCTCGCACATTCCCGGGACAACGATTTTTTGTAACATCACACCCCGACAGGGCAATCATAACTATGCATAATGCCAATACAATAGCGCTCATGGTATTCAAAATATAATTCCTTACAAAAGTAGGGATAATTCATCAACCCGACAAATAATATCATATCGGTAACAGCCAAAGAGTGATTCGAAAATTTTTCTATTCTCAATCCCGAAAAAGATACATCGTATACTTTTGAGACTCGCTTATTCCATGCCACCCTCGATATATCCTCATCAACTACGACACCAAGAAGGTACACAAAAGAAAAATTTCTTATAGAAAAGTTTTGGAATACAGATAAAAAGCGTACCTTTGCAGTCCGATTATTACCACAATAACAAATCGGTATGTCGACGACTATGACCCTTTGGCCTGGGTCTTGCCATGAGACATACCCAATAAGTAATTAACAATTAAAGAATTAAACAGTGGATACGTTAAGTTACAAAACCATTTCGGTGAACAAGGCAACCGCTCAAAAAGAATGGGTTGTGGTAGATGCCACCGGCCAATCATTGGGTCGCATCGCCGCCAAGGTAGCCAAACTCCTGAGAGGAAAATACAAACCCAGCTACACTCCGCACGTAGATTGCGGCGACAATGTCATCATTATCAATGCCGAGAAAGTAGAACTTACCGGTAAAAAATGGAATGACCGCATTTATATCCGTTTCACGGGTTATCCCGGCGGTCAACGCATGCATACCCCGGCCGACCTGATGAAGAAAGGCCCCAGATACCTTTTCCAAAAGGTGGTAAAAGGTATGCTTCCCAAAAATCGTCTGGGCGACCAATTACTGCGTAACCTCTATGTATACGCCGGTAGCGAACATCCGCACGAAGCTCAGCAACCCAAAGTCATAGATATTAACACCCTTAAATAAGCCGTATGGAAATAGTTAATGCAATAGGAAGACGTAAAGCCGCTGTTGCCCGCGTATTCGTTAACGAAGGAACCGGTGTCATTACCATCAACAACAAAGATCTTGCTGCATATTTCCCTTCGAGCATTCTGCAGTACATCGTAAAACAACCCCTCACCAAACTGGGTGTCGCCGAAAAATACGACATCAAAGTAAATATCGACGGCGGCGGTTTCAAAGGCCAGGCCGAAGCACTTCGCCTCGCTATCGCCCGAGCGTTGGTAAAAATCAATCCTGAGGACAAACCCGCGCTCAAAGCCGAAGGCTTCATGACGCGCGACCCGCGTGCTGTTGAACGTAAGAAACCGGGACAACCCAAAGCAAGAAAGAGATTCCAGTTCAGCAAACGTTAATGGTATTTGCGAGCTATTCCTCAGCAAGTATGCAACGTTTAGTATCCAAATTTTCGGGATTCGGCGGCACAGAGGCGTGTATCGCATATATGGCGACGACGCCGGCAACGACTACCCGGAAATTGATTCAGTAGAAAGTAAACAAGCAAACAACAAACAACAATGGCAATTACAACATTTGACCAATTATTAGAAGCCGGCGTACACTTTGGCCACCTGAAAAGAAAATGGAACCCGGCTATGGCTCCGTACATCTTCATGGAGCGTAACGGTATCCACATCATCGACCTTTACAAAACGGTCGCCAAAATCGACGAAGCAGCTGCTGCGTTGAAACAAATCGCCAAATCGGGCAAAAAGATACTCTTCGTCGCCACCAAAAAACAAGCGAAAGAAGTTCTCGCTGCCAAAGCTACCGAAATCGGTATGCCTTACGTTATAGAACGTTGGCCGGGCGGTATGCTCACCAACTTCCCCACCATTCGCAAGGCGGTGAAGAAAATGGCATCGATCGACAAAATGATCAAAGACGGAACTTTCGACAACCTCTCCAAACGCGAGAAACTGCAAGTAACCCGTCAACGCGCCAAATTGGAAAAGACACTCGGTAGCATCGCCGACTTGACCCGTCTCCCGTCGGCACTCTTCGTTGTAGACGTGATGAAAGAACACATCGCCGTACGCGAAGCTAACCGTTTGGGCATTCCCGTATTCGCCATGGTCGACACCAACTCCGACCCGACGAACATCGACTTCGTAATCCCCGCCAACGACGACGCCACCAAATCGATCGAGGTAATCCTCAATGCCGTATGCGGTGCTGTCGCCGAAGGTCTCGAAGAACGTAAAATCGAGAAAGTCGACGCCGAAGCTGTCGAAGCGCAAGGCGAAGCCACAGCGAAAAAAGAGCGTAAGACTCGCATCAAACGCACCAAAGCCGAAGACGACGAGGCCCTCAACGCCAATGTTGCTGCAAAAGTAATGAAAGGACAGAACGAAGACGAGGAATAATCGCATCGTTCTCCCGCAGACAATCAACTACCGGCAAAGAGTGAGCCCCGCAAAAACCTACGGGACTTGCTCTTTGTTATTCATAGAAACCCTTTAAAAGAAAAATATTATGGCTGTTACAATGGCAGATATTACCAAACTCCGTAAAATGACCGGAGCAGGTATGATGGACTGCAAAAAAGCTCTCGAAGAAGCAAACAATGACTTCGACGGCGCAATAGAAATCATTCGCAAAAGAGGTCAGGCTATCGCTGCAAAACGTGAAGACCGCGAAGCTGCCGAAGGCTGCGTACTCGCAACCAGCAAAGGCGACTATGCCGCTATCGTAGCTTTGAAATGCGAAACCGACTTCGTCGCTCAAAATAAAGATTTCGTCGCATTGACCCAGAAAATTCTCGATGCCGCTATCGAAAACAAACCCGCCGACCTCGAAGCCCTCAAAGCTATAAAACTCGACGGTCGCACTATCGCTGAACTGGTTACCGACCAAAGCGGTGTTACCGGAGAAAAAATGGAACTCGGTTATTTTGATTCTCTTTCGGCAGCTTCGACAATCTTCTACATACACCCGGGTAACAAACTGGCAACTATCGTAGGATTCAATCAAGCCGATGTAGAACACCAAGTAGCCCGCGATGTGGCTATGCAGGTTGCTGCCATGAATCCCATTGCCGTCCGTCCCGAAGAAGTTCCGACCGATATTATCGAGAAAGAACTCGAAATCGCCCGTGAAAAAGCCCGTGAAGCCGGCAAACCCGAAAATCTCATCGACCGTATCGCACAAGGTTCTTTGCAGAAATACTACAAAGAATTTACTTTGTTGCAACAGGAATTTGTAAAAGATCCGAAACAAACGATCGAACAATACCTCAAAGCTCAAAATAAAGAGTTGACGGTAACGGCTTTCCGTCGTTTCACATTGAATGCAGAATAAAAACATTCCATTCCAATATGTTAAGACACCGGAGAAAATTCTCCGGTGTCTTTTTTTTCGTCTTCACAGGAACAGCTCTGCTCACAAAAAAAGACGACACATACACGTTGTGGCTGGAACAAAGACGATTGATACGCCTCCCGTTTTTATTACTTTTGCAAGTACGGCTATCGTCCTATTTCATAATCTGCAACGATTCCCGACAATAAAAAAAAGTAATATACGTTCATTATAATAGATTTATTTCTTTTAAACCGAAGAAAAACACATGGCACACGGTAATCTTTACGACGCACGACAAAAACTGAAAATAGCATTCCTTTCCGTTTCCGTACTACTGGTCGCCCTATTCCTTGTCATCTCCAATCGTCTGGTCGAAGACCTATCGACCGAAGAACGAAACAAAATGGAGATATGGGCCGAAGCTACCCGTTCGGTCGCCGGCGACCAGTCGGATATCGACATGAACCTCGTTCTGAAAATCCTGCAAAGCAACACGACCATACCCATTATCATCGTAGACAGCCAAAACAATATCCTGCAAACCCACAACCTCGATATACCCGACCGGCATGGAGAGCAATTCCTGCAAAAGAAGCTGCAATCTCTCAAAGAAAAGCAACAAGTCATCGAAATCTACATCGATAAAGACACTTATCAATATCTCTATTACGACGACTCCACCCTACTGAAAAGGCTTTCGTATTTTCCCTATATACAACTCGGTGTCATGCTTTTATTTCTCGTCATCGCCTACTTCGCCTTGATGAGCAGCAAAAAAGCAGAACAAAACAAAGTCTGGGTAGGATTATCCAAAGAAACCGCCCACCAACTTGGCACACCCATATCATCACTCATGGCTTGGCTCGATATGCTCGAAATGCAAGGAACGGATAGTGAACTCATCGCCGACATGGGGAAAGACGTCCACCGGTTATCGGTCATCGCCGAAAGATTCTCAAAAATAGGCTCCCAACCCGAACGGGAGCCCGCAGACATAACCGAAGTGATAGAAGCTGCGGTCGACTACATGAAACACCGCATATCAGGAAAAGTACAAATCGAGGTACATACCCCCGAAGAAAAAATTGCGCCACAACCTCTATGCCGCCCCCTCATAGAATGGGTATTTGAGAACCTTTGTAAAAACGCTATCGATGCCATGGACGGAGAAGGACACATAGAAATCACTCTATCGAACAACGACTCCCGATATTACATCGACATCAAGGATAGCGGTAAAGGTATCGCCCGCAATCGCTTCAAAACGATATTCCACCCAGGTTACACAACCAAACGACGAGGCTGGGGACTCGGACTTACATTGGTAAAACGCATTATAGAGGAGTACCACGACGGACGCATCTATGTCAAGGAATCGGAATTGGGAAAAGGAACGACTTTCCGTATAGAGATGAAATTACTTTAAAAATAGCTATCTCCCTGTATCATAGATAGAAGCAAAAGGGTTCTAATCCTCAAAATCACCTTGACAGAATCTTTTTTTATAAGGATTTTGCACAAGAACAATTATTTTTTGTACCTTTGCAGGGTTTTAACAGCAGAGAACTGTGGGAAAGGCCGATAAATATACGATTTCACTGAAAAGTCTGAGCGAAGGTACTCACTCTTACGAGTATACCCTCGATCACACGTTTTTTTCGGAAATCGATTCACCCGAAATACAAAACGGGGATGTAAATATCGGTCTTATGTTGAGACGTACCGGCGATACGTTCGAGTTGCACTTCGACATAAAAGGGCACATCGTTATTCCCTGCGATCGATGTCTCGATGACATGGAACTTCCGGTGGAAACAGAAGATACCCTTTATGTAAAATTCGGGGAGGAATACAGCGAAGAAGGTGAAAACCTCATCGTCGTTCCCGAAGCAGAAGGAACTATCAACCTGGCGTGGTATATGTACGAATGTATCGCACTCACCATTCCGTTGAAACACACGCACCCCGAAGGCATGTGCAACCCCGAAATGGAAACGTTACTCAAAGCGCACAGTGCAGCAAGCGACAAAATCTCCGGCGATGAAGAACCCGTAGACCCGCGTTGGAACGCATTGAAAAAACTGAAAGAAAACAAATAACTAAACCTATACAGAAATGGCACATCCTAAAAGAAGACAATCGAAAACGAGAACAGCCAAAAGAAGAACCCACGATAAGGCTGTTGCCCCCACTATGGTCGTATGTCCCAACTGCGGTGCTTGGCACATCTATCACACCGTATGCGGAGAATGCGGTTATTACCGCGGCAAATTGGCTATCGAGAAAGAGGCAGCCATCTAAAAAGTGTGACTTTTTAGAGATTTCGTGCCGGACATTTTCTTCTGTTCGGCCATAGAACTGATTGTATAACCTTTAATAAAGCACACTAAATATTTCGACCCACACAATATTTAGTGTGCTGTTTTTTTAGCTACTATGGTAAATGCTATGATTGCGGGCGTCGCCTCTTATGTGCCCGACGATATACTCACTAACGAAGAACTATCGAAAATGGTCGATACCACCGACGAGTGGATCACTACCCGCGTAGGTATCAAGACCCGCCACATATTGAAAGGAGAAGGTTTGGGCAGCTCCAAAATGGGATCGAGAGCCGTAAAAAAAGTACTCTGTAAAACCAATACTGCCCCCGGAGAAATCGAAGCAGTCATCTGCGCTACGTCTACACCCGACTACCGTTTCCCCTCTACCGCATCGATCGTCGCCAGAAAAGCCGGTATCAACAATGCATTCTGCTACGATATACAAGCCGCCTGTTCGGGTTTTATCGTTGCATTACAGGCCGCTACCGCTTATATACGCAGCGGTATGTGTAAAAAGGTAATGGTCGTCGCCACCGAAAAAATGTCGTCGATAACCGACTATCAAGACCGTTCGACTTGTCCCCTCTTCGGAGACGGCGGTACGGCGGCTTTGGTCGTAGCAACAGAAGAAGATTACGGTGTCATGGACTCAATTATCCATACCGATGGCGTGGGATTGCCTTTCCTCCACATGAAAGCCGGAGGCTCTGTACGTCCCGCCAGTCATGAGACCGTCGACCACCGCGAACATTTCGTTTACCAAGAAGGTCGCATCGTCTACAAATATGCCGTATCTTCGATGCTCCAAGTTTCGGAAGATATTCTCAAACGTAACAATCTGACGGTCGATACTATCGACTGGTTCATACCCCACCAAGCCAACCTCCGCATCATCGAAGCCATAGCCGATCGTATGAACATCGATCCCCAAAAAGTCGTTGTTACCATAGAAAAATACGGAAATACCAGTGCCGCTTCCATACCTTTGTGCCTGGCCGACTGGGAAAAGAAACTCAAAAAAGGAGACAAAATAGTACTGACTTCGTTCGGTGCCGGATTTATCTGGGGTTCGGTCTACCTCAAATGGGGCTATAATCCGGAAGATGTCCAAGAGATACCGGAAACCCTCAACGATACCGAAGACGCAGAATAATAAGAAACACCCGTCGAGTGTTTTTCCTCAAAACCAAAAAGGCGGCAAACATGCCGCCTTTTTTGACACCGGATAATTTTTCTAACAATAAATGATATGCATAAAGCCGGATTTGTAAACATCGTAGGTAATCCCAACGTGGGAAAATCGACACTGATGAATTCGCTCGTCGGAGAGCGGATTTCGATCATTACCTCCAAAGCCCAAACGACCCGCCACCGCATCATGGGTATCGTAAATACCGACGATATGCAAATCGTCTATTCCGATACGCCAGGTGTTCTCTCGCCGCACTACAAGTTGCAAGAGTCGATGCTCAATTTCTCGCAATCGGCCCTCTCCGATGCCGACATTCTGCTCTACGTAACCGATGTCGTCGAAACTCCCGACAAAAATCCGGAGTTCCTCGAACGGGTCTCCAAAGAAACAATTCCGGTCATACTCCTCATAAACAAAATCGACTTGTTGCAAGACCAGTCCCAACTCGAAGACCTCGTAGAAAAATGGAAAAACCGTCTGCCCAACGCCGAAGTAATACCGGTATCGGCCCAGCATAAATTCAATCTCGATTACTTGATGCGCCGCATCAAAGAGTTGCTGCCCCCCTCCCCCCCGTTTTTTGAAAAAGATGCTCTTACCGACAAACCTGCCCGTTTTTTTGTTACCGAAATTATCCGCGAAAAAATACTGCTCACTTACGATAAAGAGATTCCTTATGCCTGCGAAGTAGCTGTTGAGCAATTCAAGGAAGACGATAAACAGATACATATCATGGCGGTCATCTATGTCGAACGGGATTCGCAAAAGGGTATTATCATCGGGAAAGGCGGAAAAATGTTGAAACAGGTAGGAACGGCAGCCCGCAAAGACATCGAAACGTTTTTTGAGAAAAAAGTGTTTCTCGAACTCTATGTCAAAGTAGAAAAAGACTGGCGCAACAAAGAGAACAAGTTAAAATCATTCGGCTATCAACTCGATTGATTCCGACCAATTATCCGAATCGAATAAAAGAAAGATAACTATGGGAAACTTAGTAGCTATCGTAGGTCGCCCCAATGTAGGCAAATCGACCTTGTTCAACCGGCTCACGCAAAGCCGTCAAGCCATTGTCAACGACGAAGCGGGTACGACTCGCGACCGCCAATACGGAAAGGTTTACTGGACAGGACAGGAATTTTCGATTGTCGACACCGGCGGTTGGGTAGTCAACTCCGACGACATTTTCGAGGAAGAAATCAACAAGCAAGTAGCGATTGCTATCGAAGAGGCCGATGTCATACTCTTTGTCGTCGATGCCATTCATGGTATCACCGACCTCGATGATAAGGTGGCGGCCATATTGCGACGCAGTAAAAAGCCCACATTGTTGGTTGCCAATAAAGTAGAAAATAACGCATCGCAATACAGCTCGGCCGAGTTTTATGCATTCGGACTGGGAGACCCGTTCTGTATCTCGGCCGTCAACGGCTCGGGTACAGGAGAATTGCTCGACGCAGTCATCGAACGCTTTCCCTCCCAAAACGGAGAAGAAGAACTCGAAGAAAATATTCCCCGTATCGCCGTCGTAGGTCGTCCCAATGCCGGGAAATCATCGATTATCAACGCTTTCATCGGCGAAGACCGATACATTGTTACCGATATAGCCGGAACGACTCGCGACTCGGTAAATACCCGTTACAATAAATTCGGATTCGACTTCTATATCGTCGATACCGCCGGCATACGCAAAAAAGGGAAAGTAAACGAAGACATCGAATACTACTCGGTCATACGGTCGATACGCGCCATCGAAAACTCCGATGTATGCATACTCATGATCGACGCCACACGCGGCATCGAAGGGCAGGATCTCAATATTTTCTCGCTCATACAGAAAAATAAAAAAGGATTGGTCGTGTGCATTAACAAATGGGATCTTGTGGAAGACAAAAGTACACAAGCCATCAAAACCTTTGAAAACGCCATACGTGCCCGCCTTGCTCCATTCACCGATTTCCCGATCGTGTATGCCTCAGCACTGACCAAGCAACGGATATTCAAAGTTCTCGAAAGCGCATCGGAAGTATATAAAAATCGTCATCGCCATGTTCCCACGGCCAAACTCAATGAGGAAATGCTTGCCGTTATCGAGAATTATCCACCACCTGCCAATAAAGGCAAATACGTGAAAATAAAGTATGTAACGCAACTGAAAGGAACGCCCGTCCCCACATTTATTTTCTTCTGCAATCTCCCGCAATGGGTTAAAGACCCTTATAAACACTTCCTCGAGAACCAAATACGTTCGAAGTGGAACTTCTCGGGGACACCCGTCAACATCATCATACGAGAAAAATAATAATAAAAAAAGCACCTCAATAGAGGTGTTTTTTGTTATTTTGCTATCTTTGCCTGACAATTTGGAGCAATAATTTTTTTCTAAAATTTAATCACCATGTTAGTAGCTATTACCGTATTATTCATTATCGGTTATTTGGCGATAGCGCTCGAACACCCCTTGCGCATCGACAAAACAGCATCGGCTCTTCTCTTGGGCATGCTCTTATGGGTTCTTTATGCCTTTGGTGCCGAAACCATCGTTCCCGCCGTCAGCGGTGAAGAACTGAAAGAGTTCATCGCCGCCTCCTCGGCTTCCCTACAACAAGAGTCGCTGGCCCGGCAGTGCCTCGAGTTTATTCTCAATGTGAAGATTATCGAACATATGGGCGATATATCTTCCACCCTGTTCTTCCTCGTAGGAGCCATGACCATCGTCGAGCTCATCGACGTACACGGGGGATTTTCTATCATTACCGACCATATCTCGACTCGCCAGAAACGCAAACTGTTGTGGATCATCTGCATCATCGCTTTCTTCCTATCGGCCGTACTCGACAATCTCACGACGACCATCGTTATGATCATGTTGCTGCGCAAGCTCGTCAATGACCAACGCGAGCGTTGGATATACGCCAGTATGGTCGTCATCGCCGCCAACACCGGAGGTGCTTGGTCGCCCATCGGTGATGTTACAACCATCATGTTGTGGGTGAACGGCAACGTTACGACAGCAGCTCTTATGACTTACGTTTTCCTCCCCAGTGTGATTGCTCTTATAATACCATTAGTTTTCGCCACCCGCAAACTCAACGGCGAGTTACCCGAGGGAAACCGCATCGTTACCCGCAGCGATTTCATCTCACCCCGGGAAAAGAAAACGATTTTCTTCCTCGGTGTCGGCGGACTCATCTTCGTTCCCATATTCAAATCCATCACGCATCTCCCACCCTTTATCGGGATTCTCTTCGTGCTGAGTTTGTTGTGGATTTTCACCGAAATCATGTACAACCACAAGATGCTCGAAAAGGCCGAGGAACACCGTGTGCCCCAAGTCATCTCGCGCATCGACATGCCTTCGATTCTTTTCTTCCTCGGTATACTCATGGCTGTGGCCGTACTGCAATCGACCGGTATCCTCGGATCGGTGGCCGGCTGGCTCGACAAAGAAGTGCATAACGTATATATCATCAACATCGTTTTAGGCGTCTTGTCATCGATCGTCGACAACGTTCCTCTCGTGGCGGCTGCTATGGGCATGTACCCTATTGCCGACCCGGGAACGGCAGGATATATGGCCAATTTCATACAAGACGGCATTTTCTGGGAATTCCTTTCCTATTGTGCCGGAGTAGGCGGAAGTATCCTCATCATCGGCTCCGCTGCCGGTGTCGTAGCTATGGGACTGGAAAAAATCAATTTCGGCTGGTATCTCAAAAATATCTCCCTCCTTGCCCTCATCGGATATCTCGCCGGTGCCGGGGTATATATCCTCGAAGCCATATACTTGAAACCGCTTATCGAAAGCACCTTGTAATAAAAAACAGTATTTTTACTGATATAATCCTCCCGGGAAATAATAATTTTCCGGGAGGATTACTTTTGAGACAGCCCATTTTTTCCACCTATTATACACAATAATCCTCTTTTTTTCGAGGAATAATTTATTTCTTTGCATATTGAAAAAATAAAATCTATCATGAAAAACAAATTCTTACTTCTTTCTTTCGGCCTTTTTATGGCCGCATCGACATCTTTCGGACAAGAACTGCCCGCATTTCCGGGAGCCGAAGGTTACGGCCGGTATGTTACCGGCGGACGGGGCGGTAAAACCATTCACGTCACCAATCTCAATGACAGTGGAGAAGGTTCGTTGCGTTGGGCCGTAGAACAAGGCGGCGCCCGCACCATCGTCTTCGACGTATCGGGTATTATAGAGCTGAAATCGAGACTCAGCATAAAATCAGGAGACGTAACCATAGCCGGACAAACAGCCCCCGGCGACGGCATCTGCATTAAAAATTACAACGTATCGATCGATGCAGACAATGTCATCATGCGCTTTATCCGCTGCCGCATGGGTGATGAGGCCAAGAGCGAAGATGATGCCATGACCGCAAGAAATCGTAAAGGCATCATCATAGACCACTGTACCATGAGCTGGTGTACCGACGAGTGCGGGTCTTTCTATGGTAACAAAAATTTCACACTACAATGGTGTCTGCTCAGCGAGAGTCTCAGCCGGTCGGTTCACGTCAAGGGAAACCACGGGTACGGAGGTATCTGGGGCGGTGAAGGTGCAACATTCCACCATAACATGCTGGCACACCATACAAGCCGCACACCCCGATTGTGCGGAAGCCGTTATACCGGCCGTCCCGACGACGAACGTGTAGACCTCATCAACAACGTATTCTACAACTGGGGCCCCACCAACGGCGGATATGCCGGTGAGGGTGGCTCTTACAATTTTATCAACAACTACTATAAACCCGGTCCTTCGACAGCGACAAAAACAACGCTCGTACACCGTATCTTCTCGCCCAATGCCGATGACGGTAGCAATACCAATGAAGCCGGCGTATGGGGAAAATTCTATGTCAATGGCAACGTATTCGACAACACTTGTCCCGAAATCCAAAGCAATTCCACCTCGATGAAAAATATCGAGAGTGTAAACAGCAACAACTGGAACGGTATACACCCTAACGGTACACCGACAGGCGGAATGGCGACGATCAAATCGCTCGTAGCTTTTGATTCTCCCGAAATATCCCGTCATACAGCCGAAAAGGCATACGAAAAAGTCTTGAACTACGTCGGGGCATCGTACCTCCGCGATGCAATCGACCTGCGTATCATGAGCGAAACAGAGGGTGGTATATATACGTTTGAAGGCTCGAACGGAAGCACCAACGGCATTATCGATTCACAAAACGATGTAGAAGGCTATATCGAATACGAAACTTCACGCCGGTTGAAAGACAGCGATAACGACGGGATACCCGACGCTTGGGAAATCGCCAACGGACTCGATCCCAAGAATATGGACGATGCTGCACAACCTTTTCCCGGAGCCAACGGATACACCGCACTCGAAGTATACATCAACAGTCTCGTCGAAGACATCATGAAAGACGGGACCGCCGAAGCAGAAAACAGTATCGAAGAGTTCTATCCTACTTACATACAACCCGACTATACCGACGAGGACTATTACAAACCGGGTGAAGGTTATGAACCCGAAGAGGATAACCGCGTTCTCGTAGGCGGAGATAAAGCCGTTACGATATGGGAAATGAAAAACAGCGAAAAAACAGCAAGCAGTGCACCCGAACTTCTATCGACGGAGATGACCATCAGCGGACTGCATTCCGAGCTTAACGGCGGATATTTGAGATACGCAGCCGACCATTGGATAAATAATAGCGGTATTGTAGACAGTATCTACATCCTGTATACCATTACTCCCAAAAACGAGCACTATATGGCGATCGACTCCGTTTCGTTCTATGCTAAACGTATGGGAACCGACAATATGCTTTTTTCGGCTTACTGTGATATACGAGAATCTTTCTCCACGGCTACGGAACTATATTTCGGAGCACAACCCGAACGGGAAAATTATCAACTCTTTTCTTACAAATTGGAGAAACCCATACTTGTTTCTCCGGGGCAATCTTTCTACCTGAAATTCCAGCCTTATACAAGGGGGGGGTTGAAAAGTCTGAAATATGCAATCTCCTTCAAGGACGTTACTTTCTACGGACGCACCGGAACAGCCGACAATATTACAACCTCGGGTATCGACATAGCTACGGCAACCGATGCAACCACGATAAAGGTATCGCCCAATCCCGTGCGAGAGAATGCAACTCTATCCTATTCACTGGATAAAGCCTCAACGGTAAAAATAGATATTATATCGTTTTCGGGTCAGACTCTCTACCAAACATCGCTTATACAGCTGGCCGGTAACCACAGCATAGAATTGCCTTTGGCCAACCTCCCCGCAGGTTCTTATATATGTAGAGTCATTACCCAAGAAAATGCACAAACACTGAAACTCATTAAAGAGTAGTTTCCAAAGATGTCGAAACAAAGGGCGCACCGAAAAAGTAACGGTACGCCCTTTTTCTTTCGCTATTTTCTACCGATAGTTTTACGCGTATTTCTCTCGACACGTTTCTCTCGCCCCAATACAAAACAGGGTTACCCACACACAAAACACATATCATTCTGACGACCGCGGGGAGGAAGAATCTCCGCCTAAACGAGTAAAAAAGTGATTCCTCGTCGGCCTACCGGCCTCACTCGGAATGACAAACAAATTGCATGAGATTCCCCCATATCCATTCGAAATGACAGAGAATGAGATTCCTCGCATACGCTCGAAACGACTATCGACTATCATACTGAACATCAGTAAAACATCTTCCACCTAAGTAAAAAATGGAGAGAAGGCCGATCTCTCGGAATCGACCTCCTCTCCTCTATACGATTTTGTCCTTTTAAACAGACATCAAGAAAGCCACATTCTCAAAATCATTAATAAGAACAAAATGAAAAATCAATGAATCAATATGCCCTGCCCCTCGACAATATAAAAACCGGAAGGCAAATTCCCTATTTGCGAACGCTCCAACTGCAAAGCTACCGAACGCCCCATCACGTCATACACATCGACATAAGGCGGTAATGTTTCAGTAGAAACCGTACAATTCTCTACACCTCCTGTTTGAGCATACTCTTCAAGAATATTACGCAAAGCAAAGAATGCCGGTTTGGCCTCCATAGCGGCATTAAACAACAACGGTGCTCCCTGACGCCATGACTGGTCGTCTTTTACGCCCCATACCACAACAGCTCTGCAATGGTCGTATTTCATCATGACATCGACCAATGCCGCATACTCCGCTGCCTGACGTTCATAAGCATCGGGAGCGCTCAAATCGGGAATAGACATATCCAACTCGGTAACGGTACATTCCAATCCCAATGAAGCATAACGTTTTATATTGTTATCGAACTTCGTCGAATCAAACTCCTCACCCACTGTCAGATGACACTGGAATCCCACTCCATCGAGTGGAATCCCACTCTTTTGCAGACGGCGTACCAAATTATAAAAAGCCGTAGTTTTGGCTTTTCCCTGAAACTCTGCGCCATAATCATTGAGAACAAGACGGGCATCGGGATCGGCTCGATGAGCATACACAAAAGCCGAGTCGATATAATCCTCTCCTATAACAGTAGCCCAAACCGACTCTCTCAACTTATACCCCGTAGGATTGGTACGAATGATACTCTGGTCGTCGTCGAGACACTCGTTCACAACGTCCCACTCATCGACATGCCCCTTGAAATGGGTAACAACCGTGGTAACATGCTCTTTAAGAATTTGGAGTAACTCTTCACGGGTATAGTTATGGTCGTTCTTTATACCGTTGGAACTGATCCATGCCGGCAGTTGCTTATGCCATACCAGTGTATGACCGCGCACTTCCATGTCATGACGCTCGGCCAAGCTCACCAAACAATCGCCGGCATAGAAATTGAACTCTCCCCGGTTAGGCTGTATGGCATCGACCTTCATCTCGTTTTCGGCCACAACCATATTGAAGTTATGAGATACCGTCGCAGTCTCCACGAGGTTCTCGTTATTCACGTCGATACGCCAAAGAGGGATAGCCACTCCGATTTTCTTCCCACACTTCTCGGCATAGTAACGCAAGGTCTGAGTCTCATCGGTATAATCATAGCCAAGATCCGACGATACCAAACGCACATTATCGATATAAAAATCGGCATCGTTGGAGTTATACCCCATATAGAGCTTATCACTGGTATTCGAGACCTTCGTCATACGGTACGACCGCTCAACCCACTGATCGGCGGCACCCTGCGTTACAAAGTCGGCATCGGCATAAATAGTATCGGCTCCTATGCGGGCTGAGAACTGTTTGTATTCTCCGTCGGTCGAAGGGCGGTACAAGTCAAATGCCAAATACTGGTAATCGCCGGTTATCTCTTCGGCCGTCATTTGGTCGAGCGTAAATTCAACAGTGGTATTCCAACTTTTGTTGGTGATATGCAAGACCTTATTTTGGGCATTGATCGGGTCGGCCACAACAGTGGCTCGCGACTCGGTATTGCTGCCATTGAAAATATCATTCATCGGAATGGTCTCGCCTATCGCATAATTTTCAAAGTCGAACAAGATTTTCTCTTCGGCACCGATGGCGGTATGAGCCAACAGCGCAAGAGAGACTAACCATACTTTTTTCATATTCGGTTATATTTAAAGGATTTCGAGAGAATTAATAATTGACAATCGTCGTCGACTGCCCGGCAACTTCTATAACATAAGTGCCCGGGAGTGCCTCGATAAGAGTAAGTCCTTGACGGGCGGTCTCCGATTTAAGAAGCTGTCCCGAAGTAGAATACAGACGGATCACATCACCGGCCTCACTCTCTACACAGATATTTCCGGATTGAGTATAGATACGTACCCGGTCTTCGCTCTCGGTCGATTTCACACCGCTCGTGCTTTTGGCAACAAGTACGAATTGTTTGCCTGTTTCGGTGGTACGCTCTTCAACCGCCCATTTTTCCGTATCGGGCAATTTCACATTGAAATCCCACGGATCACCCCATAATGAAGATTTCCCTTTGTAAGAAATGAGAACAAACTCATCGCCTTCATTATAGACGTAGCTATCATCTATTTTGATTCTGACAACCGGTTTCTCGTCGCTCTCCATGAAATCCTGTGTCTGGTTGTAATACACCAGATGACCGTCGACAATCAGGCTGTCGTGATGAGTAGGCGAAGCAATCTCAAATTCCATTTCAGTAGTCGGACGCAAATAGAGCGACACGGAGTCGTCCGAGGCAAAATTTTTCAAAGTCAATGTACCGATACCGTTGCTACCCGGTTCGAGGCGTCCATATACGTCGACATCATCGGCAATATTTCCTGTACCACCGATAGTTGCACCTTCAAACACAAAAACAAGAGTTCCTTCTTTGGCATATCCGGTTCCTCCGGTCAGGCCTTCGGATTCAGTTTTCTTGACATCGTTATTGACCAGCAATTTACCTCCGAGAACTTGAATGCCACCCGTGATAAGGTTGTTGTTATTGGTGAGCGTATAAGTTCCGGTACCTTCTTTGATGATACCTAAGGTTTGTTCGATATACGGTTTTCCGTTTTTCTCGGGAGGGGCAATCTGTCCGGAGAGTTCAGAGTCGGTACCGGAGCAACCCACCAAGAAATAGGAACTCGGAGAAGAAGCCTTGAAATAGCCATAGATGCGCGAGGTAGGAGACATTTGCAACTCACCGATGCGGAAAGCGCGTGTACCCGACTCACAAGCCAACGCCGTGCCATCGTGCAATACAAGAACAGAGTTCTCGAACATCGTATTCACCTTGCCCGAAGATAAACTTTCTTCTATCTCTGCGGGATTGAATGTCTTGCCGCCATGGCCCAAAATCACACCATAAAAACCGGCCGTCGATACAACCTCCTTGTAGGGATAAACATTCACAGTACCGGAGAAGCCATTCCAATCGGGATACTTCGCTCCTTTTTCATTTCCCAAATGAGAACGCTCACCACCGGCATAGATATTCAACGTACCGTTACCGGAGAGAGAAGACATCCAATAAGCATAGCGCGACAAATATACATCGAGAGCCGTCCCTTCGGCCATAGTCATCGGGGTGCTTACCGATACATAATTATCGGAGCTGTTGTCGAAACAAGTATAGAGCGTTCCTCCTTCGGTAAGCAACGATGTACCGAGGACGTTCCCGTTTTGAACACCCATACGCAATTCCCCGTCTTTGAGGTAAGTCCCTTTCAGAAACTGGTTATTGACACCTACTGTAACAGAACCGCCACCTTGCACAATAAACTGTCCAGCACCAGTCAAGGCCGCCTCACCGTCGGCTGCGGTGAGTGTATAATCCAATTCGGTATTATCGAAAACGACCGTCGAGGCCTCCATAGTTCCACTTACCTGTACCGTTGTAGGGGTAGCTGTTGCCGTAGTCAACACATTATCATCGAAAATGACACGATTGCCCGACGCAAAGGCAACCGGTGTTCCCGTGGCAGGATCATCTTCCAAAGCAGAGAAATTGGTTGTCGCCGCGTCCCATACATTCGAAACAGAAGCCGTCCAACGAATCGTGTCGGTCTCGACCGATGATACACCCGAAAGGCGTACATTATCGATGTAATACTCCACGACATCACAATGAAGGCCCAACAAAAGAGTTGTAGACTCATTATAAATACGATTAAAATCATAACTTTTGGGTATCCACTTGCCTTTATCGCCCAAGAAAGGAAAATCACTGTCCCAATAGAGAGTCGTAGAACCATCTGTGGACGGTCCGAGAAGCACGGCCGTCTGCATATAATCATTAGTTTGATCTGCCGCCCGATAGAGGTCGAAAGAAACTTTCTGATAGTTATCGAGCAAATTTTTTCCCGTAATACCTTCGGGAAGGACAAACTGCACAAAAGTATTCCAATTATCGACTTTTACGTGCAACACTTTGTTGTCGGGATTGAGGGGATCGGCTACAACCTCGGCCGTAGAAGTCGTAGGACCATAAATATTGACCATTGTAAACGCATCTCCCACATTGTAATTTTCGAAATCGCACAAAACAATTTCACCTGCATTTCCGGCCGTTATCGCAGCACATAAAAATGCACATAAAGTAAAGATTTTTTTCATGATACTTATTTTAGATAATTAAGGTTTATCAGCACAATAATAGCATCGTTTCCATGCCCCGATACAGAACTGGGCATAGAATAGCGGGTAATTGTATTATGTTTTTCAAAGATATATAAACAACAGTTATCAAAATGCAGTATTATTATATTCTTAACAAAAATTTATATGACTATTCCACAAAAAAATGCCGGTGAACGTATTCACCGGCATTTTCCATAACGCAACTGTATTTCCTTATCCTGTTATTTTTTGCAACTGCCTATACAAAGGGGCTTTATCTGTTTGAAAAAATCATTACCCTTATCATCTACAAGAATAAACGCCGGGAAATCCTCCACTTCGATTTTCCAGATAGCCTCCATTCCGAGTTCTGGATATTCGAGACACTCCACCTTCTTAATACTGTTTTGCGCCAGTATGGCAGCCGGCCCTCCGATACTACCCAGATAAAAACCGCCATGCTTATGGCAAGCATCGGTTACCTGCTGGCTACGATTGCCTTTGGCGATCATGACCATAGAGCCTCCGTTGCTTTGGAACAGGTCGACATACGAATCCATACGCCCCGCCGTCGTAGGCCCAAACGAGCCCGATGCCATTCCTTTGGGCGTCTTGGCCGGTCCGGCATAATAAATAGGGTGATCTTTGAGATACTGCGGCATCTCCTCTCCTGCATCGAGACGTTCTTTTATTTTGGCATGGGCAATATCCCGACCCACTATAATGGTTCCGTTGAGCGACAATCGCGTGGCAACAGGATATTTGGTCAATTCGGCAAGGATTTCGTTCATCGGGCGATTCAAATCAATCTTTACGGCATTCCCTTCTCCGGCTTGACGCAACTCTTCGGGGATAAGTCGGCCGGGATTATCATCGAGGCGTTCTATCCACAGACCTTCCCGATTGATTTTGGCCTTGATATTCCGGTCGGCCGAACAAGATACACCCAACCCTACGGGACAAGACGCGCCATGTCGCGGCAGACGGATAATACGCACATCATGTGCAAAATATTTACCGCCGAACTGAGCACCTATTCCCGATTCCTGCGCCGCACGCAAAACCTCTTTTTCGAGCTCTATGTCTCGGAACGCGTGTCCCAACTCATTACCCGAGGTAGGAAGATTGTCGTAATATTTGGCCGAAGCGAGTTTCACGGTTTTAAGATTCATCTCGGCCGATGTTCCGCCAATGACAAAAGCAATATGGTAAGGCGGACAAGCTGCCGTCCCGAGTGTTTTCATTTTCTCCACCAAAAAATTCACCAGTTTATCGGGCGTAATCAGCGCCTTTGTCTCCTGATAAAGATATGTCTTATTGGCCGACCCGCCTCCCTTAGCAATAAAAAGGAACTTATACTCCATACCGTCGACAGCGTAAAGATCGATCTGTGCAGGCAGATTGCAACCCGTATTCACCTCACGGTACATATCGAGGGGTGCATTTTGCGAGTAACGGAGATTTTCCTCGGTATAGGTCTTATATACGCCCAACGAAAGTGCCTCTTCATCACCTCCGCCGGTCCATACCTGCTGACCTTTCTTACCCATGACGATGGCTGTTCCTGTATCTTGACAGAAAGGAAGTTGACCCTTGCAAGCTACTTCGGCATTCCGCAACATGGTAAGGGCTACATACTTGTCGTTATCGCTCGCCTCAGGGTCGTGCAATATGCGGGCGACCATCTCATTATGCTCGCGACGCAATAGGAACGATACATCTCGCATGGCGGTATTGGCCAACCGGGTCAATGCTTCGGGTTCGACTTTAAGAACTTCCTTACCGTCGAAATTTTCGACCGAGACATAATCTTTCGTGAGAAGATAATACTCGGTACTATCCTTTCCCATAGGGAACATCTCTTGATACTTAAAGGGTTTTGTTGCCATATTTCTAAGATTTGGATCAAAATGATTTCATGAAAGCAAAGGTACACTTTCTCCCAGAAATAACCAATTTATCACTTAAAAGTATTCTGCCCGAATGTAAAAAACAGCTTCCCGAAAAAGTGATGCGACAACTCTGCTCAAAGCCATTGATACCAGAAGGTAATTTACCCTCAAAAAAAAATCAGAAAAAGAATTCTTTTGATAAATATCACACATATTGACTCTTTTATAGCCCTTTCTTTGCATTGTAAAAATACCATAATCAATATGGTAAATATTCACTTTATAAAACATAGTATTATATGAGAAACTTTACAGGAAACGGGTATGGAAATGCCCCTCGAAACTCCCGGGAACTGCTCATGGCGAGATTGAGCAAAAGTTTTCCCGACCGCTCTTTCGATGATGAAAACCTCTTTTTCGATTCGCTGCTCGAATACGAAGAAGACATGCGGAAACGCTACGATTACCTGTGCCAAGACCAAATGAAATTGGCCGACATCTTCATGGCAAATCCGCGTATGGCCGAATTTATCGGAGACGTTTTGGGAGGAGACGACGCTCTGGCAGCCTGTGTGCGGCACTTCGGAAAAGACATTTTGGAATGTGTCGGCGACGAACGCAAGCTCGAAGATCTGGAACGGGAAAACGAAGAATTTACCCGTCGCGTCAGAGCCGGAGAACAATTACGGCGGGAAATGGAAGAAAACTGGCAACACAGTGCCCGTGCCATAGCCCGATTTAAAGCACACAAAGGTATGAGCGACGAAGAGTTTGAAGACTTTCTCGACCGTGTGCACCATGTGTGCGAACATGTATTCATGCACGACTTCACGACCGAAATACTCGAACTCCTCTTCAAAGGTATCAACTACGATCTCGACATGGACAACACCGAACGCATCGCCGAAATAAGAGGCCGCAACGAACGGATTTTGTCCGAGCGTAAGCAACGGGACGGAAATATCCTACCTCACCTCGGTGGTAACGGAGGCGGAGACGATGCCGACGAAAACCGCTCGGCCGCATTCGGTTTCAGACGCCGCCGTAGCGTGTGGGATATGTAACCCACCGAAACTCCACAAAAAAAGAATCACACCACGCTATAAAACAAAATTTATCCACTTAAAAACAAACTAAACATGAAAAAAGAACAGATTTTGAATTTTCTGAAATCAAAAGACATTTGGTTCTGGATCGCCGCTGCTATGCTCATGGCATTATTGGCGTTCGTCCTCCACGACTGCGCCTATGCTTTGGCCGCCGTTATCCCTACGGCATCGGGAAGAATCATTTCAGGCACGCCGCTCACAACGGAAATCACACGAGAATACAGTAAAGAACTCCTGATGAACGAGGTCGACAAACGCATCACCAAAGTTCGTCCCATGTCGACCCCGATCGACCAACTTTCCCGCTATGCAGGGGCTCGGAAATCGGGTTCGATGATAGTAGACTATTACTCGGTCGATGTAAAACCGACCAAAGCAATCCTCGCCGAAGCCTACACCGAGCCGGCCTCGGGCAGCGCTACCACCGCCGCACAGAAAGTACAAATAACGACCAGTAACAACGACATTTTCGAAGTCTCGGAAACGATTCTCGTACAAGGTGTAAAAGGCTATGAAAGCGATGGAAAAACACCCTCGAAAGCCGACCTTGTCCTTTACATTTCGAGTAAAGAAGAAACCGGAGAACTCAACGTGTACGCCATCAACGGAAAGACCATCGGCAATATTACCGGTTGCGTTCCCTCAATCGAACAGGGTACTACGCTTATACGCATGGGCCGAGCAGCGACCGAACTCGACGTACAGACAGCCCAATTTGAGGCACTGCCTGTCAAAGACCAAAACTACTGTCAAATCTTCAAAATGCAAATCGAGCAATCGACGTTCCAAAAAATCGCCAACAAAGAAGTGGAATGGGAATTTTCCGACTCGGAAGAGGCGGCTATCTATGACATGCGTTTGGGTATGGAAAAGACTTTTATGTTCGGTGTAAAAAGCCGTATTTACGACTCGAAAAAGAAAGAAGAAGTCTCGCTTACGGGAGGTATCTGGTGGCAAGCCGGTAAAGAATACACATTCGACCCCGAAAAAGAACTTACACAGGAAGACCTTATCGACATCGCCAAAGAAGCTTTTACCGGAAACGGAGGGAACAAACGGAAAATCCTCATCGGCGGTTCCGACTTCATCGGTCGCATCAACAAGCTCGATGTAAATAAAATCGTTTCGGCCGATGAAGATTTCGTAAAATGGGGCATCGACTTTTCCGAAATCCGCTCCAAATTCGGGCGTCTCTTTATCCTCTATTCCGAAGTCTTCGACGAATGCGGCATGAGCGACTACGGATTTATTTTCGACCCCGAATTCCTGTCGAAATGGTCTCACGTTCCTTTCGACCGTCAGGTACTCGACCTCAAAGGTGCCGGCGTGCGTAATACCGATGCCGTCGTTCTCACCGAGGCAAGTTGCCTTACCCTGCGTTATCCGGCCGCACATATGCGCATTATTCCCAAAAACGCATAAACCTCTTATTCACCCGTTTACGGCGGGAATTTTTTTTCCCGCCGTAAACTTCTAAAACGATATGCCTTATGAAAAAAATAAAAACCTACGAAACCCTGCACGGAAACCTCAACACGATCGTCCGCATGGGCGAAAAGAAAGTTCGCATTCGATTCATATCGAGAGATAACATACACGGTTACTACACCACTTCAAATACAGAACTGCAAGAAGCCATCGAACAGGATATAGACTACGGACGACTATTCGACCTCTACAACGAAACCGGATTCAAAACACCGCAACCCGATGCCACACCTGTCGAAAACATCGTCTCCTGGCAAGCAGCGCGAGAACTATTGCGAGGAGAGCCTTACCTCGTACCGGCCAACAAGTTACGGTCTCCGACAAGCATCGAAAAAGCGGCCCGGGAAAAGGGTATATACTTTCCCCATCTCAGTGTATAATAAAAGAAAGGAGTTTTTATGTTCTTGACAACAGCTCAATGGATAGAACGTGTCAAAACCGACATGGAAGAACTGACTCCCGACTGGGACAACGTCGTAAGCCAGACCGGAGGTGCGGATATCGATCGATATATCCGTGCAAAATGGCCAGAGGCTCTCGCCCAACAATTATTGATTGCACCCGAATATCTGTGTCAAGGTATCGACATCAGCACTAAACTCTCTCCACAAATGAGACAAGACGGCAGCGGACGAGTCGTTCTACCCAAAGATATGCTACGTATGCTCCGTTTCGAAATGAAAGGGTGGAGACGACCCGTAACTCATTTTCTCGACAATCGCCACCCTATGGCAGAAAAGCAGTATAATCCCTATGCACGGGGAGGTACGGAAAAACCGGTAGCCATAATCACGACCGATGACTACGGGAATACAGTCCTCGACTATTTCTCCTTGCCGCCATACTTGTACCGACACGAAATAAAAAGTGCTACTTACCTGCCCATTCCGCAAGAAAAAGAGGGCGGATACGATTTATATCCCCTCTTGGGTGATTCGACATGCTATTTGTGCGCAGCATTGGTATACGAAATTCTGGGTCAAAGTGAAAAAGCGGCCACCATGCGTCGGCAAATGCTTTTTACTTAACCTCTTACAAAAACTAAAAACACAAAATTATGAAATGCAATACACATGGAAAATTTCTCGGATACTATTTCGGAATCGGAGCATTTCTCTCCCGACACCCGAACGGTATACCGGGCAGCTGCTTCGTCAACGGCGAAACTCTCTCTTTATGGGTATGGGACGAAGTCGGGCGACAATGGGTCGACAGTAACCGGGCGGACAACTGGCTGAGCGGTATGGTAGACAATGCGGAAACTTTTGTCCCCGAGATAAAAACCGGAGTGAAGACCGCCTACCTGTATATGGCGAAAGAAGCCGGTACGGTAACATTCACACATTTCCTGAACAGCGGAAAACCTCTCTCGATAACAGTCGATGGAATATCGGTAGTCATGCTCTTCTGGAACGGGAATTACTGGGAGCACGAAACTGCGCTACTGAGCGCCGTAGACATGGACAAATACTTCCGGACGGAGGTAGATTCGGAAGAAAAACTAACAAAGGCCGGGGATGCCGGGGACGCATCATGGCTTGAAACCCGCTGGGACGAGACGACATTTGACGGAAAGAAAGAGGCGGTTTCCCGTCGACAGATGAAACTCGGAAAATCCGCCATCGGCGTTACTCCGGACGGACGGGCATACGTGGAGAAAGAGGGGAACTGTAAGATCTTACTGACAGTGGAGAACCTCGCAGATTACGCCAAGAAGGACTTGTCGAACATTTCAGACACTGCTCTACGGGACAAAATACATGCTCAGGAAGATTGGGTTGTCGAATATGAGATTGACGATGACCACTCGGTGAGTTTCGACGCGGACCAAGATGCCGGGCAGGTGGTGGGCGCTACGGCGGAGGATGTGGACAAGGCATTGTACTTTTCGACGACAAGCCCCAGTTTCGGATCGGCCATTTCCCCGGTATCGGCGAGGATTATATATGGTCGGGAATCTCTAAGCTATGTGGCAATGTTTGTAGGGTCTGACGACTACGTGCACAAGATTGTGTGGGACGAGGCCGGAAATTTGACGAAACAGTATGCTTATTCTCTTGACGACTTCGCCACGAAAGAGGAGGTCGAGAGTATAGATTTTGCGGGTTATTTGACCTCGCAGGGTTATAAACCAACGCATGTGATCGACTTGGGCCGGTATGAAAACGGGTCATTCGGGATAGATGATGCGTGGTACTGGGGCGATGTGCAAGGGGCGATTTACAATTATCTCGACGGGAAATGCAACTTGTTGTTGAAAGGGGCGAGTAATTATAATGAGCCACGCATGTACACGATAGAGAGTGTGGAACGGGACGGGGACACTCGTTTTACAATACGGCTGAAAACCTCGGCTACGCGTGTACACGTGATAAGCATCGACGAAGATGCTTATACGGACGAGGGGGAAAGGGTGGTTACGCAAAGCTATATCGACCTCGGCAACAGTGGCAGCGGCACGATCACATCGTCGAAATTCTCCGACACGGAGTACACGGAAATAACAAATAACCATTAAACACAAATAAAACAGATTATTATGGCAAAGATTAAGAAGTTAAAGGAAAACGGGAGTACGATTTATCCGGCAACGATACCGGAGGGGGTTGTTGATACAAACGGTTTTACGCTGGCTGAACTCTTGGACGAGTTGCTGGAAGTGCTGGCCGGGGGAAGCAGGGGTAACATGGAGCTTGCTTTCAGCGACCTGCGGGAGGCTATCGGCAGTGAGGACGGCAATGACTTGTCGCGGTTCGTGGCTAAGGTGAACGCTTTCCTCGAAGATGCGGACGCTTCGGACGCGACGATCAACCGCTGGAAGGAGATTGAATCGTTCCTTACGGGCATTACCGACACGGAGACGCTTACCGGGTTGCTGGCCGAGAACCTGAAATCGGCAAAGGGTTATGCGGACACGAAGGTGTCGAGCGGTACGGCAAACATGGTAACGATGTCGGCGAATGCCGGGGCTGCGGATCGGGTGCTGACTTCGGCCGGAAGCAATAAAACGGCTAAGGATTCGGGGGTGGCTATCGGAGACTTGGCGAAAAAAGACCTCTCGAATGTGGGGGAAGAAAACCTGAGGAGCAAGGGCGTACACCCGGAAAGGGTCATAGAAATCGGCCATGGTGAAGACGGTAACATAACTGTTACGACAGATCTTGCCGACGTAAGGACCTTTATGGAAGATGCAGGTACGTATAAGGACCCGATTTACGTGAGTGATGGATTTAAGTTGCTCCCGGCTTCGGCTATTGTCAGCAACGACTCATACTATCTTGTATTTTTGGATAGTAGCAGTCTCGGCGCAGAAATCTATTCCTTGTATTTTACGAACGATGATGGTTTTTCTTTGCGGTCTCAAAAGAGATATGCCCTTTCGGATTTCCTGACCGGTGTTCCGGTTGCGACAGGTTCGGCCCTCGGCGGCGTGAAGAGCGGCGGGGACATCACCGTAGGCTCGGACGGGGCGGTTAAGGTGAACCAAGCCACGAAAGCGACGCAGGACAAGAACGGTGCGGACATCGCGGCCACGTATCTGAAATCGGCGGCAGTAACGGACGTAACGGATTATAAGGAGATAACGATTTGAGAAACTCGGCGGGCGGGGTTTTCAGGAATTCAGCGGAGCTGATTTTCTACGGCACTCGGCAAAGTGAAAAAGATTTTTTCCTTTGCTCTCACTTGCAAGAAAATTCCTCGTCGCTCCGCTCGCTCGGAATGACATGCATTTGGGGCGGGGATTCCTCACATGCTCCTCGGAATGACATTTTTTAAATCGATAAATTACAATAATTATGGCAAGGATTAAGAAACTGAAAGAGAACGGGAAGACGGTGTACCCGACGACGATATGGAACGCGGTGGTGGACCCGACCACGGGAAAAACACTCAAAACGCTTATCGGGGAACTGAATGAGGCACTCAAAAAAATAGATGCGATTTCGGTAAAAGGTTATACCCCGTTTACCGGGTCGAGCGGCGACCCGAGAGGGCATATACCTGTCGTCAAATCGGACGGGGTCATGTCGGTCGGGCGATATATCGATTTCCACAAACCGGGCAGCACGGCCGATTATGAAATGCGCTTGATGTGGGACGAGACGGATAAGTCCGGCTTGTCATTGAAATTCCCGAGAACATCGGGGTATCTGGCAATAGGCGATGAAACGGGTACGGCGACGTATGCGAATAGTGCCATGACAGCGGATAGGCTTCGCACGGCATCGAATGTTGCCGGAGACGAGGATATGCCCGATACGGATTCTGTACAAAGTTTTTCCGGCTATGTGGGGAAGGACAAAACAAATAAATTCCCCATTCTTAGCGTTACGACCGAATTTCTTGACGGCACTCAACAGTTGAGCCTTCAAATCGGATATTCCGCAGAGCACGGGCTAATGTGTCGAATAGGGGGAAGAAATACCAACGGAGAATTTTCATTTTCAGATTGGCAGAAAATCCTGACGCAAGATATTTGAATCTTGACGTTTTTATTGTATTGACATCTAACGATCTTTTAAACATGTACGATCTGACGGAACAAATATTGACAGACACGGCGCGGGTGATGTCGCAGGAACGGAGCGTGATAAACGGGGCAACGGCGATGTTCGTTTCTCCGGTGGTTGACTTTTACCAAAGCATGAGTCCGTTCCTGTTGCTGGCTTTGGTGTTGATTGTTGCAGATACCCGCTTCGGTGTGGCTGCTGCGCGGAAACGAGGGGAGCGCATACGCCCCTCTCGGAAATGGCGGCGAGCCGTGAACAAGCTGGTGGATTACATCTGTTGGGTAACGCTGGCGGGTATCATGGGGCGGACGTTCGGTGAGGTGCTGGGCATTCCGTTGCTCTCGGCCTTGACGTTGCTGTTGGTGTACGGTATCGAGCTTTCGAGCTGCTTCAACAATTATTTCGAGTACCGGGGCATAAAAAAGCGGGTGAATGTATTTAAGTTGTTCGGTCGCCGTGAGGTCGAGGGGGTTCTCGAAGATTTGCCGGATAAAAACAAGGAGACAGAAAAATGAAAATACCTTTCTTCTCCGTCAAAGAACTGGTGTGCAAGCACGTCTACGAACGATACGGCGAGAATGCCGCCATGTTCCTCGACGACAAACTCATTGAGACCCTGAACGTGATACGGGAGCAAATCCTATGCGCCCCCATGACCGTCAACAACTGGCATGCAGGAGGAAACTTCACACAACGAGGTTTGCGGTGCAACATCTGCGAACTGGTGAAAAGCAAGACCGATGCAGGAAGTCTGTACCTGTCGGCCCACATGTTGGGAAAAGCCGTCGATTGCAACGTCGAGGGCATGACCGCCGAAGAAGCCCGCCGGCTCATCATCGCAAAACAAGAACTGTTGCCGTACCCCATTCGATTGGAGGACGGCGTATCGTGGCTCCACTTCGACCTCTACAAAAACGGCAAAAACGAAAAGGTATACCTCTTTAAGGCGTAGACACAAATGCAAGATAGCCGGTTCTTCTATAAAGAACCGGCTATCTTTTTTATGAATCAAATAATAGCGGATAAAACTATCGACGATCACCGAAAATTCTCAACAAATAAAGGAACATGTTAATAAAGTCGAGATAAAGGGTCAATGCACCAAGCAATGCCAGCTTTTGTGTTCCTTCATTCACTTCCTGATTGGCCAACATCTGTTTGATACGATTCGTATCATAAGCCGTAAGTCCCACAAAAATCAAGACTCCCGCATACGTGGTAATCCAATAAAGCGTCGTATTGGCCCAGAAAACGTTGACGATCGTTGCAATAATCAATCCGATAAGCGCCATAAAAAAGAGATTACCCCATGACGACAAGTCTTTTTTGGTAAAATACCCGTAAAGACTCATAGCGGCAAAAGTTCCAGCCGTTACAAAGAACGTCGATGCAATCGAAGATTTTGTATAAGCCAAGAAAACGACCGAAAGGGTCAACCCGTTCAGGAAAGAATAAGCCAGGAAACTGACCATGGCAGATGCAAACGACATGCGGGCTATACGTGCCGATAGGTATATCACTAACGCCAACTCGGCAACAACCAATACAAGAAAAGTGTATTTCCCACTAAAAAGCAATTGCTGTAACTGATATGAAGCGTCTACGGCCATAGCGGTAATACCGGTAACTGCCAAAGCAACACTCATCCACAAATAAAGACTTTTCATCAAGGTCACTTGTGCGGTCTGCACGCCCGACCCGCTGTAAGAATAATTGTTTTCCATTCTGTTGTTTATTTAGAATAACGCTTCAAAGATACTTATTTCTCGTCATATACACACAAACATTGGTTAAATATCCTATATAACCGACTTTTAGAATGAAACTCCGGCAAAAAGAGAATAAAAAAACGTCCCGCCGGATAGACGAGACGTTCTTATGCGAACTTCACCCGACTCATAAATGCCGCACGGGACGCACGATGGGACGAGAGCGCCGGTTGAGACGGGCTTTCAACAAGTCGATCGCCTCATCATACTGTAAAGCGATATATTGCGCTTTCTCGGGTAAACGATCATCGAACCAATGCGTCAAAACATACAGCACAAATATCTCTTTGATAATACGAGCAATGCGGTCGGCCGTCCCCGGGACGGTCGCACAAGGGAGCAATAAGGTCATGCAACAATGCCCTTGTTCATCGAAAGTACAACCATCGCCGGTCAGATACCCGGCCAACACTTCACACACCCTGTCGCCGGCCTCTTGCAAACGGTCGCCCACCCAAATATCTTCATCGGCAGTAAGGAGTAACCGATCGTAATACTCCTCGGTATCCTGCCCGTTTCCTTGTAAAGGGACAGCGATATAAGTCGTCCGTTTCAACAATTCATCTCTCAATTCGTCCCTGTCTATACGCAACTGTACACATATTTTCTTTTCGATCCTTTCGGGAACGCCTATTACTTTTTTTCGATCCATATACTTTTTGATTTTAACGTTTAACAATTAATCCGATAGAAACAATGCCCAATACAACCAGCATCAAATACAATACCCACGATACATTTCCTCCCGTACGGCGTTCATCGGCCTTATCGACATCTCCCACCACCGCACAAGTATCCGACAAAAAAGACTCGGTGTTTTTCACCTTTTCGAGCGAATCGACCCGTTGTACAACTTTGGACGAAGCTGCCTTGATACGCCAACGTTCTACGGTCTTATCGGGACAGGCCAGACGAGGAGCAAGAGAATCGGCTGTATCGACCCATTCCCTGACCATCTCAATATCCCAAAACGTCTGTTCTTGTTCCTGCTCGACATGTCGCTGTTTAAGCGTATCGCGAAATGTCGCCTCGACCGTTTTACAGCTTTCTTCCCGATAATGTGCCACCATGTGCTTCCGGGAAGAACAAGAGAAAAACAAACCGACCAATCCTATTGCAACAACCCATCTGCACATCATACGGCACAACGCTGGCGACGATAAAGAATCAAACGACCGGTCTGTACACCGAAAAAGAAACGGGAAGCTTTCGCTTCGGCCAACACGGTAAATAAAGCATCTCTGAACGACGCCCCGGGCTTACGCATTCGGTACTCGGCAACCAGCCTGGCCAACTCTTGATACATAGCAACCTTTCTCTGGTTACGGCATTTCAACGGCCGGCGGTTATAAATACGCTTCACCTGTCGGGCAGCCTCTTCAAAAGAGACATAGAAGCGTCCGCGCCCACTATGCAACGTTCTGAAAATGATTTCATCGCGTGGTACAAAAGGGGCATCTTCGCCCAATTCTTTCAACTCTTCTTCATAAGCAAGCAGAAAATCCCGCTCTTTTTCTTCTCTTAAATTTATATGACTCATAACAGTTATTTTTAGGAGTATGGGAAGTATTTGTATGGTATAAGCGACAAATACACCTCGGACTTAGGACTGGACAAATGTAAAAAGAATATTGTAATAATACAACAAATATATGGTAATTTTACAACAATATTTTATTACTATTCGCAAACTGCTGTTAATAAAAATTTTACGAAAAAGCGAGACATACGATACGATTCCTATTCCAAAACATTATCTTTGGAAATAAAAATGTGCATGAAACGATATCTTCATTTTCTACTTATCATCATATGGTTTCTGAAACCACCCGCATCGACTCTGTCGCAAACACAAACTTCTGCCGGTGATAGCCTCTACGCCGTATATCTATTATCGGTAATCGCTCCGCAGCCCGACATCGCCCACTATGTAACGGCCTACGCCCACCTGCTCGAAGGAACGACATATACAGCAGGAACATTAGACCGGGATTCTGTCGAGAAACTGCAACCCTACTTACAAGAAACCGATTGTACGACATTTGTAGAAACCGTACTCGCCCTTGCCCGTACTGCGGTAAAAAAACAATCTACTTGGGACGAGTACTGCCGACAACTGACCGCACTGCGTTATCGCAACGGGAAAATCGACGGATACCTTTCCCGCTTACACTATTTCAGCGACTGGATCGCAAATAATGAACAGAAAGGTTTCGTAACCGACATTACCAAAATATCAGGAGGTGTACCCGATACATTACAACTCTATTTCATGAGCCGGAATGCCGACCGTTACCCTGCATTACAACGAAATGCGACGCTCGTCGACGACATAGCCGTACAAGAACGCAGCCTCAGCGGAAAAATCATCTACTATCTGCCGACATTCCGATTAGATTCCGCTTCGCTTGCCACCATACAAAGCGGAGACATCATTGCCTTTACCACCGACATACCCGGCCTCGACATAGCCCATGTCGGAATCGCCATACAAAACAACGGAGAAGTGCGTCTAATACACGCCTCATCGAGTCAAGGTCGTGTCATCGTCGAAAATCGCTCCATTCTGCAACAACTCAAAGACAACAAAAAATTTTCGGGCATACGCATTATTCGACCCCAAAATTTCGAGAGCCGGAAATAATCGCATTGTTCATATTTTTCGTATCTTTTTTCTTCAACATCATTAAATATTTTTATCTTTGTCCGCGAAACAGATCTCACGAGAATGGAAAAAACAAGAATCTTAGTAATAGATGATGAAGAATCATTGTGCGAGATACTGCAATTCAACCTCGAAGTAGAAGGATTTCTGGTCGACGTCGCCTATAACGCCGAAGAAGCCCTGAAAAAGAATCTCACCCAATACTCTCTTATCCTTCTCGATGTCATGATGGGAGAAACAAGCGGATTCAAGTTGGCGCAACAACTCAAACGTCAGCCCGAAACTGCGCATATACCCATCATATTCTGCACGGCCAAAGACTCGGAAGACGATACCGTCATAGGTCTCGATATCGGCGCCGACGACTACATCACCAAGCCTTTCTCGATACGCGAAGTCATTGCCAGGGTAAAAAGCGTACTGCGCCGTTCGACCGGAGGTGGAAAAGACAAAAGCGAAGATTGCGTCTGCTTTCAAGGGCTTGACCTGAATCTGCAACGTAAAACATGCCATGTCGACGGGAAAGAAGTCAAACTTACCAAGACCGAATTCGAGATGCTTTCTCTTTTTCTTCGTAACCGGGAAACCATATTTTCCAGAGCCGACATACTGAGCCAGGTATGGAGCGATGACGTTATCGTGCTCGATCGCACGATCGATGTCAACATCACTCGATTAAGAAAAAAAATAGAGCCTTACGGCAAACATATTGTTACAAGACAAGGTTACGGATATGGCTTTGAAGAATAGACTTCCTTACTCCCAGCGACTTTTCTTCCTGTTGGTATTTTTTGCCGGCATACTGATGAGCGGATTTATCCTTTTCCAGTATGAACGCGAAAAACAATTCAAAATAGAAAACCTCAACATTCAACTGCAACTGCTCAATGCGCAAATTATCGATGCCATCAATAACGGGAAATCACTAGACAAAATCACACTTCATTTCCAAAACCGTTATCCCGACCTGCGCCTCACTCTCATCGACACGACCGGTGTCGTATTATACGACGCCCCCAACGAATGGAAAAACGACTCCATTCCCAACCACTACTCCCGCCAAGAGGTCATGCAAGCCATCAACGAAGGCGAAGGTTACACGATACGCCGACGATCGGAAAACGAAAAAGGCGACTACTTCTACTCCGCCACACGTGTCGGCCCTACGATAGTGCGGTCGGCCCTTCCCTATAATGTTTCGCTTACCAAATTATTGACCGCCGATTTCTCTTTTTTATGGATCATGATCGGGCTTACCGTCATCATGTGCATTTTCGGATATTTTGCCATTCGGCATATCGGGCAAAGCATAAAACGGCTTCAAGAATTTGCAAACCTTGCCAGCCGGAACGAGCGCATCGAAAATATCAAACCTTTCCCCAACGACGAACTCGGAGAAATCTCCCAACATATCGTACAACTCTATTCCCAACTGCAACAAACTACGGCCGACCGTAATCGGGAACACGCCTTGGTCTTGCACGAAGAACAAGAAAAAATACGATTGAAACGACAACTCACCAACAACATCAATCACGAACTGAAAACTCCTGTCAGCTCTATACAGGGTTATCTCGAAACCATTATCAACAACCCCGACATGAATGAGGAGACCCGCCGTCTCTTTATAGAAAAGAGCTATATGCAGAGCGAAAGGCTACGCCAGTTGCTGCAAGATATTTCGACTATCACACGTATGGACGAGGCCAGCCAACTCATTGAAAGAGAAAATGTCGATATCCATGCCATCGTACAAGATATTATCGCCGAGGTCGCTTTGAGGCCGGCCGACAAGCGCATGAGGATAAACTGCAATTTCGACCGCGAACTACCGATTTTCGGGAATGCCAACCTGTTGACATCTATTTTCAGAAATCTCACCGAAAACGCCATTGCCTATTCAGGCGGACGGGATATATTCATCAACCTGACGAAAGAAACACAGGAGGAATATGTCTTTTCTTTCGCCGATAACGGAATCGGTATAGACAGCCAGCATCTTTCCCATATTTTCGAACGCTTCTACCGGGTAGACAAGGGTCGTTCCCGAAAATTGGGAGGAACCGGGCTGGGACTCTCTATCGTAAAAAACGCCGTACTTTTTCATGGCGGAAACATCGAAGCCCACAACTTGTATGATGGAGGTCTCGAATTTATCTTCTCTCTCAAAAAAACAAATCCGTCTACAACTTAAAAACGAACAATCATCACTACACATACAAAGAACTCTTAACCTGAAACCTAATTAAAATCTTACTCTCGATGAGTCCTATATTTACTTTTATCGTCATTGTACTGGGGCTGCTCGCCATCGCCAATATCATAGTAGGAGTAGCCAATGACGCGATCAATTTCATGAACGCAGCATGGGGATCGCGCGTAGCCCGTTATCGGACAATACTCATTGTGGCATCGGCTGGTATCCTGATAGGTACACTCACGTCGAACGGTATGATGGAGGTAGCCCGCAGCGGCGTGTTTTATCCCGAGAATTTCACCTTTTCCGAAGTCATGATGCTCTTTTTGGGCATGATGTTGGGCAACGTCATTCTATTCAATATCTTCAACACATTGGGGCTTCCCACTTCCACGACCGTATCGATGGTATTCGGTCTCTTAGGCGCAGCCCTCGCCGTAGCAGGATATAAAACCTACATATCTCCCGAAATTGGCATTCAAGACATTTCACGATACGTCAACTCAGGAAAAGCGATGGTTATCATATCGGGAATCCTCTCCTCGGTCATCATAGCATTCACCACAGGTATCACACTCATGTACCTGTCCCGTATCATCTTTTCGTTCCGCTATGCCAAGATGATAAAACGACTGGGAGCATTGTGGTGTGGTATTTCGGTAACCGGCATTATTTACTTTGCCCTATTCAAAGGCTTGAATAATTCGGGCCTCATACCTGCCGATTTCAATGCCTTCGTACACGAACATACATTTATGTTCCTGAGCCTGTTATGGCTTGCCGTATCTTTCTTATTGTGGATTCTGCAACTGTTACAGGTCAATATCATGAAACTCACGATATTATCGGGCACATTCGCACTTGCATTGGCTTTTGCCGGAAACGACCTCGTAAATTTCATCGGAGTACCTATCGCCGGTTACGACTCTTACGAAATAGCACGTGCAGCAGGAAACGAGAACATTTACATGTCGGCTTTGGCACAACCGGCAACAGCAAATTTTACATTGCTCATCATAGCCGGCATCGTCATGGTCATTACTCTCTTTCTATCGAAAGAAGCTCGTCACGTAGCGCAAACAGAGTTATCGCTGTCTTCCCAAAACGAGGAGCAAGAACGTTTCAACTCCACGCTGATATCAAGAGGTCTCGTACGCATGGCGCTGATCATGAACAAATGGTACACCAGCTATGTTCCGGCCCGTATACAACAAGCGATAGATAAGCGATTCGAACCATTGCCACAAGAAGAACGTACCGACGCATCCTTCGACTTGATACGGGCTATCGTCAACCTCACCTCATCGGCCGTACTCATCTCCATCGCAACGTCCCTGAAATTACCCCTTTCCACCACTTACGTCGTTTTTATGGTATCGATGGGCTCCTCTCTCGCCGACCGCGCTTGGGGGCGCGAGAGTGCAGTGTACCGCATTACCGGAGTCATGACCGTCATCTCGGGGTGGTTTCTCACCGCATTCGTCGCACTGCTCATATCTTCGGTATTCACGCTTATCCTTCTTATAGGCGGGTGGGTAGCTGTCATTCTGGCATCGGGTATCGGCATCTATTCGGTGGTACGAAGTTTTACATTCCGTAAAGTCCAATCAAAAAAAGCAAAAGCCCGTCGCGAACGCAAACTTACCATCTCTCAAACCGACACGACCGAAGATATACTTTATAACTGCATCGAAGAAGTATGCCGCACAATGGAAGAAATTTCACGCATCTATAATCGGACTTTGGTCGCCGTATTCAAAGAAAACCGTAAAGTCTTGCGAGAAATGGTTACCGAGTCAAACGCCCTCTACGAAGAAGCTCATACCCGCAAATACGAAGTCATCAATACCCTGCGAAAATTAGAAAAAAATCATGTCAATTCGGGACACTTCTATGTGCAGGTAGTCGACTACCTCTCCGAGGTAACCAAAGCATTGATACACATTACTCGTCCTGCATTCGAGCATATCGACAACAACCATACCGGCCTCACCAAAGAACAAATCGCCGATCTCATGAGGGTAAACGACGGCGTAGACGAAATCTTCACCCATATCAATGAGATGATGCGCAGCAAAAACTTCACCGACCTCGATAAGGTTCTCGATATGCGCGACCGATTATTCGACACGATTGTTGCCGCCATTAAAAGTCAACTGCGACGTATGGACGAAAAAAGCAGTACCAAAGCATGCCTGCTCTACCTCTCGATACTCAACGAGACAAAATCGATGGTATTGCAAGCCCGAAACCTTCTCAAATCGCAAAGTTATTTCCTTAAAAACAAAGACGAATAACGCCGTACTTACCTCCAAACAACAATAAATAAACATACATTCATGGCTATCGAATACAAAGACACGAAAGACTTCACCGCCGAAGAACTGAAACGGCTCTTCCTGTCGGTTAAATGGTCCTCGGGAGCTTATCCCGAACGACTGGTCGTGGCATTGCGTAATTCCGACACCGTATTTTCGGCTTGGGACGGAGATCGCCTGATCGGGCTCATCAATGTTCTCGACGACAGTATCATGACTGCCTATATCCATTATCTGCTGGTTGATCCCGAATATCAAGGACAGGGTATCGGAAAAGAACTTACCCGTATGACGCTCGAAAAATACAAAGAGTATCTACGTATCCTACTCATTTCCTACGAAGACGGCGTAGCTTTCTACGAATCGTTAGGATTCAAAACAGGACACGGCAAATACCCCATGTTCGTTACTACGCTCACGACATAAACCTATTTTTGAAACCAACCTCCGGAAAATATTTCATATTATTTTCAAGGAAAACCTTTATCTCCGGCCATATTATATTGCCGGAGTTTTTTATTATTTCTTCTTCACGGAATAAATTTCTATTTACAAGCATTGCAAGACGTTTTGTCGTAAAATCTGCCAAAAATACCAGATTCTTTTCGAGGTAACAAAATGTCATAAAAAAGAAGACGCATAGATACTAACCGAGCAGAGAGCCTCAAAGTACGGCAAATTTCCGCATGAACAGCCGCTTCTTACCAAAATCCGACAATAAAAGAGCGTCTTTCGGAAATATAAAAGTCGAGTAAATTACCGATAATACAGTTGTGGCTCGACATTTGCAATCCTTTATACAAAAGAATTTTCAACAAATAAAAATTTACAACTATGATGACTTCTAAACTACAAAACGCTCTCAACGAGCAAATCACCGCCGAATTATGGTCGGCCAACCTTTATCTTTCGATGTCGTTTTATATGAAAAAAGAAGGCTACGACGGTTTCGCCCACTGGCTGAAAAAACAATCGGAAGAAGAAAATGAGCACGCCTGCACGATTGCCGATTACATGACGAAACGCGACGCGACCCCCAAAGTCGACAAAATAGATGTCGTGCCTCAAAGCTGGAAGAACATTCTCGAATGTTTTGAAACTGTCTACGAACACGAATGCCATGTATCGAAACTCATCGACGACTTGGTAAAAGTCGCTTCGGAAGAAAAAGACAACGCCACACAGGATTTCTTGTGGAACTTCGTCCGCGAACAAGTCGAAGAGGAAGCTACGGCCAAATCAATCGTCGACAAAATAAAAAAAGCCGGAGATGCGGCAATCTTCTACCTCGATGCTCAGTTGGGCGAAAGGAAATAAACCTTATCGGCTATGGACAATAAATATATCGGCATACTGACGTCGGGCGGCGATGCTTCGGGTATGAACGCCGCCATACGAGCCGTTACACGATCGGCTATCTGTAATGGATTCAAAGTAAAAGGAATCTATCGGGGCTATGAAGGCTTGATAAACGACGAAATAAAAGAGCTGACGACCGAAGATGTAAGTAGCATTATACAACGCGGCGGAACGATTCTGAAAACTGCCCGCTCTCAGGCATTCACTACCCCCGAAGGGCGTAAGAAAGCCTATGAAGTAATGCAAAAAGAAAACATTAATGCATTGGTCGTTATCGGAGGAGACGGGTCTTTAACGGGTGCGCGTATCTTCGCCGAAGAATATGACATCGTCTGCATCGGCCTTCCGGGAACCATCGACAACGATCTCTACGGTACCGACTACACTATCGGATACGACACGGCACTCAATACCATCGTAGAGTGTGTAGACAAGATACGCGACACGGCAACTTCGCATGATCGTATCTTCTTCGTCGAAGTAATGGGACGAGACGCAGGGTTCTTGGCTCAAAACAGTGCGATAGCATCGGGTGCTGAGGCTGCCATCATTCCCGAGGATCAAACTGATGTCGACCAACTGGAAAAGTTCATCGGCAGAGGGTTCCGAAAAACCAAAAACAGCAGCATCGTCATCGTTACAGAAAGTCCCAAAAACAAAAACGGAGGTGCCATGTATTATGCCGAGCGTGTAAAGAAAGAATATCCTCAATACGATGTGAGGGTATCTATCTTAGGACATCTGCAACGAGGAGGCTCTCCGAGCGCATATGACCGCATATTGGCCAGCCGGTTGGGAGAAGCAGCCATAGAAGCTATCTTGGAAGATCAACGAAATGTAATGATCGGTATCAGAAACAATGAAATCGTGTATGTTCCTTTCGTAGAAGCTATAAAAAAAGACAAGCCTATCGACAAAAGTCTGATAAAGGTATTAGATGAACTCTCTATCTAAAAAAGAGCGTCGGGGAATTTTCCCCCGACGCTCTTTTTTATATCGGACAGCCATTAATATTTCACTTTAAAAAGTTTTTTCACAAGCCGATACAACTCTCCAAGCCACAATATGAAAGAGGTCGCAACAATAATATATATCCAATCTTGAACAGACAGTGGCGTAACACCGAACATCGGCCCGCCTATCGTTACAATAACAATCTGTCCCAAAAGGATAATTGCCGCCACTCCCAGAAAAGAACGGCACTGCAACATACGGTTCAATGCCGATCCATTCGTAGCAAATGCTTTGGCATTGAACATATTCCAAAACTGGAACAGAACAAACACCGTAAAGAAAATCGTCAATTCATACGCAGAAAGAGCATCGGGAATATTCTCAAAACGGAAATAGTTCGAGAAGAACAACTGCACATCGAACTGGGACAATGCCGTTATCTCCTCATACTTGAAGTACTGCAACAGACCAAACAACACCAAAACAAAAAACGATCCGATACCGACAATGTCGATAGCCATCGACCGGGTAATGATGAAATCGGTCTGACGACGGGGCTTATCTTTCATCACACGTTCATCGGGAGGCAATGAAGCCAACGCCATAGCTGCAAATGTATCCATGATAAGGTTCACCCACAACATCTGCGTAACGGTAAGTGGCGACTGTGTTCCCAGAAAAGCCCCGATGAGTACGATGAGGCAGGCAACGACATTGACCGTCATCTGAAATAACAGAAAACGCTGGATATTCTGGTAAAGCGAGCGCCCCCACATCACCGCCCTCGTAATACTGCGGAACGAATTATCGAGAATCGTAATACTGCTGGCTTCTTTGGCAACCGTCGTACCATCGCCCATAGAAAGCCCCACCTGAGCTGCATTCAGAGCCGGAGCATCATTGGTTCCGTCTCCGGTAACGGCAACGACATAACCCAGTTTCTGAAGCAGACGCACAAGCCGCTCTTTATCCATAGGCCGCGCACGCGATATAATCTTGATGTCGGGAAGTCGTTGCAACAACTCTTCATCGGACGTAGCGGCAAATTCCACACCTGTCATCAGATTACGATCAGTATCCGACGGAAGCCACAACCCTATTTGGCGTCCTATTTCACGAGCCGTTCCGGGAGTATCGCCGGTAACGATCTTCACATTCACCCCGGCATCGAGACAAGACCGTATGGCATCGGGAACATCTTCGCGCACAGGATCGGATATGGCGACAATACCGATAAATGTCAAATCGACATCGCTCAAACGCCCCTCGGAAAAACAAGGCTTGTCGTCATCGAGAATCTGGTAAGCAAAACCCAGTGTACGCATCGCCTGCGACTGATAGGCAAGCAACTGCTCGTCCACAGCCGTTTTATACTCCGATGCAGGAAGAATCCCCTTTTCGGTAAGAACCCGGTTGCTCTCACTCAAAACGATCTCAGGAGCGCCCTTTACATAAAGGACCTTTTTCCCTATCAACGGAGAATCGACAACAGTTGCCATATATTTACGCTCGGTAGAGAAAGTGAGCTGGTCGACGACAGAGGCCGATTCCCGCAATTCGAGATAATTCTCGCCTTGCGATTTCAACCACAAAAGCAATGCTCCCTCGGTAGGATTACCGATGACCTTAGGCTTCTGCCCGTCGGTCATATCGAGAAAAGCCGTCGAATTGACGGCAATACCTTCCCGTATCAGATTGCCCAACTCACTACCGGGAAACGACTTATCTTCTAACGCCCAAAAGTCTGTCTGTGCAACCTGCATCTGATTCTGGGTAAGCGTTCCCGTCTTGTCGGTACAAATAACCGACACGGCCCCCATCGTCTCGCATGCATGCATTTTGCGCACAAGATTATTGGTTGCCAACATACGTTTCATGCTCAACGCCAAACTCAAAACTATACTCATGGGCAACCCCTCGGGCACCGAAACGACTACCAGCGTGATAGCGATCATAAGTGTCTGGAAAATATATGTCGCGGTCTCGGTCCAAGCCGGCGAACTATTTTGAGTAAAAAATAAAACAAGACGGGCGACGATTATCAATCCGGCAATCGTGTAACTGATATAGGAAATAAGGCGTCCCAAACCATCGAGCTGACGATTAAGCGGCGTCTTGGTATCATTCTGTATTTGAGACCCTTCATATACTTTTCCATACTCGGTCGCATCGCCGACTGCCGTAATGCGGCACACACCGTGCCCGTCGACAACCGTAGTTCCCCGCAGCACTTCATTCGACGGATAGGTCGCCTCGGAATCGAAATCGGCCTCTACCGTCGTCTTCGATACGACCGGCTCACCCGTCAATGTCGACTCATTGATTTGCAATGACACGCTTTCGAGCAAGACGGCATCGGCCGGAACTTCCTCTCCCAATTCGAGGACAACAATATCGCCGACCACAACATCTTTCTTCGATATTTCACAAATATTCCCGTTACGGATCACTTTTACGGGAATATCGTCATTGACCTGATTGAGTATATCGAATTTTTTATTGGCGCTCAATTCAAAAAAGAATCCCACAGCCGTAGCCAGCATCACCGCAACAAAAATTCCGACCGGCTCAAAAAAGACCTCGGCCCCATGACCGAGACCGACAAACTCATACACGGAAACGGCAACCGACAGCAACAGAGCTATCAATAATATACGGATAATAGGGTCGTTGAACTTTTCGAGAAAAAGAATCCACACCGACTTCTTTTGTGGCGGTGTCAGCACATTCCCACCGTGCAGACGACGGCTCTCGGCCACCTGTTCATCGGTAAGACCGATATAAACCTGTTTTTGTTCCATTATTTTATAATGTAGATATTTTCATTCGGATTAGGTTTTGCAAATATACACGATTCTTGGTTATCGTGCCCAACAAGGAAAGACAATTACCAGATTTGTAACAATATTGTAACATATATCTTACCACAACAAAAGAGCCGCTCTAACACAGAGAAGCTCCTTCTACACACTATAACGAAAAAACAATAACAATCTTTTTACCTATCAAGGAGGAATGACTCCTACGAAACCTAATGACAGAATCTCACAAACCTTTCGTCCTCCTTTTTCACCGACAAAAATATCCCGATGATATGACAATATGATGACAAAACCGTCTCTTTTCTGTGAAAAGAAATATTATTTCCAAGCAAATAGCAAAGCTATCATATTCCACTTTCTATAATATAACCGCATTACTATTTTATTTCTTAATTTTGCACCTTGAAACTTTAATCTTTCATCGTATGATTTCGGAACAGAAAGCTGCCGTCTCGCACGGCGTACTCCTCATTGCCTTATTTTCTTTCTCGGCCTTTTACATCAGCGAATTTCAATGGGTAAAAGACCTATCGCTAAGTCCTCTCATCGTGGGCATCATCTTAGGTATGCTCTACGCCAACAGCCTGCGCAATTACATACCCGACACATGGGTTCCCGGCATAAAATTCTGTACCAAACAAATATTGCGCACGGGTATCGTACTATACGGTTTCCGCCTTACCTTTCAACAAGTTCTCGAAATAGGACTGCCGGCAATTATCATCGATGTCATTGTCATCGGCATAACACTGCTTTTGGGTGTCATCGCCGGCAGACTGTTGAAAATGGACGAAAAAACCAGTGTCATGGTATCGACCGGCAGTGCTATTTGCGGGGCAGCCGCCGTATTGGGAGCCGAACCGGTCGTAAAATGTGCACCTCACAAAACAGCCATCGCCGTTTCCACAGTCGTTATTTTCGGAACATTGTCGATGTTTCTTTATCCGATATTGTATCGCGCCGGAATTTTAGACCTCTCCCTTCAAGAGATGGCGATTTACACCGGATCGACTCTGCACGAAGTCGCACACGTAGTAGGTGCCGGTAACGCTATGGATCCCGAAGGAGCTTTGCACCTCGCCGACCAAGCCACGATCACCAAAATGATACGTGTCATGATGTTAGCTCCGGTATTGCTCATTATGAGTTATATTATCGCCCGAGTGCGTAAAGCCCGACACACCGATGTATCGAGCGACGGAAAAAGCAAAATATCCGTTCCGTGGTTTGCATTCGGGTTCTTGCTGGTAATCGCAATCAACTCTCTGCTGCAATCGTTTTCATTCATTCCCTCGGACATCATGTCGACCGGGATAAATGCGATAAACAGTTTCGACAACTTTCTGCTCACCATGGCCATGACCGCACTCGGAGCCGAAACAAGTATCGACAAGTTCAAACAAGCCGGAGCAAAACCTTTCTACCTCGCCGGAATCATTTATCTCTGGCTCATTTTCGGTGGATATGCCTTATGTAAATATCTTGTGCCGGTACTCGCCTGATAAAAACAAATATTTAAAAACGGTTAAAAATCAAAAGGGAGATGAAACCTTTTCATCTTTTTCCTGTCTCTTATATAAAAGCGGGAGCAAACGGCTGGAACAAGGCGGCTTCCATAAAAGAGAAAAATACCTTGTCTAAGTCTTCCCTGCATCTTTGAATAAGAGTTTTTGTGTTTTTTCCGTTATAAGTCCGGGACAGAAAAGTGTCTCCACTCTGTCCCACCCGTAAAAGATTGTTATAAGTTTACGGTATGCCGTCGGCGAGCAAACATGCTCGCCGACGTTTTTATTATCTCATCTTCTGCTTTCTTAGAATAAGTTCATTTTTCCATAGTTGACCCTCGCAAAATGGCTATCTGTTTCGGATAAAAATAAACTATATTATAGCAACCCTTCAAATATTTTGCGTAATTCTGGAAAACTTTTATTAGTGCCTTATACAAAGGACTTTGGGAGAATTACCCGTTTTTGAGGTAACGATTTGCAAACCGTTCTTGTTGCTGTATTCTGCTTTGATATGCTTTCTTGGTAACTCATTGTATGTACAAAGGTAATACATTTTTCAAATAAAAAAGCCAAAAGCTCTGTTTTTAGCACTATAAACAGATTATTTGTTATGTTATTCAAGGCATTCATCTCGGATTAAGGAATAAATTATACCGAACAACAATACTTTGCAATATCTTTTTGTTCAACAGACATTTAATGTACATATAATAATCATAGCCGAAATCAATTTTCAGACTGTGGTTTGTGCCACAGAATACAATATAGACATATTCTCGCAGGCACAATCGCGCCGCATCACGAAATTCGCTTATGTCTAATTCATAACCTTGATTCAGCTTTTTGATGATAGGTAGGAGTGACAAATCCTGCGTGGGAATTTTCGAACTCTTCATTCGCTGTTCTATCCATTTTTCGTCTTTTTCAATATATTCGATAACCAGTTTATCCAAATCAGATATTTGTATGATGTCGCAAGCAGCATCAATATAGCAGCTTTCTACCATAAGGTATTCTTCTGCCGTCAACACTTTGCCGTCGAAATTTTCCCCAATGTCGCTAACAGAAGTCCATTCATCCCTACAATATGCCCCATCGACATTGTAGAAAAGAGGATTGTATTTGACGATTTCGTGCTCATCTAAAGCATCTTCATACTCCAAGACAAACAATACAAGTATTTTGTCACCCAATGTGACTGGATAAGAAGTAAGGTATTCTTTGGCAGTGACATGGCTTCTTTGTACAAAATCAGACAATCGCTCTATCGGAAGTGTATCGCAATACCAATTGTCGTATGTCGATTCTATTGACGAATCTTTCATTCGATACAAATCACCTCCCAATATCGCAACATTTTTATTCTCAACCATATCAATCAATTGTATAGCATATTCAATCGGATATGCTATACCATCTATTCCCAATGATTCAAGGGAATAGTGGGGAAAAGAGTTTTTAACATAAAAATGGCTGCATATATTTTTCATGGTTTCGTTACTTTGTCTGAAATATCATTCTTAGTTTCTTTGTTTTTACATAATAATCGTTTGGCAATATATGAAATGACACAAGAGAGTATTGGGGCGAATATTGTCCATAACAGCATTATGATTCCGACCAGTTCATTAGCGGTAATATAACACCCTTCGTCAGTAGGAATATTCGCAGGGCGTCCACCGTTATCATTCCAATTCCATACAAAACTGAATAGTACAATGACAAGAATAGCCGTTGTAATCAGAAATAGATACCCAGCCAATTTCCACCATTGATTGCCTTTGTATAGTTTCCATGCCATCGCTCCGCCAACAAGCATAAGGCAACAAAATCCAAAGGATGCTAAACCAAATAACTCCAACCAATGTTTCATCCATAATATAAAAATGCAGATGATTGTGCATATCAGCACTATTGCCCAAAATTTCCAGAATCGTTTATCGGTCAGTTTCATTCTATAATATAGCTTTCGGCAGTTAATACGTCAATGATATGTTCAGTCGTGCTTATCGCATAGTGCCTTACATTAAGTGAAGAGCTGTATAATTCCCTCATTCCTGTCATCAACATTTCACTCAGATATGCGGAATTTTCAACTTCATATAATGGTTGGGAAGTCAAGCCTTCCATTACTTCGCATATCCTAAAATGTTCAAGAGTGACACGATACGCATAGACATTCTTAAATCGGATTGCAACAGTCTGATTGTTGTCAAATCGATCAAGAACGATGACAAGGTTTGTTGCATCGTAGTCGATTGAATTGACCGAGCACTCGCAATCAATAACATTTATAGGATGATATATTTCGTTTTTCATTTTTTACCTCCTTTCCGCCAAAGACACATGAACAAGAATAGAGCAACAATATAATTGGTATATACAAGATAGCTGAGATTTTTTATGGCGTACCGTGAATGAGTTCGCATTATTTTAATAGCATCTTGTGTGCTCCCTTCTGGTTCAAAATATATTGAAGTTGCGTATTCTAAATAATATGCACATAGAATAATATTGAGAATAGCCAAGGCTGCTAATGCGATAGTGCCCATTATTTTTTGCCATTTCTTCATAATTAGAAAATATTATAGATATCTTAATGCAAATGAAAATATTGATGATAGTAATCAGTAAAAGAAGAACAGCAAACCACGACTTAGGAGATGCTACTGCTATCAACATACAAGTATAACAGGCAAATATCAATGTATATAACGCCAATACGACATTAGCAATTATTGCAACTTTCTTGTTCTTTGAATTATTAAGCCAACCACAAAGTATGATGACAATACCTATGCATATTGGAATGACAGATGATACATATAGTTCACCAAACAATAAGCACATTATCCCTATTAAAGTCCACCACAAATGTGACAATAAGTTATTTCTATTCAATGAATTCATGACTTTTACAATTGAGATTTTGTGTATTACAAAAGTACAAAAAATCCGTGATGCAACATTTTATAATCACGGATTTTATTTTGATTTACAACTTCATACTTCTATTCTGTCTTGGCTTCGGTATTCCGATGGCTTCTCTAAACTCATTCATTTTCTTTCTGAACCAGCTCACGTGTGAAACCCCGTCTATCTTGAAATCGAATTTACCGTTTTCATCCTGTTTGATGGAGCAGACGGAATGTCGGGTATCAAAACTTCGGTTAAATTCGGAAGAATAGAGTTCGCCTTTTATCCCGACCTCCTTGAACTCGCACAGTCTTCTGATTATCCCGTCATTAAAGCCCAAACGTTCACGCAGGAAACTTATCACGGGCATCAGCTTCTCCACATACGGAAAGTAGCGTCTGACAAAATCCGCAAACTCCGACAGCTTGCGGTGCTGTTGCTCGTAAGCGTTTCTTATCTCCTGTATC
>OIWT01000577.1_pt1 | contig 50002 bp, 46 predicted proteins | sample 1587701 | NCBI WGS metagenome assembly OIWT01 (sample SAMEA3888904, study PRJEB22519) | human gut metagenome | biome: human gut; feature: human-associated habitat; material: faeces | place: Denmark | collected 2009 | reverse complement strand
TCGGCCACGTCCATCAGGTAATAGAGCCGGTGCTCGGCCACGATGACGGTCTTCCCCTGCGCCTTGATGAGCTGCAGATGCGCCCGCAGCGCGGCTGTCCGCTCCGGTTCAAAAACATTGTGCAGCGCTTCCAGCCCATCGCGAATCAACGCCCTCTCCGCCAGCAGTTCCAACGCCTGCGCGGCACAGCCTTTTCCGCGGTGCGCCGCCTCAATCACCACGCCCATGTCCGCGATTTTCTCACCCGGTCTGCAATGAAAATTGACATCGCCCACGAACACGCCGTCCTCTTCGCGCCGAAGATAGGCATAAAAGCGCTCCGGTTCTGCGCCGATCCATCGGCTGTGCCATTCCGCCCATTTTCCCCGTGGAAAAGTGACGCAGCCCGTTGTGCGGTCGTACCCTTCAAAGGGCAGATCGTAGCCCCGGTTATAGGCCATGGTTTCGGGCTGGCTCAGGAGTTTTTCCCGATAGCTCAGCTCTTCCAAAGAAGGAATGTGAAGCGTCAAACTCATTCCTCCGTCTCCTTCCACGGCTGGTAGCCTTCCTCCATCAGCAGCGGCTCGATGCGCCCCTGGCTCAGCTGCGTCAGCCCCTCCAAAAACGCCGCGCTGTCCTGCGTGCGGACGGAGAGATCATAGGTCACTTCCGCGCCGAAGGAACGCTCGTTGACCTGCACCGGCTGGGTGAGCAGCCAGTGATCGAGCTTGCCCACGAAGGAATAGTTCGTATCAAAAGCATAGCGGTTGGTCTTGTGCATGACCACAACGCCCGCCGCATTGAGCGCGTCTCGGCTTCCCTGGGCATACGCGCGCACCAGTCCGCCCGCGCCGAGCAGGATCCCGCCGAAATAGCGCGTCACCACCACGCAGACGTCCACCACCTGCCGGGCCTTGATGACCTCGATGATGGGCATCCCCGCCGTGCCGGAGGGTTCGCCGTCGTCGGAATAGCGCGCAATGCCCGCGTTCTGCCCGATGACATAGGCATAGCAGTTGTGGGAAGCGTCCTTATACTTTTCGCGGATCTGCGCAAGGAAGGCAAGCGCTTCCTCCTCCGTTTTGCAGGGCGCGGCATAGCCGATGAAGCGCGATTTGTTGATGATAAACTGCTGGCTCCCCGACGCGCCGACGGTCTTATAGGAAATGGAATCCATGCCTTTCCCTCCTTTTTATCCGAATTCGATGTGCTTTACCTCAGCTCGCTCTCCATCGGCGGGCGCTCGCGCACACGCAGCAGCAGGATGAGCCCCGGTACCGTCATCAGCAGGCAGGCCAGCGCCGATGCGCCGTAACCGATGCCGTCGATCAGCGCGCCGGTCATCATCGAGGCGGTCGCCGCAGCCACCGTCAGCGTCATGTTGACCACGCCGTAGTAGCTGACGCGCTCGTCATAGGGGCACATCTTGAACACCATGTTGCGGGAGCCGAGCAGGTTGGCGGAGTTCGCCAGGCCGTAGATTGCCGTCATGACATAGGTCATCTGCGCATTCTTGACCAGGAAAGCGAGAATCAGGTAGGCAACAAATCCCACCTGCCCGATGATGAGCGGCAGGCGATAGCCCTTGCGGTCGCTGAGCCAGCCCCAGAAGAGATAGCCCGCGGTCTGGGTCACATACATAATGGTGGTGACAATGCCCAGCTGCCCACCGGTCAACCCCAGCGCCTCCTTGGAATGCGCGGTCTGGAAGGTAAAGAACGACATGCCGATGGTGATGAGGAACATCGCCACAACATAGCTGGCAATGTTGGAATCCCGCTTCATCAGTCGGCCGAAGTCGGTAAAGAAGTTCCGATGAGAATGCGCAGGCTGCGCCGAGCCCATGCGGATGGCAGGCTCCACCATCGCGCACTGACAAGCGACCGAAATCATATCCAGTGCAAAAGCGATCAGGAACAGCCAGCCAAACCGCCGCACATCGCCGCTGGACGCGATCACCGCGCCGCCGATCTGCGCACCGATGATGCCCGCCGCAGAGTTGAACGCGCCGCGCACACCGAAGAAGCGTCCCTTGACGCGGTTGGGAATGACCTTATTCATCATCTGGGTATAAGTCAGCGACGTGATGCCCTGGCACAAACCGTTAAAGCAATAGATCGCATAAAATACGCAGACAAAACCGATGGGCTGCATCCGGTTGAAGAACAGAATCAGAATCGAGATAATCAGCCATGCGCAGCGGAACAGAAAGGTACCCAGGTTGCACAGCGGCTTGAAGCGCTCACGGCCCCTGAGCTTTTCGCCCAGCAAAATCTGAACAATCGCGTTACAGGCCGATTGCAGCGTGGGCAGCAAACCGATCAAAAAGGAGTTGTTGACATAATCCGAGATAAAGTAGGTCACGACCGTGTTCAGCGGGATCATGCCCATGGCAATGGCATCGAGTACGCCTTCCGTGACGGAGACCGTCATATTGCGCACGGTATGCGGCTGTATCTGTCGTTGCAATTCCTCTTCGGCGTTGATCTGACTCATATATTTCTGTTTCTCCCCCACAAAAAAATTCAGTCGGCACATTTTTTGTGTGCCGACTGTTATTTTACTCCATCAATGTTAATTTGTCAGGCAAATCCGAACAAAAACCGCCTTTATTGCAGGGGGGCCAGCTCCAGCACCATCGGGGAATACTCCGCATCGATCGCATCGGCCTGTTCCTCAGTGATCTTGGTTCCGTTCGCGGTATCCAGCTCCGTTCCGCAATCATACCAGGAATCGGTATCGAAAATCAGGCTGCGCACCGGTTCGAGCTTGCCGTTCTTCACCGCATAGTAGATATCCACGCTGTTGTCCGCGCCGGAGGAGCCGACGTTGCGGATGAAGTTCCCCTTGCAATACGTATAGGTATCGCGTTCGCTTGCGGAGCAGAGCGAAATCAGCGTATCTCCGGTTTCGTTGAGCGTATAGAGGTCGAAGATCTCCCCTTCTGTGCCGACGATCAGCTCTTCGCGTCCGTCGCCGTCCAGATCCATGCGGCAGAAGCCGATCTGATCCGCCGGCGTGATGGCTGTCAGATAGCTCATGCCCTCCCACTCGTAATCCTGCACATTCCACTCTTCCGTCAGCGCCTTGCGGTATTTATCCAGCACCGCGTCATAGAGCGCGTCCTCGTTCTGCACGGGCTCGGCAGCCGATTCCGCGCTGGGTTCCGCCGTGGGTTCGACCGTCGCTTCCGCAGCGGGAATCGCCGTAGCTTCCGGCTCTGCGGAGGGCGCAGCCGTCTCATTCACAGCGGGTGCTGCGCTGCACGCGGCAAGACTTGCCGCCAGCACGGCAGCGGACAGAAGAACACAGATTTTTTTCATGTAAGATCCCTTCTTTTTTGAAAAGAATGACAGGCTTCTTACTTGAGAACGATGCGATGGAACGCCTTCTTGCCCTTGCGGATCATCAGGCCCTCGGTGCCGAAGTCCTTTTCGGAAACTTCCTGATCGGGCTCGGTCACCTTATCGTCGTTGACGTAGACGCCGCCGCCCGCAATCAGTCTGCGGCCCTCGCCCAGCGACTTGCAAAGCCCCACCTTGACCATCAGGTCGATGACGCGCTTGCAGCCTTCCAGCGTGCTGATCTCGGTGGTGGGCACCGCGCCCGCCATCGCGCCCGCGCCGAAGAGCGCTTCGGACGCCTTGGCCGCGGCCTGCGCCTCTTCCTCGCCGTGTACCAGCTTGGTCACTTCGTAGGCCAGCACCTTCTTGGCCTCGTTGATCTCAGAGCCCTGAAGCGCGCCCAGGCGGCGAACTTCGTCCATCGGCAGGAAGGTCAGCAGCGCCAGGCACTTTTCGACGTCCTGATCGTCCACGTTTCTCCAGTACTGGTAGAAGGCGTAGGGCGTGGTCTTGGCGGGATCGAGCCACAGTGCGCCGGCCTCGGTCTTGCCCATTTTACGTCCGTCGTGGGTGAGCAGGAGCTTGAAGGTCATGGCGAAGGCGGGCTCATGCTCCTTGCGGCGGATCAGATCCGCGCCGGAGAGGATGTTGCTCCACTGGTCGTCGCCGCCCATTTCGACGCGGCAACCGTAACGACGGAACAGCTCCAGGAAGTCGTAGCTCTGCATCAGCATGTAGTTGAATTCCAGGAAGGTCAGGCCTTTTTCCATGCGCTGCTTGTAGCACTCGGCGGTCAGCATGCGGTTGACGGAGAAGTGGACGCCGACCTCGCGCAGGAAGTCGATGTAGTTCAGGTTCGTCAGCCAGTCCGCGTTGTTGACGATGAGCGCCTTGTCGTCGGAGAAATCCAGGAAGCGGCTCATCTGCTTCTTGATGCACTCGACGTTATGGTTGACGTCCTCACGGGTGAGCATCTTGCGCAGCTCGCTCTTGCCGGAGGGATCGCCCACCAGGCCGGTGCCTCCGCCCATCAACGCGATGGGACGATGACCCGCGCGCTGCATATGCGCCATGGCCATGATCGGGATGTAGTGACCGATGTGCAGGGAGTCCGCGGTCGGATCGAAGCCGACGTAGAAGGTGACCTTTTCGCTGCCCAGCATCTTGTAAAGATCGTCCTCATAAACCGTCTGCGCGATGAAGCCTCTCTCGCGCAGCACATCCATAACGTTTTCAGCCATTGTTTTGTTTCTCCTTTTCTTAAATAGATACACAATGGATACACTTTGTTTGCATTTTCACGCCTTATAGTAAAGCACCAAGGTCAATTTCTCATTGACCGGACAGCGCTTGCCGGTATCCCGGTAGCCCATCTTCTCGTAAAGATGGCGGAGCTTGTCCTCCGTAACGATGGTATCCAGCAGCCAATCATGGCTGCCGTGGATTTCCTCCGCTCGGCGGATCGCCCGCTGGGCAATGCCGCGCCCCTGAAAGTCCGGCAGCACGAACAGGGGACTGATGACCTTGGGGCGCTCACCCTGCCAATCCCGCACGCGGATCGCTCCGGCAGGCGCCCCATCCGCCAGGATAAAGTAATAGCTCGTCTCGCTCTGCTCCAACCGCTCCTGCGTGCGGGAAAGCGGCTCCATCGCCGGGCTGCCCTCGTCGCAGTAGATCTCGTAAAGCGGCGCAAAGGCCGCCTTCTGCATTTTCCAGAGAATTTCCGCATCCGAAAGCGACGCTTTGCGCAGCTCGATCTTCATGCGGAACGCCTCCTAAAAAACGAATTACTTCAAGCCCTGCGAGATAAAGAGTTCCTTGAGGATCGTCATGCCCTTTTCAATGTTCTCCAGCGTCGCGTTGGAGAAGTTCAGGCGCATGGTGTTGTGATGGGTATCGGGCACGGCGTAGAAATGCGTGCCGGGGATATAGGCCACGCCCATTTCGGTGGCGGTGGTCAGGAGCTTGGTGGCATTGAAACCCTCCGGCAGCTCCACCCACAGGAAGATGCCGCCGTCCGGACGGGTATACTTGACGGAAGCCGGGAAGGTGGAGAGCATCTCCTGCATCTTGGCCATCTGCTTGCCGTAGCTTTCGGAGATCTTCCGGATATGATCCATCAAAATGCCCTCGCGCAGATACGCATCCACAATGGCCTGATTGAGGTTGGGGGAATGCACATCGGTGGACTGCTTGCCGATGACGAGCTTGCGCATCAGGGTCGGCTCGGTGCAGACCGCCGCCGCCACGCGCAGACCGGGCGAGATGATCTTGGAGAAGCTATTGCAGTAGACGATGCGGTCGGTGGTGTCAAACGCCTTGATGGCGGGCAGCGCCTCACCCGCATAGCGCAGGTCGCGATAAGGATCGTCCTCGATCAGCACCACGCCGGGGTGACGGGCGATGATCTCCGCCACGGCCTTGCGGCGCTCCAGCGTCAGGGTGCGGCCCGTGGGGTTTTGGAAGGTGGGAATCAGGTAGATCAGCTTGGGATTGTGCTTGACGATCTTTTCTTCCAGCAGCTCGGGAATCACGCCGTCCTCATCGGTCTCCACCGGCACGAGATTCGCCTGATAGAGCTTGAAGGTTTGCAGTGCGCCCAAAAAGGTCGGGCTTTCGACCAACATCGAATCGCCGGGATCGAGCAGTGCCTTGCAGATCAAATCGAGCGCCTGCTGGCTGCCGGTGACAGGCAGCAGCTGTTCGGGGCGAACGTCCACGCCGTTGTGCTTGAAGAATTCCGCCGCCGATTCACGCAAAGGGGCATAGCCCTCGGTCTGTCCGTATTGCAGCAGCTGCGTGCCGTGCTCGGCCAGCACCTTCTGCGCCAGGCGGGAAACCACGTCGCTTTCCAGCGCGGAATTGGCGGGGTTGCCGCCCGCAAAGGAGATGATCGCAGGATTGGTCAGGAGTTTGAAAATGTCGCGGATCGCGCTGCCTGTGATGCCGTCAAAGCGCTTTGCATAATTGAGTTCCATGTTCTTCGGCTTTCCTTTCTTGGTCGGGGAAACGTAAAAGAGCCGCCCTCTCAATTCTTTGAGAAGGCGGCTCTGAACAAACCGCGGTACCACTTCTTTTCACCGGATTACTCCGGCCTCGCCTGGCAGAACCATCATTCTGCCGCACCCATGATAACGGGGGCTTCCGTCTTTTACTACCGAAATCCGAACGGATTCTTTCGCAAAGCAGCTCGGGGATGTATTCGCTCGGGAAAAGTCCGCACCCTGTTTCACCAACCCAGGGCTCTCTTCGGCGGCTTTTCGGGGCTACTTGTTCCCGTCTCAGCCTTTGTTACCAGCATTATACTCATCCCCCGCGCGTTTGTCAACGCACCTTTTGAGAAAATTACATTGCGGGTGGCTGCGGCTTCTCGGGCTGCGCAGGCGCTTCCGGCTCGGCGGTCATGGTAGAGGCCATCATCACCGCAGTCTGCTCCTGACACTTTAGATCGCGCGCCGCCCTCACACCGGCGATCAACGTCCACAGTACCCAGATATGGAAAACCGCTTCAATGACGCTGGACGCATCGAATTCAAAGATCAGGAAGCCGAAGAGATATGCCAGACAGTCCGCGCAAAACAACACCAGCGACGCGGTCATGAACCCGCGCGCATTCTTTGAAAGGAACCAGAACAGCAGATACAGCCCGATATCGCATACGCCCACCGCAAGCGCACCGAGCCGCAGCACCGTACCCATGCCGAGATAATCGGCAAACTCATCCGCTATGATATAGAGATAGCTGGGAAAGGATGCTGAAAACAGAAACTGTGTGCTGCTGCGCATCACCAGCAGCAGCAAATTGATCGCCGTCAGGACGACCACCAGCAAAAGGCTGCTTCTTGCCGACTGATAGCGCGTCTCCGGGCTGGACGGAACGCGCGCCCGAGCATCTTTTTTCTTTCCGAACATGGCTTTCTTCTCCTCCTCCGCTTTCCGGATTTTCATACACCCGAGTATAACATCCCCGTATACATTTGACCAGAAAAAAGATATAATATAGGCAGTTAAGAAACGCATTCTCTTTGAAAAGGAGTGTTTTGATGATGACATACGTTTGGGCGCACCGCGGCGCTTCGGGTTACGCGCCGGAAAACACGCTGGAAGCCTTTGCCCTGGCCGACAAAATGAAGGCCGACGGCATCGAGCTGGACGTTCACCTCTCCAAGGACGGCGAAATCATCGTCACCCATGATGAAAACGTCCAGCGAGTCACCTGCGGCGTGGACGCGATGGTCAAGGACCTGACGCTGGCGGAACTGAAAAAACTGGACGTTTACAACGGCATCGAGGGCTACCGCAACGTGCACATTCCGACGCTTCCCGAAGTGCTGGATTTCCTCAAGACCAACAATCTCTATCTAAACATCGAGCTTAAGACCGGCGTCGTGCTCTACGACGGCATTGAACAGAAGACCATTGACGCCGTGCGCGCCGCCGGTTTGCAGGATCGCGTGATCTATTCCTCCTTCAACCACTATTCGCTGATGCTGGTGCGCCAGATCGACCCCGAGGCGCGCATCGGTCTGCTCTATTCCGAGGCACTGATCGAGCCGCACGCTTATGCGCAGCGCATCCACGCCAACGCCATCCATCCCTTCTATCCCACGCTGATGGTGCCCGGGACGGTAGAAGGCTGCCTGAAAAACGGCATCGAAATCAACCCCTGGACGGTCAACGACGAGCAGGCCATGAAGCAGCTCAAATCGGTCGGCTGCCACGCGCTGATCACCAACTACCCGGACGTCTGCCGCAAGGTCGTAGACGAGGATTGATAATTTTTTAACGTTTGATTTTCCCCTTCCTGGGTTATCCTATAAGTGACCCCGAAAGGTAAGGAGGGACGTCAAATGAGAAAACAGGGCAACAAAATCGTGGTCGTCGGCGCAGGTCAGGTGGGAGCCACCACGGCCTACACGCTGCTGGTCTCCGGGCTGGTATCGGATCTGGTGCTGATCGACTTAAATCAGAAAAAGGCGCAGGGCGAAGTGCTCGACCTGGCGCACGGCATACCGCTTTGCCCGCCTGCGGACATCAAGGTGGGCGATTATCCCGATTGCGAAAACGCCGATATCGTCGTGCTGACGGCGGGTGCAAACCAGAAGCCGGGCGAGACGCGCATGGACCTGACGCGCAAAAACATCGCTGTTTTCCGGCAGATCGTGCCGGAGGTGGTCAAATACGCACCGCACGCGATTCTGCTGGTGGTGACCAATCCCTGCGACGTGCTGACGTATGTGACCTGGAAGCTTTCCGGGCTTCCGGCCAATCAGGTCATCGGCTCGGGCACGGTGCTGGATACCTCGCGCCTGCGTTATCTGCTCTCGCAGCACACGGGCGTAGACCCGCGCAACGTGCACACCTATGTGCTGGGCGAGCACGGCGACACGGAGCTGCCCGCCTGGAGCCTGACGAGCATCGCGGGCATGGGCATGGATGAATATTGCTCGCTCTGTGCCTCCTGCCAGGGCAGCCTTTCGCAGACCGTTCGGGCTGAATTTGACGACAAGGTGCGCAACGCCGCTTATCGCATCATCGAGGGCAAAGGCGCAACCTTTTACGCCGTAGCGCTGGCGGTGCGCCGCATCGTCGAAGCCATCCTGCGCGATGAACAGTCGATCCTGACCGTCAGCTCGCTGCTGACTGGGCAGTACGGGCTGGACGGCGTGTGCCTGAGCCTGCCGTGCATCGTCGGTGTAAACGGCGTGGAGCAGGTGCTGCCTATCCACCTGAGCGATGAGGAAATGGCGCAGCTGCGCACCTCTGCCGACGCCATCCGCGCCGCAATCCGCCTGATGGACGAACCTGTGGAATAAACTCTTTCTCCCATACAAATCATGAGCCTGTGCGGTTTTTCTGCACAGGCTTATTTTTCACTCAAAAAAACTGATAGAAAGCAGGTCTTCATTATGTTATATTAATCTAAAGCATTCACTTTTCCCGGAGGTTATCGATTATGGATTTAACTGCATTAGAAACGACGGAAATTATTTCGCTCTATGGATCTGTTATCAAAGAATTGAAAGCCCGCGGTGTGATCCGCACGAACAATCTTCTTGGAGATTTGGGCGAATACCTGGCTATCGAATGCTATAACCATACAGCAGGTCTGCCCACTTTGGTTGCCGCCCCTATCAGCACAGAAAACATTGATGCTATCAGCCGCAAAGGAGATCGATACAGCATCAAATCCACAAGCGGTCATAACACAGGGGTATTTTATGGCTTAGAGCCAAAGAGTTCCGCAATACCGGACAAACAGAAGTTTGAATATGTCATTCTTTGCAGATTCAACCATGATTTTGAGCTGGCGGAAATACTCGAAATGGATTGGCTAACCTTTTTGAAGCACAAACGGTGGCATAGCCGAATGCACGCTTGGAACCTGTCTTTAACAAAAGAAGTCTGTTCCGATTGCAGGATCATTTTTCAAAAATGGCCCACTAGAATTGTCCAATAGCAAGCAAACCCATCGGCATAGCCGATGGGTTTGGGTTATGAAAATATCATTCGACTCCCTTATAGGCCAGATAACCCTTCAAATTGTCTCCCGTGCAGACGCATACCTTCGGACGATCCAGCACCGTCAGGCATCGCTCAAGAATCAGCGCACCGTGCGCAATGATGTCTGCGCGCTGCGGCTGCAGGCCGGGGTAGACGCGCCGCTCGGCGGGCAGCGGCCACAGCTCGTCCACCCAGGCGCTCACTCTCTCCCGCGTCAGGTCAAACCCGTTGATGCGCTGCGGGTCGTAAACCGCCATGCGCTGCTCCATCGCCGCCAGCGTCGTGACCGTGCCTCCAATGCCCAAAAACGGCGCATCCTGCCACATTTCAAAAACAGACCGTTGGTCGGTAAAGAGCGCATCCAGCTCTTTTTCGGCTGTTTTCCGATCCAAGCCGAAACGATCCTTCAGCCGTACCGCGCCGATCTGCAAGCTTACGGCGCGCTGTACTTCCCGATCGCCCGCTACCAGCTCCGTGGATGCACCGCCGATATCAACCACGCAGGCACGTTTCCCGTCCGCCGCGCCCAAATAGGCCAGCTGCGCCTCCACCTCACCCGGCAATATGTCGATCTTCACGCCGTATTTCTCCCAAACGGGTTCGAGCAGCGCTTCCGGGTTGCGCGCATCGCGCACCGCCGAGGTGGCAAAGGCGAAAACCTGCTCTGCGCCCGTTTCCCTCGCCAGGCGGCAGAACAAACCGATGGCTTCCACCGTCCGACGCACGGGTTCCGGCTGGAGCATCCGCTCCGCCACGCCCTGGCCGAGCCGCGTCGTTTCCAGCATCTGCTTTTCCGCTCCGTCCGCACGCAGCAAAAGCCGCACAGAGTTGCTGCCGATATCGATCACCGCCAAATTGCGCATTTTTCTCTCCTTTGCATGAAAAAGCCGCTTCCCTTTCGGGCTGCGGCTCAGTTGTTTCCCTCCGGATTGGGATCATCCGTCTGCTGCGGTTCCTTCATGTCGTCCGGTTGCGCCGCAGGCTCCGTTGTCGCCGTCGGTTCGACAGATGCGGCGGGCTCCGCAGCGCTGCCCTGTGCAGCACCGTCCTCGCTTTCGACAAACTTGATCTCGCCCCGCTTGACGTACCCCAGTTCCCCGCGTGCCACGCGCTCGATGTAGGCATCAGTCTTGCTGAATTCCAAGTCGCTTTCCAGCGCGGCTGCCGTCAATCGCATCTCTTCCAGCTGGTTGTTCAGCTCGTCAATGCGCTGCTGCGCCGCATCAATGCTCTTTTGCTGCTGAAGATACGTCACGCCGTAGCCAACGGCCAGCAGCAGCAGAAACGCGAGCAATATCCAACGCACCGAAATCGCCGCTTTTTTGTTGCTTCCCGGCATCACGCATCCTCCTTATCTATGGGATTTACCAAAATTATAGACAGGACAAACCGTCTTGTCAACCGTTGTCTGTCTCCTTTTTTCGTCGATAATTCCCTATTTTTTCAGCTGTCCAGCGAAAAAAACGGGAAACGGATGCGGCATAGAGAAACCAGCCCACCGCCGCGCCCAGCAGCACATAGGCCCGCAATCCGCTCATCTGCACCCGCTTCATGCCCAAAAAGAGCAGCGCGCCCGCCCCGGCGGCAAACAGCGCGTCCGAAACCCACTCGCCTCGCCGCCCAAAGGCACTTCCCGCCAGGCAGAACAAATCGTACAGCATCGAAAGCCCCGCGCCTGCCGCCGTCATCCAGAGAAAGATGCGCGCCTGTCCCAGCGTTTCAAACAGCATCGTTTCTCCCTCACTTGAACAGGCCGGAAAGGAATCCCTTTTTGCCCATTTTCGGCTCGTCGGCATATTCCAGCGCGAGGATGCGCCCCTCGGCCTCCAGCACACCGTCATCGAGATTCAGCTTGACGATGTGCAGCCCCTCCCCCGCCAGCACGATTGTGCCCAAATCGGTCAGCAGCACGATCTCCTCTTCATTGAAGGATTCCACATCCGCAACGCCCGTAAACGCAGCGGTTTCCCGGTTGCACAGTTCCACCGCATGCACGCGCCCACGCAGTGCGCGCGTCTTGTCCTCCTGCCCTTCCCGTCCGTTCATCCGCCATCCCTCCTTGTATCTGATTTTTATGCTTTCCGGCGGCAAAAAAGCACTCCCGGCCGGGAGTGCTTTTTCTATTCAAATTACCGCTCGATCAGCCCGCGTGGAAGGCTTCCTGAATGCGCGCCTGCATATCCTCGTTGACGCGGTTGCCGCCGTGCGTGCGGCTGTTGAGGAAATGAATGCAGAACTGACCGCTGAAATTGTTGCTGTTGATCCGCTGGCCGCCGTGGGGCATGCCGTTCATGGCGGCGGCATAGGTCACGCCGTCAAAGGTCAGCCAGATCGCGCGTGCGGACCACGTCCACTTGTAATCGAAGATCTCATACATGATGGCCGCATCCTCCGCGGTATAAGGCTCCGCGTCCAGATGATTCTGCCCGCCGTAGCGCGCGCAGCGGAAGGACTTGCCGGTGATCACATCGGTGACGGTGAAGGTCTGACTGCGCTTGATGATGGAATCGATCTTGCCCGACCACCAGTCCTCCAGCACGATATCGCCGCGCACCTGCGTATCCTCGACCTTGCCGATATCGGTCGCGGGCGCGCCATCGTTGCCGTCGTCCACCTCTTCCGGAATCATGACGGAAGAATTATCCTTGTTGGAATCGTCGTTGACAATGGTCGAAGCCTTTTTCAGCAGCGTCATCGTGGCCTGGCCCACAACGCCGTCAGCGCTGAGGCTGTGATCCTTCTGGAAGGAACGCACCGCCGCAGCTGTGGCCGAGCCGAAGAAGCCCGTCGCCTTGGTCTTGAGATAGCCTGCCTCGATGAGCAGCTCCTGCATCGCCTTCACATCATCTTTTTCATCGCCCTCACGCAGCACGCCAGAAGAGGACATGCTCGTCGAGGCGTTGGTGGAACCGCTTCCGCTCTTCTTTTCGAGCGCTTTGACTGTCGCGGGTCCTGCTACGCCGTCGGCGGAAAGCCCCGCCGCCTTCTGGAAGGACAACACCGCGTCCTTGGTTGCGGAGCCAAAGTAACCGGTTGCATCGGTCTTGAGGTAACCCAACTGGATCAGCATCTTCTGCAGGGACGTAACGTTTGACCCCTCGTCTCCCTTCTGCATGGAAGAGGAAGAAGCCGTGCTGCTGCTCTTATCGCCGGAGGACGAACCGCCCGCTGCGTTGGCGAGCGCCTTGAGCGTCGCGCTGCCCGCTAAGCCGTCGGCCGAAATGCCCTGCGCCTTCTGGAAGGCCTTGACGGCCTCGCGGGTGGCGGAACCGAACAGGCCGGTCGCATCGGTATCGAGATAGCCCAATTGAATCAGTTTTTTCTGCATCTCCTTGACCGCATCACCCTCATCGCCCTTGCGCAGGGTCGAAGAAGAGGACGAAGAGGAAGAGGAAGAAGAGGATGCGGACGAAGAAGTCTTGCCCGAAATATCGAGATAGCGCGCCGCAACATAGCCCGTGCGCGAACCGTCCTTGACCTTGGCCCAATCGCCATCCACACTCAGCACCGTGACGGTTTCGCCCTTTTTAACGGTGGAAAGCGCCGTTGAGGACGTTGATGCCTTCTGCCGCACCATCACCGACGAGGTTGCCGTGCCGGTGGCAGCATACGCCGTCAGCGTCGTGCAGACCATCGTCGCCGCAGCTACTGCAACAGCCGCCGCTTTTTTCCATGCTCCCGATCTATTCAAAATGGTTTCCTCCTGAAAGCTCAAATTCCAACAAATGCCGGAACTTTTTCTACAAAACCATTATATCGGCCGATTCGGGAGATTTCAACAAAATTGGGAAATGACAACAACTTCGTTACAAGTCAGAATCAATCGTCAGGAGAAGCAAAAGCCTCCAATTTGGAAGAAAGCTTCTCGGTTTTTGCATCGCCGTGACGCACGAAAAGCATCGTGAAGAACGATACCGCGACGCACACCGTACCGTAAGGGAACAGCGTGTGATACCCCGCGTTTTCCAGCAGGAAGCCGGAGAGGATGGGGGTAATAATCTGCGCCGCCATGGAGAAAGTATAATAGAAGCCCGTGTATTTTCCAACGTCCGCTCCCTTGGCAAGCTCCACTACCATGGGGTAGGAATTGACGTTGATGGCCGCCCAGGAGATACCCGCCAGCGCAAAGAGCGCAAACATACCGTAGTTGAAGGACCTAAAGAACACCGCCGCGCCGAAGGCAAGCGTCAGCCCCGTCACGCCGCAGAGAATGGTCTTGCGCCGGCCGATGCGCTGGCTCAGCGCCGCTACCGGCAGATAGGCGCAGATCGCCGCGGCCTGCGCGATGATCAGCGTGTAGGCAAACGCGCCGCCTGTAAGGCCCCAATAGGCCCTTGCATACTTGGAAAACGCTGTCGTGACCGCGTTATACCCCATAAACCAGAAGAACACCGAGGCCAATATCAGCACCAGCGACCGCTTTTCGGGCGCGGAAAGACCGCGCTGCGGAACGTTCTCCGCCCTCTCTTTCTCCTCGGGCTCATCCTTGACCGCCATTTTGTTTTCGCGGATGGTCAGCGCCAGGATCGTCACCGAAACCACCATCACGATGGCCGCAGCGGCAAACACGGCGGTGTAGTCAGGATTTTCGTTCTTGGGCACCATCACGGTGATGAAGCCCAGCGCCATCACGCCGCCGACCGCGCCCATGAGGTTGATGATGGCGTTGCCCTTGGAGCGCAGCGGCTTGGGCGTCAGGTCCGGCATCAGCGCCACGGCGGGCGAGCGGTAAAGGCTCATCGAGAGCAGCGTCAGCGCCAGCGCCGCCAGGAACAGCGGCAGATTTCTAGCCTTGGCCGAGACCGGCAGCAGCATCATAAACACCACCGCGCAGGCCGTGCCCGCCAATATATAGGGCATTCTGCGCCCCAATTTCGTGTAGGTCTTGTCGGAAAGCGCGCCCAGCACGGGCAGCAGGAAAAGCGCCAGCACGTTATCCAGCGCCATGATCACACCGGAGAGCGTATCGCCGATGGCAAAGCCCTCCTTCAGGATCAAAGGGATGATGGAATCGTAGATCTGCCAGAACGTACAGATGGACAGGAACGCAAGCCCTGTCAGGATGGTTCGCTTGGTGTTGAGTTTCTGCATGGGGCTCCTCCTTGTTTTTAAGCCGGAAAAACAGGCGCATCGCGCTGCGTTCCGGCATATAGACTAATGCAGAACGGATTGTTCCGCTCTATGACTTTTTTCGACATTGTTGAATGAAATGCCCTGTTTTTCACGCTATTTTTTCTTGTACCGCACTATGGAATGTGCTAGAATCAAACGGAAAGCTGATGCAAGTATGAGCTGGATTCTGTTTTCGGGCAGATTTATGGAGGGAAAGAAAAGCATGGAGCGAGTATATAATGTTGACTGGATCAAGGACTCGATCACCGGCAATCTGGAGCGCAGCTTCGGCTGCACGCTGGACGAGGCGACCGAGGAGCAGATCTATCAGGCCGTGGCGCTGACCGTTCGCGATCAGATCATGGATAAATTCGTCGAGTCCCGTCATCTCCGCCACGCGGAGAAGAGCCGCCGCGTCTATTATCTTTCGGTGGAATTCCTGATGGGCCGCGCGCTGCACAACAACATCCTGAACCTGGTGCGCACGGACGACTACAAGCGGGCGCTTTCCGACCTGAACATCTCCTTTGACGCCATTGCCGAGCAGGAGCCCGATCCGGGTCTGGGCAACGGCGGTCTGGGCCGCCTGGCCGCATGCTTCCTGGATTCCCTGGCGACGCTGGATATGCCCGCGATGGGCTGCTCCATCCGTTATGAATACGGCCTGTTCCGCCAGAAGATCATCGACGGCAACCAGGTAGAGCTGCCCGACAACTGGCTGGAAAACGGCTGTCCTTGGGAAGTGCAGCAGGGCGATACCTGCGAGGTGCACTTCGGCGGCCGCGTTGAAGAAGAAATCATGGGCGACCGCAAGATCTACAAGCATGTGGATTACACCACCGTGCTGGCGGTTCCTTACGATATGCCCTGCGTGGGTTACGATATAGACAACGTCGTGCCGCTGCGCCTGTGGTCTGCCCGCGCGCCCAAGCGCATCAACATGGAATACTTTAACAAAGGCGATTACGTCCGCGCCATGGACGAGCGCAATCTTGCTGAAGTCATCTCCAAGATCCTCTATCCCGAGGATAACCACTACGAGGGACGCGAGCTGCGTCTGAAGCAGCACTATTTCTTCACGTCCGCTACCATGCAGTATATCATCAATAACTATAAAAAGCACTATGGAACCGATTTGACCAAGCTGCCGGAAAAAGTGGTCGTCCACATCAACGACACCCATCCGGGTTTGGCGATTCCTGAGCTGATGCGCCTGCTGATCGACCAGGAGAACATGACATGGGAGGATGCTCTGAAGGTTGTGGAGCATACCTTCGCCTACACCAATCACACCATCATGGCCGAGGCGCTGGAGCGCTGGCCGGAGGACATGGTCAAGACCACTCTGCCCCGCATCTATCAGATCCTTCAGGGGCTGAACGAGGAATTCTGCAAGCGCCTTTGGAACGCCTATCCCGGTCAGTGGGAGCGCATCGGCGGGCTGGCGATCCTGTCCTATGGTCAGGTGCACATGGCCAACCTCTGCTGCGCGTTTGCCTATTCCGTCAACGGCGTTTCCCAGCTGCACGCGGAAATTCTGAAAAAGTCCACCTTCCATGATTACTACACCATGGAGCCGCAGAAATACATCGGCATCACCAACGGCATCACGCACCGCCGCTGGCTGATGTGCGCCAACCCGCGCCTGACCGAGCTGATCTGCGAGGCCATCGGCGATAAGTGGGTCAAGGATCCCGAGCGCCTGGTCGATCTGATGCCGTTTGCGGACGATTCCGCCTTCCTTGAGAAGTTCGCGGAGATCAAGCATGAGAACAAGATGGATTTCGGCGCCTGGCTGGCCCGTCATCAGGACACCGCCTTCGACCCCGATACCCTGCTCGACGCGCAGGCCAAGCGTCTGCACGAATACAAGCGTCAGCTGCTGAATGTGCTGCACATTCTGTCGCTGTACAACCGCATCGTGGACGATCCCACCTTTGAGATCAAGCCGCGCACCTTCCTTTTCGGAGCCAAGGCCGCGCCGGGCTACATCCGCGCCAAGCTCATCATCAAGCTCATCAACAACGTGGCCGCGCTGATCGCCGCGCATCCGCGCGCCAGCCAGATGATTAAGATCATCTTCCTGGAGAACTACGGTGTGACCGCCGCTGAGCACCTGATGCCCGCCGCCAACCTCTCCGAGCAGCTTTCTACTGCCGGCAAAGAGGCCTCCGGTACCGGAAATATGAAGTTCATGATGAACGGCGCACTGACCATCGGCACGATGGACGGCGCCAACATCGAGATCTTCGACCGCGTGGGCAAGAATAATATTTTTATTTTCGGTCTGACCAGCGATCAGGTCGACACGCTCTATGCCGGCAATACCTACCGCGCGGGCGATGTCTACGAGCAGAGCCCCGTCATCCGCCGCATCATGGACGAGATGGTGGACGGCACGCTCGGCCCGAACCGCATCTTCTCCGAGCTGTATCACGCGCTGCTCTTCGGCGATAACGGCGGCATGGCCGATCCGTATCTGGTGCTGAAAGACTTTGCGGATTACGCCCGCAAGCAGGAAATGGTCAACCGTCTCTATGACACCCGCGCCTGGTGGCGCAGCGCCGTGATCAACGTGGCGCAGTCGGGCTACTTCTCCTCCGACCGCACCATTCAGGAATATGTGGATAAGATCTGGCATCTCAAGCCGCTGCACGAAGACAAATAATTCAGGAGAACCTTCATGGCAATCGAAATCAAGCACGATTCACAGAACGCAAAGTACCGCTGGCCGCAGGGAGCTCGTCCCTGCGGCTCTTCCGTGCGCCTGCGTCTTTCCGCACCGGAGGGTTCGGTCTGCACGCTGCGCCTCTGGTCGGATGCGGGCGAGCAAAAGCTGCCGATGCGCCTGCGCGGCTATATGGACGGCAGTTGTCTTTACGAGGTGCAGCTCCCCCTGCCGCAGCAGCCGGTGATCCTCTGGTACACCTTTATGGTCGTCACCGGCGGACAGCTCTACTGGTACGGCAACAACAGCTATGGTCAGGGTGGCGTGGGACAGATCAGCGAACACCTTCCCCCATCTTATCAGATCACAGTCTACGATAAGAATTACACGGTGCCCTCCTGGATGCACGACGGCATCATGTATCAGATTTTTGTGGATCGCTTCTGCGACGGCGGTGCGCCGCTGCTCTCCAAAAAGCCGGGGCTGGTCACGCACAAAAACTGGAACGATCTGCCCAACGAGTATTCCAACAAACCGCTGGGGCCGAATCTCGGTCACGACTTCTTCGGCGGAAACCTAAACGGCATCATCGAAAAGCTGCCGTATCTAAAGAACCTCGGCGTAACGGTGCTGTATCTGAACCCTATTTTCGACGCACAGTCCAATCACAAATACGACACCGGGGACTATACGCACGTGGACCCCACCTTCGGCACGAACGAGGATTTCGTGCGCCTGTGCAAGGCGGCGCGCAGCCAGGGCATCCGCGTGATGCTGGACGGCGTGTTCTCCCATACGGGCGACAACAGCGTCTATTTCAACCGCTATGGGCTGTATAATTCCATAGGTGCGTATCAATCCAAGGATTCGCCCTACGCTTCTTGGTATCGCTTTAAGAACTTCCCGGAGGAATATGATTGCTGGTGGGGCGTCAAGACTCTGCCGGAGGTCGAGGAAAACTGTCCCTCCTACCGTGATTTCATCATTGAGGACAAGAACAGCGTGGTCGCGCAATGGATCCGCCGCGGCTCCTCCGGCTGGCGATTGGACGTGGCGGATGAACTGCCGGACGATTTCATCATCGCCCTGCGCAAGCGCGTCAAGGCGGAAAACCCGGACGCCGCCGTGCTGGGCGAGGTCTGGGAGGACGTGAGCAACAAAGTGGCCTATGGGCAGCTCCGCTCCTATGCGCTGGGGCATTCGCTGGACAGTGCGATGAATTATCCTCTGCGCAACGCACTGCTGAACTTCTTCACTGGCAAGGGAACTTCGGAGGATTTTGCGCGCACTGTGCGTTCGCTACACGAAAACTACCCGCCACAGATGTTTTATGCGCTGATGAATCTGGTGGGCAGCCATGACCGCGCGCGCGTGCTGAACGTGCTGGCGGGGCTGTCCGGTGAAAATGCGCCGAAGGAGACCTGGCGCACACTGCGGCTGGATCAGGCGCACTATGATATGGCTAAGCGCCGCCTGAAGGCGATGTTTGCGCTGGTGTGCGCGCTGCCGGGCATGCCGACGGTCTATTACGGTGACGAGGCTGGAATGCAGGGTGCAGGCGATCCTTACAACCGCGCGACCTTCCCGTGGGGACAAGAGGACGGCGAGTTGACCGACTACTATCGCAGACTGATCGCCCGGCGCAGGAGCGACCCGATCTGGCGCAGGGGTGAGCTTTCCGTGCTGGCTCCGCATCCGGATGTAATCCTCGTGGTGCGCCGCATCGAAAACGGCCGCGACGCTCTTGGAAAAAAGGCGCGAAACGGTGCGGCGTTCTTTGCAATCAGCCGCAGTCAGGAATCCATAACGCTTCTGTTGGACTCCGCCAATCCGGCTCTTGCTCCTTTCATGCCTCTGGTCAGCGAGATTACGCTTTCTCCCCTCCTTCCATTTTATTTCCATGTTAATGCTTGCACATCGCGTTTGGCTGCGCTATGATATGGGTATACTGTCTGCATAAGACATAAGGAGGTAAAATCCATGTTTGTCGTCAACAAGAACATGACCATCGGCGAGGTGATTCGCCAGGATCCCGACACCGCCGCTCTGCTGAACCAGTACGGCATGCACTGCACCAGCTGCCCCTTCTCCCAGATGGAATCTCTGGAGCAGGCCGGTCAGGTCCACGGCTGCGATGTGGACGCTCTGGTAAAGGCGCTGAACGAGCATTTCGCCAAGAAGGCGTAAGTTCACTTCCCCAAGCTAAAACTCACTGAGCGAAAAAGCGAACGGTCACAACAGGGTTTCTGTTGTGACCGTTCTTGTTTATAGGTGCTTTCTGCGGTAATCTGTAAAGCCTGCAAAATAAATCCAAGTGAGAAATAATCGGTACCAGAGCTCTCCGGCTGCATCCATACGCCCGTTCACGGGCAAGACGCTCTGCCGAAGATAAATTGATAGGGCGCAACATTTTCCAGACCGACCTTTAGTGGGCAAAGAATTGCGGACAATACAGTGTTCCGGCCCTTGTCATCCATTTGCCGGACGACAATCCCCCTCTAGGCGCTTTGGACATGAGCCGATTGGAAACCATCCTCGCGGAATCTGAAAAACGAACGGTCAATGTCGCCTTTGAAAAATTGAACAACCTCGACAATTTATCGGCAATGCTCAGCAGATTTCCATCCCCAAACGCCGGATATTGCTATGACAGCTGTCACCACTTCAATTTTTCGCACGATATCGACCTTCTAAAGCCATACGGCCACCGTCGGACGGCGCTGCATTTGCAGGATAACGGCAGAACGCACAACCAGCATCAGCTGCCGCCGGACGGAAAGATCGATTGGCAGGACGTCATGCAAAAAATCGCGCGAACCGATTATCGTGGCGTGACCTCCTTAGAGCCCATGAACTGGGATTATACCCATCTCTCCATCCAGCAGTTTCTGGAACTTACCTATCAAAGAGCGAAAGAAATAGATAGGCTCCGAACGCTCTGAAAGCACAGAAAACCCTGTCTGCGATGAAAATCACAGACAGGGTTCCCTCCTTTTTTATAGCAATAACCGGATTTCTCAAACCTTCTGACTGCCTACGTCCCAGACGCGCTTATCTTTCGCCGCGGCGGCGTATTCTGCGCCATCACGCTGACCAGTGCGTGCGACAGATAGCCTTCTTCCAGATAGGCACATTCCTCCGCCGAAAGCGTGAGCTCGGCGGCGCGGGGGATGTTTTCCTCCTACGCCACAGCAAGAAAGCATTTCAGCACACGGATCTCCATCCGCTTCTTCCCTTTTTTCTGCCTAAAAAACGCCCCGGGTGCAAAGTGAAGTGACCCCGAAGCGTTTTTTGTTCTCTGTTTTAGCGAGCCAGAATGTCCGCCAGCTCGATCAGGTGCTTATCCACGCGGCGCTTCATCGACAGCGCCTTTTCGATTTCCACCGTGACGATGCGGTTCTTGACGATACCGACGCACAGATCGCCCTTGCCATCGCGAAGGAGCGAGACGGCTTCCTCACCCATGCGGGCGGAGAGAATGCGGTCGGAAGCGGTGGGCGAGCCGCCGCGCTGCACATGGCCGATCACGCAGCCGCGCGCATCGACACGATGGCCGACGGTTTCCGCATTGGCATTGAGCCAGGATGCGATGTAATCCGCAGTAAAGTGATGCATCTTGGGGGCATGATAAACGCCCTCCGCCATGACGATGATGCCGTATTTCTTACCGCGCGAAAAAGAGGTGCGCAGCTTCTGCACGATGTAATCCAGCCACTGGTTATCGCTCTTCTTGATCTCCGGGATCAGGATGGCTTCCGCGCCGGCCGCGATGCCGGAATGCACCGCGATGTCGCCGCAGCCGCGACCCATAACGTCCACGACGGACACGCGGCCATGGGAAGCCATGGTGTCGCGCAGCTTGTTGATGCTGTCCACGCAGGTGTTGACGGCGGTATCAAAGCCGATGGTGTAATCGGTGTAAGCCAGGTCGTTGTCGATGGTGCCGGGCAGACCGATGACGTTGATGTTGCTCTCGTTCTGGATCAGGCGCGCACCGCGGTAGGAACCGTCACCGCCGCAGACCACCAGGCCCTCGATGCCGCGCTTATTCAAGTTGTCATAGCACTGATGACGAACCGCCGGATCTGTCGCAAACTCAGGCAGACGGGCGGTGCCCAGCATCGTACCGCCGCGATGAATGATATCACCCACGTCGCCGGCAGACAGCAAACGCATGTCGTCGTTGAGCAGGCCGAAGTAACCGTCCTGCACTCCGTAAACATCCATATCAAAATACAGCGCAGAACGCACCACTGCACGGATCGCAGCGTTCATGCCCGGAGCATCACCGCCCGAGGTCAGGATTGCAATCTTTTTCTTCTCAGCCATGTCGTAAAACTCTCCTTTGCGCTTGAGTAATCTAACATTTCCACTCGGTTCGTTCTGTGTCAAAAGCCTTTTTCCAGGAAGATTTCGCGCGCTTCCTCCGCCTCGGAGGAGAGCACCATCAGCTCGTAGTAGTTTTCCTGCTCCGATTTGTTTTTATAAACGGGCTTCAGCTTCACCAGGATGCCTTCGTCCGTCAATTTATCGGAAAGCCGCTGTGCCTCGCGCTGGCTTCGCGCCATATGGATGACGATCCACGCCCCCATGAATCTTCCCCCCTTCGGCTGGTTGTTGTCCAACCGATTGTTATTTATTATATCACATTATAAAACAGGTGTAAATCCGGCCCGAAGAACAGTTTGCGCTTTTTTACCGCTAATTCGGGGTTAAGCGATCTTTACGCTGCCGCCGCCAAGCAGGTTTTCAAGCGCCTTGATCAGCTCCCCGTCGGGCGTAACGCGCAAGGGCAGTTCGTAGACCGTACCTTGAATCACCGCGCGCACCACCATGCTGCCGGGATGCTCCCGAAGCAGGTTCTGCGCCATTGGCGTTAGCGCGCGGTTCTCGATCTTGAGATACAGCCGCTTCGGACGTTCAGGCGCAAGCGGCGTGCTGTCTGCGCTGTCCAATGGTCGGATGTCCTCAACCAGCAGTTTGGGCTCCTCATCCTCTCTGAGCGACAGCGTGCCGCGGATCACCACCACCGTGTCGTTTTGAATCATGCGCGCCAACCGATCGTAGATCCGCGGGAACACCAGGCACTCGATGGTGCCGTAGAGATCTTCCAAGGTGATAAAGCACATCAGTTTATTGGCCTTGGTGGTATTCATACGCGTTTCGATGATCATGCCGCCGAGGGTGACGTTCATGCGGTCGAACTTTTCCCATTCCTCGTCCTCGGCATATTCCTGCAAGACCTGCACCGAGCAGGGCATCTTTTCCAACCGCTCGCGATATTCGTCCAGCGGGTGGCCGGTGATGTAAACGCCCGTCATCTCTTTTTCGTATTGCAGCAGCAGCTTTGGACTCATCTCCGGGATCTTCGGCAGCTCCGGGCGCGGCGCTTCCAGCCCCTCGTCTCCAAAGAGCGAGAGCTGGCCGGTAATCATGGTCTTGCGGCGGGTCGCCTCGCCGTCCAATATGGATTCATACATCGCCAGCTTCTGCGTGCGGTAGCCGGGAAAATCGTCCATCGCGCCGGATTTAATCAGCGATTCGACCACGCGCTTGTTGATGGCCTCGATTTCCACGCGCTCGGCAAAATCATAAAGGTCCTTATAGGGGCGTTCCTTCCGACCGTTCAGGATCGCCTGCACTGCGCCCACGCCCACATTGCGCACGGCGGAAAGGCCGTAGCGAATGCTCTTACCCTCCTCCACGGAGAACTTGGACATGGATTTGTTGACATTGGGCGGCAGCACGGCGATGCCATGCTTGCGGCAATACTGAATAAAGGCGGAAACCTTGGTGGTGTTGTCCTTGACGGAGTTGAGGATCGCCGCCATGAACTGCACGGGATAATGGCACTTGAGATACGCCGTGCGCCATGCAACCACGGCATAGGCCGCCGCGTGGGATTTGTTGAAGGCGTACTGCGCAAAGGTCTCCATCTCGCCGAAGATTTTCAGCGCCACGTCCGCGCCGGTGCCCATGCGCACCGCGCCGGGGACGACCACGTTGCCGTCCGCATCCACCGCGCCCTCTACGAATACCTTCTTCTCCTTCTCCATTTCGGACTGCTTTTTCTTGGCCATGGCGCGGCGCACCATGTCGCTGCGGCCGAGGGAATATCCCGCGACATCCCGCACGATCTGCATGACCTGTTCCTGATAGACCATGCAGCCGTAGGTCACATCGAGCGACTTTTCCAAAATCGGAGAGAGATACTGAACGGAGGACGGGTTCTTTTTGCCCGCGATGAAACGCGGGATGGACTGCATGGGGCCGGGACGGTAAAGCGAGATCACAGCGATGATATCTTCCAGATTTTCCGGCTGCAAATCCGTCAGCACGCGGCGCATTCCTGCGGATTCCAGCTGGAACACGCCGTCGGTATCGCCGCGGCCGAGCATGGCATAGGTCTCCTTGTCGTCCACCGGAATCTTTTCCACGTCAAAATCCGGGTCGATATCCTGCCGCACCATGGTCTGCGCGTCGTTGATGACGGTCAGCGTGCGCAGGCCGAGGAAGTCCATCTTCAGCAGTCCCAGATGCTCCACCGTGGTCATAGGGAACTGCGTGGTGATGACGTCATCGTTGGTTTGCAGCGGCACGAACTCATCCAGCGGCTTTGCGCCGATCACGACGCCCGCGGCATGGGTCGAGGCATGGCGGGGCATGCCCTCCAGCGTCATGGCGTAGTCGATGAGCTGGTGCACCTGCTCATCTCCCTCATAGAGCTTTTTGAGCTCCGTCGAGATCTCCAGCGCCTTTTTCAGCGTCATCTTGAGGTCGCTGGGGATCATTTTGCTGATCTGATCGACCTGCGCATAGGGCATGCCCATCACGCGGCCGACGTCGCGCACCACCGCACGGGCCGCCATGGTGCCGAAGGTGATGATCTGGGAGACGTGATCCGCGCCGTATTTGCGCGTCACATAGTCGATGACCTCCTGGCGGCGCTCATAGCAGAAGTCCACGTCAAAGTCGGGCATGGACACGCGCTCCGGGTTCAGGAAGCGCTCAAAGATCAGGTTGTATTTAAGCGGGTCAATGCCCGTGATGCCCAGCGCATAAGCGCAGATGGAGCCTGCGCCGCTGCCTCTGCCCGGCCCGACCGGTATGCCCCGGCTGCGGGCGTAGCGAATGAAATCCCACACGATCAGGAAATAGTCGACATATCCCATCTGGCAGATCATCGAATATTCGTATTCCAGCCGCCTGCCCACTTCGCCGTCGAGCGCGTCCAGCGAACCGTAGCGCGCTATCGCGCCGTCCACGCACAAGCGGTGCAGATAATGATCGTGCGGCTCGTTGTCCGGCACGGGAAAATCGGGCAAGTGATAGTTTCCGAACTCAAACTCGACGTTGCAGCGCTTCGCGATTTCGCCGGTGCGGGCGATCGCTTCCTCGAACTGCGGGAAGGCCGCGCGCATCTCCTCTTCGCTCTTGAGGTACATCTGGTCGGTATCCATGCGCATCCGGTTCTCATCGCTGAGCTTTTTGCCGGTCTGAATGCACATCAGAATCTCCTGCGCCTTGGCATCCTCGCGGTGGAGGTAGTGCACATCGTTGGTGCAGACCAGCGGAATGCCCGTCTCCTGCGAGATGCGGATCAGCCCCTGATTGACGAGCTTCTGCTCCCGCAGACCGTGATCCTGCATTTCGAGGAAATAGTTGCCCTTGCCCATGATGGACTCAAATTCCAGCGCCAGATCGCGCGCCTCGTCGTATCGCCCTTGGAGCAGCAGCTTGGGCACGTCTCCGGAAAGACAGGCCGACAGCGCGATCAATCCTTCATGGCGCTGGCGCAGCAGCTCCATGTCGATGCGCGGCTTGTAATAATAGCCTTCGATGAAGCCCGCGGAGCAGAGCTTGATGAGGTTCTGGTAACCCTGCTGGGTTTCGCACAGCAAAATCAGGTGCGCGCGTCCGCCCGCCGTGCGGTCGAAACGGCTGCCCGGCGCAACATAGACCTCGCACCCGATCACCGGATGGATTCCCGCCTTGTTGCAGGCCTCATAGAAATCCACCACGCCGTACATCACGCCGTGGTCGGTGATGGCCAGCGACTCCATGCCCAGTTCCTTGGCGCGATCCACCAAAGGGCCTAAGCGGCAGGCGCCGTCCAGCAGCGAATACTCCGTGTGCAGATGCAGATGTGCAAATCCCATGCGGCTTCCTCCTTGGGTTCTCTTGTAAAGTATTATAACACATTTTGTCCGTCTGAAAAACCATCCGGCAAAAAAGGCAAAACGGGGTTCTCAAATCGGCTTGTTTATGCTATACTTCAACCGTACCATTACAGGTAGTACACTCATTTCAAAAGAAATCCTGTAAAACCCGTTCGGAGCAGAAACTTTTTACCTTTTTACTCGTCTATGAAAAGGAAAACATTGCCCGCCGAGGCCGGCAGAGCAGAGGGAGGTAGGACATTGGATCCAATCATCAGCATACGTGGGCTGAAAAAGACCTACCACGTGGGAGAGGAGAGGGTGCACGCGCTCAACGGCGTCGATCTGGATATCTATCCGGGCGAATTTGTGTGCATCATCGGCCGCTCGGGCAGCGGTAAGTCCACGCTTCTGAACATGATGGCGGGTTTGGAAAAGCCAACGCGCGGCAGCATCGTTATCGCAGGGGAACATTTGGAAAAGATGAACGAAAAGCAGCTGGTCAACTTCCGGCTCGAGCACATCGGCTTCATCTTCCAGCAATTCAATCTGTTTCCCTATATGACGGCGCTGGAAAACGTCGCCATGCCGTTGGTCTACCGCGGCGTATCAGTCAAGAAGCGCCTTGCCGCCTCGCGCAAAATGCTTAAGGAATTGGGGCTGGAAAAGCACATGAACCACCGCCCCTCCCAGATGAGCGGCGGCCAGCAGCAGCGCGTGGGCATTGCGCGCGCGCTCGTTTCCAACCCGGAGGTCATCTTTGCCGACGAACCGACTGGCAACCTGGACAGCCGCACGAGCGAGGAAATTCTCGGCCTCATCCAGCAGATGGCCAAGCGCGACAACCACACGCTGGTCATGGTTACGCACGATCCGTCGGTCGCCAAGCACGCCGACCGCGTCGTCAACATACTCGACGGTCTGGTGGTGGATATCATCGACCAGCGCGCCGACCATACGCAGACCCCGGCCGCGACGCCCGAGAGCGTCCCGACGCCTAAAAACACAGAGGAGGAATCCGCATGAACCGCCTGTTGAAACCGCTCGCCGTGGCCTTGGCCCTCGTGATGGTCATGGTCATTCTCCCCGTCAGCGTCAAAGCTGACACATCGCTTTCCATCAGTAATGTAACCGCTTTGGTCGATCAGGGCAATATGCAAGTTCAGTGCAACGTAACGGTTGCGGGCGCACTTCCTGCCGGCGCAACCAACGCTTCGATCAATGTTGAAAATTACCCTGACAGTGCTTTGGGATCAAGCTCTGATACGTCTAAAGCCATCACCGGAGCAGGTACCTATACCCTGTATTACCCGATCCGCTCTGATAATCTCTATAATGACAACTATACTATCAGCTTCGTCGTATGCTATACTGCTGCGGACGGCAAGCTTGTTCGCAGTGCAACCGCTCCCTCCACGTTTAACATTGGTTTCGGCAAAAACCGTGAATATTTCAGTGGTGAAGTTACGAACGGTACGGATCCTTCCAAGCTGCAATCTGTTTACGACATCACCCTTCGTCCCACGCCCATCGCCAAGGACGGCAGCGACCACAAGGTCGATCTCCAGCTGCACCTGGCCTATCAGGGGGACAAGAATTTCCAGAATGCGCCGCTTTCCTACTTCCGCATCGAGCCCGTGGTTTCGGGCAAGACCGAGGAGTTCCCTTTTGAACTGGAATACTCCTCCTACGGCAAGACCATGGCGGATGTCATCGTCAAGCGCAATGCGGACGGCGATGTGACCGACACCTACTTTGACTTCCCCTTCAAGGTCAAGTCTGACGCGGTCAACGGCTACTACCCCATTTCCTTCAAGCTCTATCACCTCTATCAGAACACGAATCTCCAAGAGACTGATCCTAAAGAGACCACCATCACCACCTATGTGGAGATTTCTCACGGCAAAAAGGCATCCTCCAGCAACGGCAGCACCGATCCTTCCATCGACCCCTCCACCGCGATTCTGCTGCTGGACGGCTACGAGCTAAACCCGCAGCAGGTCACTGCCGGTCAGGAATTTGATCTGACGCTCAAGATCCGCAACACCTCGGATAAGGCGGTTACGGATGTGAAGTCCACCCTGACCGAGGCCAACAGCACCATCACCCCTGTCAACAGCACCAGCTCCTTCTTCATCGACAAGATCGCTGCGGGCGAGACGGTGAACTACACCATGCATCTCAAGGCGGAATCCACCGCGGGCATCCTGCCGGTGTCCCTGACCCTGGCCAATGCCTTCGTGCAGGAAAAGACCGCCAAGACCTCTTCCGATACCTTCACCATCCCCGTCAAGCAGGTGGCCAACCTCTCGCTGGACGCGCCGAACTACTCGGTCGATACCATGGCGGGCGACAGCTTCAACCTGACGATGAACCTTTACAACAAGGGCAAGTCGATACTCTACAACGTCTCGGTTCGTCTGGAAAGCGACAGCCTGAAGGCGGATGAGAACTACTATGCGGGCAACATGGATTCCGGCTCCAACAAGAGCTACGACGTGATGGTTACGCCCGTGGACGGCTTCTCCGGCATGGCGGAGGGCGATATTGTCGTCTCCTATGAGGATGCGGACGGCAATGTCACGGAAAAGCGCACTCCCATCTCCGTCAACGTCGTTTCCTACGACTACGGCACGGACAATATGGACGGTATGATCGAGGACGACATGCCTACCGATGCGATGCCTGAATCGACCGGGTTCCCGTCCTGGGCATGGTTCGTCATCGGCGGCGTTGTGATCGCCGCGGGCGCTATCGTCGCAGTCGTCGTCGTGCGCAAGCGCAAGAAGGCGAAGGTGGATGACGATGAAATGGACTGATCTGATCCGCCTGTCGTTTACGAACCTCTGGCGGCGCAAAACCCGCACGATCCTGACCATGATCGGCACGATGATCGGCACCGCGTCCATCGTGGTCATGGTGTCGCTGGGCATCGGCATCAATCAGGGCTACATTGACTCCATGGCCGCGACCGGCGAATTGACCAACATCACCGTCAACTCCCAGACCTATTACGGCGGAGGCGGCATGGTGTCCGATATCGGCACCGGCAATTCCGTCAAAGCCGTCAAGCTGGACGATGCGCTGGTGCGCAAGCTCAGCCAGCTGGATCATGTCACGGTGGTTTCTCCGCAGCTGGATCTCTACAACCTGACGCTGGGCACGGGCAAGCTGCAAAGCTATTATTCGCTGACCGCCATCAACCCCGACGCCGTCGAAGCGCTGGGGCTGAAGGTCAGCGAGGGCAGCGGTTTCAGCAAGAGTCCCTCTCACGACACGATTGAGATTCTGCTGGGTGAGAACGTGAAGAGCTCCTTCCGCAACCCGAAGTCCAACCGCTGGGACGATACGGTGCCGGATGTGGACTGGCTCAACGCCAAGTACACGCTGACGCTTCAGGACTACAACAACGCCGATTCCGACGGAACCCCCAAGACCTACGAATTCAAAGCCCGCGTCGTGGGCATCATCCCGGACAGCGGCGGCAACGGCAGCTACAACATGTACTGCTCGACGAATCAAATGAAGACCATCCTGAAAAAATACAAGAAGGTCTTTACCAACAACGGTATAAAAACCGACGAATACCCGACGCTGCTCGTCAAGGCAGATGATTTCAAAAACACGCTTGCCGTGCAGGATAAACTGAAGGAGATGGGACTTTCCTGCTGGTCCATGGCGGACATGATCAACCAGATGCAGGAATCCTCCCGCTCTCTCCAGCTGATGCTGGGCGGCATCGGCGGCGTGGCAATGCTGGTTGCCGCCATCTCGATCTGCAACACGATGCTGATGTCCATCTACGAGCGCACGCGCGAAATCGGCGTGATGAAGGTGCTCGGCTGCAAGATGAGCAAGATCGGCGCGATGTTCCTGACCGAGGCGGGCATCATCGGCCTGGGCGGCGGTATTCTGGGACTTTCCATCAGTTATATCCTCTCCTGGGTCATCAACACGGTCATCGCCGCCCATGGCGCAGGCGAGACCTTCCGTTCCGTCATTCCCTTCTACCTTGCGGTGGGCGCCCTGGTTTTCTCGATTCTGGTGGGCGTATTGGCCGGCCTGTATCCCTCTCAGCGCGCCATGCGTCTGAGCGCGCTGGCCGCCATCCGCAACGAATAAACGGAAACGGTATATTCCAAACAAATGTCAAAAGAGGGTCCTTGCGGCATTGCCGCAAGGATCCTCTTTTTGCGCACTCGGATGGGTTTTCCGCCCCGTCCAGGGGGAGTTTGAGGGGGAGCGAAGCGCCCCCTCATGTTTCATCAAAGGGATTCGCCCCCGGCGAATCCCTACCGGTTTGCCGTATTGGAAATTGGTCCGGCATCAGCTCCACAGGCGGTCATAGCTGTATTCCTTGTCCCATTCTTCCGTGGACTGCCAGATTTCGGGCGAACCCTTCCACTGGTGCTCACGGAGCACTTCGTCGTTAAAGTCCTCCATGCCCAGGCCGGGCTTATCGTTGGGGCGCATGGTGCCGTTCTGGATCAGCGGCTCGTCCAATCCCGTGACGATGTCCTGCCAGTAATCGTCATCCGGCGCGTTGAACTCCATGGCAAAGAAGTTCTCCGTCGCCACGCCCGCGTGGGTCGTAGCCAGCGCCGCCACCGGCGTTTCGCACATATGCATTGCCAGAGCGGTATTGTATTTCTGCGCCATATCGCCCATCTTCTTGGTTTCGAGGATGCCGCCGTTGGAGCAGATGTCGGGATGGATCACGGCGACGGCACGGCGCTTGCACAGCGGCTCGAAGCTCTCGGTCAGATAGGCGTCCTCGCCGGTGGCCAGCGGCGTGGTCGCATACTGGCGCAGCTCGACGTATTCATCCACCATATACCAGGGCAGCACGTCCTCGCACCAGAGCAGGTTGTACTTCTCCAACCGCTTCATCAGGCGCTTGGCGTCGTCCAGACCCATATGGCCGACGTGGTCGATGGCCAGCGGCGTGCGCCAGCCCAGCACCTCGCGCATCTGCGCGATATGTTCCTCGTAGCGGTCGAGGCCGCGGTCGGTCACGCGCAGCATCGTATACGGATGCTCGGTGTAGAGATAATCGTTCATCTTGCGCTCAGCGGGCTTATCCAACACCTTGGCAAGCCCGGTGACGGGATCGGTTGCCGCGGCGTTTTCCGGCTTGTGCAGGATGCTGTCCAGAAAATCCGGCGGAGCGATCAAAATATCCTCATCAGGGTGGCGCTGCGCCACATCCTCCACGCTGAGCACGGTCTTGCACATCTTGAAGCCGAAACGATCCATGCGCTCCTTGATGGCCTTGGCCTGGTTGGTGCCGGTCTCACGCATGGCGGGCGGCGTTCTGCCCTGATCGCAGTACATCCGCACGCAGTCGCGGAACTTGCCGCCCAGCATCCGATAGACCGGAATGCCGTAAGCCTTGCCCGCCAGATCCCACAGCGCAATTTCCAGACCGCTGACGCCGCCGCCCTGGCGGCTCTGGCCGCCGAACTGCTTGATCTTGCGGAACAGGCGATCCACGTCGCAGGGGTTCTCGCCGAGCAAACGGCTCTTGAGCATCGCGGCATAGGTGGCCGACGAGCCGTCGCGGATCTCGCCCATGCCGACCAGGCCCTGGTTGGTATAAATTTTGACCAGAATGCAGTGCATCGAGGCCGCCGTGATATGCGCAAAGCGAATGTCGGTGATCTTCAACTCGCTGGGGCGCGAACAAGTGCGCACATGCGCCAGAGTCTCGTCATAAGGTCTGTCCATGAGAAACAGCCTCCTTCATCCATTTGTAATTACATTATACACCGCTTTTCTACATAAGAAAAGACGGACGCGTTCAAAACGTCCGTCCTGTTTCATCTGGTGAATCAGCTTCTACGCTTTCAGGCTCAGAATTTCATCGATGAATTCCAGCTCGGTTTCAAACAGCTTTTCCGCCGCCAGAGGCTCGTTGTGCAATTCATGATATGCGCCTTCAAACTCTACGAAGCGCACGCCCTTCGCCTTTTCCGCGAACTCGCGGCTGCCTTCTACCGAGCAAATCGGATCCTGCTCGCCATGGCACAGCAGCAGCGGCACCTTCAGCTCCTCCGGGTGCGCCAACACCCAGTTTGCCGCGCGATTTGCATCTGCCGCCAACGCAAGCCCAATGCGGCCATGATTCTGCGGATCGACATCATAAGCCGCGCATACCGCCGGATCGTGACAAAGCGCAGTAGAGGGGATGCCGTTGTTGATGGAGAAGGGGGAAAGCACGCCGCTCAACGCCCCAATGGCCTTGAACGCAGCCTGCGGCGGCGCACTGACCAGCTTGAGCCACGGGCTTGTAATGATCGCAGCACAAACCGGCGGCTTGGAATGCAGCGTGGTGTACAGTCCGATCAGTCCGCCCAGCGAATGGCCGAACTGAATCACCGGCAATCCCGTCTCCTTCGCGGCAAGATCGATCATCGTGACCATGTCGCGCTCCAAATCGGCCATGCGGGCGATGCCGCGCTGGCTCTTTTTTTCGACATTGCGGCCGTGTCCGCGGTGATCTTGGGCATAAACCGTCATTCCGTGCGCATTCATAAAGTCCGCAAATTTCTGATAGCGGTCGCCGTGCTCCCCTAATCCATGCGCCACGCACAGCACACCTCTAGGGGATTCCGCTTCAAACACGCGGGCATAGAGCTGCTTGCCGTCTGCACATTCGAGCTTGAATTCTCTTCTCATGCTATCTCTTCTTCTCCGCTTTCCGATCGCCATCGGCAAATCCGGCGCTGAGCAGCGCCGCAACCGCGTCCATGGCTTCCTTTTCGTCTCCGCCATTGACCGAAAGCGTCACTTCGTCATTGGCCCCCGCGCCGAGCGACAGCACGCCCATCAGGGATTTGGCGTTGATGAGCTTGCTCCCCTGCTCGATCAAGATCTGGGAGCGGTATTTGCAGGCAACCTGCACCAACATCGCAGCGGATTTGGCGTCCAACCCATCCCGGTTGGTGATGACGATGTTTTTTGACAGCATGGTTGATTTCCTCCCCTTTTTATTTTTCCTCGTCCTGTTCTGTCTGCCATTGAGCGGCAAATTCCATCAATTTTCTCAGGCGATGATTGACCGCGCTCTTGCTGATCGGCGGATCAAAGGCTTCCCCCAATTCCTTCAGCGGCATATCGGGGTTATCCATGCGCTTTTCCGCAATTTCCCGCAGCGAGCGGGGCATACGCGAGAACGCGCCTTTTTCTTCAATCAGTCGAATGGCCTCGATCTGCTTCTGCGCGGCGTTCATGGTCTTGTCCAGATTCGCGCTGTCGCAATTGGCGGCGCGATTGACGTTGTTGCGCACATCCTTGGTGATGCGGATGTTTTCAAAAGCGAGCAGCGCCTTGTGCGCCCCCATGCGGTTAAGCAGCTCCACAATGGTCTCGCTCTCCTTTAAGTATACCACATACCGCTCCCGACGCAAAACCATCTTAGCGGCTAAATCCAGCTTATTCATGAAATTGTTCAGCGATTTGGCGTAATCCTCCGACGAAGAGGAAATTTCCAGATGATACCCCTTGCCGGGATCGGACAATGTACCCGTGGCAAGGAACGCCCCACGCAGGTAAGCATGGCGGCAGCAGGAGCGGCGCAGCAGCCCCAGCGGCACCGCGCGCGAGATGCGCACGCCCTCCCCGCTCTCCCTGAGCAGCCCGGTTTCTTCCAGGATCTGCGGTGCGCAGTCCGGCCCCAGCACCACATGATAGACGTTTTTCTTACCCAACCGCTTGCGCAGCTGCGTGCGCACTTCGGGCGTCACGCCAAAGGCCGCCTTGCACAGCGAAAAGATGCGCCGCGCGATAGCGGGAACCTCCGTCGTCATCCAGACCGATTGCCCTCCGCGGCCGATGCGCAGCGTGCCGATGCCGTGGATAAAGGCCGCAAGCTCCGCCATCTGGCAGCAGGGGTTGTCATTGATGCGGCAGAGCTCCTGCTTGGTTTCCGATGAAAAGGACATGGTCTTTCTCTTTATTTCTCCTTTGTTTCGATCTGGGTATCGCGGTGGGAAGCCGTGGCATGGAAGCCCGCCGCTTTCAATCCCTTCGCGATTTCGTTGGTCAGGCAGACGCTGCGGTGCTGGCCGCCAGTGCAGCCCACCGCGATGACCAGCCGGTCCTTGCCCTCGCTGACATAATGCGGGATCAAAAACTTGAGCAGATCGAGGGTCTTGTTCAGGAAAACCCTTGTCTCCTCAAAGCTCATCACATAATCATGCACCGGTGCATCCGCACCGGTGAGCGGGCGCATCTCCGGAATATAGAATGGATTCGGAATGAAGCGCACATCAAAAACCAAGTCTGCATCCTGCGGCAAACCATGCTTAAAGCCGAAGGACAGCACGTTAACTGCAATGGCCTTGTCCACATCGCCTTCGCCGTAGAGCCGCAGCAGCGTCTCCCGCAGCTGGCGCGTGAGCATGGTCGTGGTGTCAATGATCCGGGTAGCGCGCTTTTCCAGATCTTTAAGCAGCAGGCGCTCCTTCTGGATATTCTGGATCAGCATCTTATCCCCGCCCATGGGATGCGCGCGCCGCGTCTCTTTATAGCGGCGGATCAACTCCTCGTCTGAGGCGTTGAGGTAGATAATATCATAGTGAATGTTCATCGCCAGCAGCTCGTCCAGCGCCTCGTCGGTTTCTCCGAAAAACGCGCCGCTGCGGGTGTCGATGCCCAGCGCCACCTTGTCAATCAAATTGCCGTGCTCCATGCACAGCCTTGCCATGTTGGGGATGAGCATCGGGGGCAGGTTGTCCACGCAATAGAACCCCATATCCTCCAGCGCCCGCAGCGCCTGAGATTTTCCGGCGCCCGAAAGCCCCGTCACCACCACCAGCTTCATTTGTATCCCCCTTTTATTCTATTTCTTTTTTGCAGGATGTATGCGCCGTTCTGCCAGCCGCAGCATCAGCACCAACGCCCCTTTTTCCGAAAAAACATCGCAGATGTGTTTCGTTCCCTTGCGGTGCTCCACACCCCAGCCGTATTTCTTTCCGTATGGATTGCGGATGCGCCCCGGCGTCCCGGTTTCGCCTTCCAGCGCAGTATTCAGCCGTTCAAACAGTGCGCCGGCTTTTCCGAAGTGCGCCGTCATTTCTTCATAGGCCGGCTCTTCAGACAAATCCAGCATTCTTTCGTACACAGCGCATTTCTCCCTAAAAACATCCATCCCGACCGATGATCCGGACTTCCGGTTCCAGCTGCACGCCGTATTTTTCATAAACAGTGCGCTGCACCAAATCTTTCAGCTGCAAAAAGTCTGCCGCGGAAGCGTTTCCCGTGTTGATGAGGAAGCCCGCGTGCTTTTCGGAGACCTGTGCGCCGCCGACGCTTGCGCCCTTCAGCCCCGCATCCTCGATGAGCTTTCCCGCAAAATACCCCTCCGGCCGCTTGAAAAAGCTGCCTGCGGAAGGATAGGTCAGAGGCTGTTTCTCGCGCCGCCGCGCGGCATAATCGTTCATGCGCACCGCGATGGCTTCCCGGTCGTCAGGCTGCAAGGCAAAGACCGCCTCCAACACCACCGCGCCGCTTTTCTCCACTGCGCTGTGCCGGTAGCCGAAATCCATCTGCGTCTTGTCCAGCCAAATGACCTCGCCGTTTTTCTGGAGCACGCGCACGCGCTCCACCACGCCGCTCATCTCGCCGCCGTAGGCTCCTGCGTTCATGCGCACACCGCCGCCCACGCTGCCGGGGATGCCCTCGGCAAATTCCAGCCCGGCAAGCCCGGCCTGCTGCGCTGCCCGCGCCGCCGCGCCGAGCGTTGCGCCCGCCTGCGCATAAACGCGTTTTTTTTCCACGCGCACATCGGCAAACGCCTTGCCCATCAGCAGCACCACGCCGCTCAAGCCGCCGTCGCGCACCAGCAGGTTGCTGCCGCGGCCCACGACGGTCAGCGGCACATCGCGGTCGGCGCAGAACAAAGCGAGCTGTTCCACATCGCTTTCACTGCCCGCAAAGACCACGCAATCGGCCTTTCCGCCCACGCGGAGCGTCGTCAGCTCCTTCATCGGTATATCCATCTCCACACGCCCCTTCAGCGGCAGTGTGCGGATCAAATCCATTGCTTTCACGTTCACACCTCAGTGCATTGATTTGCTTTCAGTTTACCTTATTTTTGCAAAACTTTCAAGGACAAACGCCGCCTTGCAGAGACGCTTCCATTTTGCCCAGATCAGAATCCTTCTCATACGCCGCCGCGCCGTCGATTACGGGGAAAAGCCCCGCCTGTGAGAGCTGATGCTGGCTCTCCTCCGTCAATAGATGGGCAAAAAAGCGCCCAGCCATCTGCACGCGATACGCCGCCTCCTGCCTCTGCCCGGTAAATTCGGGCTTCACCGCGCCGCCGAGCAGAACTTGATCGAGATAGGGTTCTTTCGGCACAATCAACACGGTTTCAAAGCCCTTTCCCGCCGCCTGCAAGGTTTCCATGCGACGCACCTCCCGCTGCGTTGCCACATAAAAAGCGTATTTCCGCTCCATCACAAAGTCCGGCCATAACTTGAAATGCACCTTTCTCGTTTCCATGCTTACGCCGGTCACATCGCCCATGGCGCGCAGCGCGCTCTCCGGGCTGGTATACAGCAGCAGCGGGCAGGCAATGGCGAGTTTTTTCTCTGCGCACAGACGCAGCGTTTGTTCCGCATCCATTTGCGGTGTCCAACCCGCTGCGTCAAGCTGCGCAACGTCGCCCAGCAGTCCATACGCCCCCGCCGCCAGCGGCACGGCATAGCGCGCGCCGTTCTGTACTCCCACGTTTTGCAGCGCAGCGCGCGGGCTTACCTCTGTTTCCATACAAAGGAGCAGCGCCGCCGGGTCGTCCAGCACACCTTGCCCGAAAAACAACAGATCCGGCAGATTCTGCGCCGCAGCAGCGGCTTTCACTCCCTGCGCCGTCATCTCCCGCAGCGTCAGCAGCACGCAGCCCTGCTGTTTTTCAAACTCCCGGCTGCGCGCGGCCAGCCAGCCGTTCAGGTTCACGGTCGGAAAAGACGGCACGATCCCCGCGGACAACACGCCCGTCCATTCCGGCTGCGGTCCTCTGAGCTTTTCCTTCACATCCGTGACCGCCGTTTCCGCCGCCCAGGGCGCTGCGAACAGCACTGCTCCCAACAGAACAAGTGCGATCAACCGTCCGCCGCCTCGCAGCAGCCTTTTCTTTTTGTCCTGCACCGGCGCACCTCCCCTCTTTTATGGGAAGTATAGTCCCGCTTTTTCCGGTCCAGAACCGAAAAGAGACGGCGGAAGCACCGCTCCCGTCGTCTCTTTTAAAATCTTATCAGGCTTATTTCTGCTCTTCGGGCTTTGCGTCCTTGCCCGCAGTGTGCGCAGCCCATTCTGCTTTGGCCAACGCCTGACGCATCTGCGTCATTTCGCGGCGCATGGCCGTGACTTCATCCTTACTCTTGAGCAGCTCGTCGGCCAGGTTCAGCGCGGTCAGCGCCATGAGCCTGTCTTCCGGCAGATAGGAGGCATACGAAATCTCCGACATCCGGCGATCGACATACCCGGCCACGCGCTGCATATAGTCCACAGGCTCCGCGCCCACGAGCGTATATTCCCGGCCATGCACCGTCACGACCACCTTGTTTTTGTCCATCCTTCGTCCCTCCCATGCGCTTTAGCGCTTTTCATTGCCCTTATTATACCCAGTTTGCATCAGGAACGCAACTGCGCGCCGAATTTTGCCGAAACATTGGCAATGATCTTCTCACTGATGGCGGTAATTTCTTCCTCGCCCAGCGTGCGGTCCGCCGCGCGCAGCGTAATGGACAGCGCCACGGACTTCTCGCCCGGCTGAATCGGCACGCCGCGGTAGATGTCAAAGAGGTGAACCTCTTCGCACAGCTCACCCGCGACGGCCTTCATCTCGTTCATCACATCGCCGACGGGCATCTCTTCCTTCATCACAAAGGCAAAGTCGCGCTGCACGGCGGGGAAGCGGGGCATATCCTTGACGTCGCCGACGTTGGTCGCACTCTCGTCCAGCACGTTCAGGTTCATCTCCGCGACATAGGCGCGGGCCTTGAACTTGAAGTTTTCCGCAACCGCCGGATGCACCTCGCCCAGCACGCCCAGCAGCTTTTCGCCCGCAAAGAACTGCGCGGCGCGGCCGGGATGCAGGTAAGGCGCGGTCGAGCGGCTCCAGGTGACGTTCTTGACGCCGAAGCGGGTCAGCAGCGCTTCTACCATGCCCTTGAGGGTATAGAAGGTGGCGTTTTCGCCGTAGAGACCGATGCACAGCGCGGGACGCTCCTCGGGCTGCTCGGTCAGCGGCAGGGACTTGGGCAGGAACTGCTTGCCCAGCTCGTAGAATGCCGCGCCTGCGTTGCCGCGGTTGATGTTGGTAGAAAGGGTGTTCAGCATCGACGGAATGAGCGTCGTGCGCATCACGGAATAATCCTCGCCCAGCGGGTTCATCAGCTTGGCGCTCAGGCGCAGCGGATCATTCTCCGGCAGGCGCAGCGCATCGTACCACTTGGGGCTGATGAAGGAATAGGTCACAGCTTCATACGCGCCCATGCCGCACAGATAGCGGCGCAGCAGCGCGTCGCGCTTCTGATGCGCACTGTTGTGGCCGCTGACCGTCTCGCCCTCCATGAGCTTGGAGGGGATGTAGTCATAGCCGTAGATGCGCAGCACCTCTTCGGCAATGTCCGCGCCGCGCTGAATATCCTGACGCCAGATCGGGCTCTGGCAGAGCAGGTGATCGCCCTCGGCGATGGTCTTGATGCCCAGTTTTTCGAGGATCTCCACCATCTTTTCGGCGGGAACCTCAATGCCCATCAGGGTCTGGACGTACTTGACGTCCGTGCGGATGGTGGGCAGGGGCTGCTCGTTGGGATAAATATCAATCAAGCCGGAGATGACCTTGCCCGCACCCAGCTCGTCTACCAGCGCCAGCGCGCGCTGCAGCGCCTTCTTGCACAGGCGCACGTTCACGCCGCGCTCGAATCTGCCCTGCGCCTCGGTGCGCATGCCCAGCGAACGGCCGGAGATGCGGATATTCGCGCCGTCAAAGCAGGCGGATTCAAAGAGCACCAGCTCGGTCTTGTCGGTGATTTCGCTATTCTCGCCGCCCATGATGCCGGCAAGGCCGGTCGCGCCCTCCGCATCGGCAATGACCAGCATGTTTTCGGTCAGCTTTCTGTCCTTGCTGTCCAGCGTCATCATGGTCTCATCGGGCTTGGCGCGGCGGACGATGATCTGGCGGCCGCGCACGGAGTTCAGGTCAAAGGCGTGCATCGGCTGGCCCATCTCCAGCATGACATAGTTGGTAATATCGACAATGTTGTTGATCGGACGAACGCCCGCCTTGTGCAGCGCTTCACGCATCCACAGGGGAGAGGGCTCAATCTTGATGTCCTTGACCACGGCCGCGCAGTAGCGGGTGCACAGATCAGGATCGTCCACGCGAACCTTGACCAGTTCGTTGATGTCGCCGCCGCAGGTGGTGTATTCATAATTCGGCTCCACAACGGGATGGCCGGCCGCGACGGACGCTTCGTGCGCCAGACCCAGTACGCTCAGGCAGTCGGGGCGGTTGGCGAGAATATCGAAGTCGATCACGGTGTCGTCCAGGCCCAGCACGGGCTTGATGTCCTGGCCGGGCTTCAAATCGCCCTTGAGTATGAGCAGACCGTGCTCCACATTGGAAGGATAGACCTCCGCCGGCACGCCCAGCTCTTCACCGGAGCACATCATGCCGTTGGACACTTCGCCGCGCAGCTTGCCGCGGGTGATGTGCACGCCGCCGGGCAGATGGGAATCATGCAGCGCCACGGGCACGAGATCGCCAACGGACATATTGTCCGCGCCGGTGACGATCTGGATGGGGGTTTCCCCGCCCACGTCCACCTGGCAGATGTTCAGATGGTCGGAGTTGGGATGCTTGACGATTTCCACGAGCTTGCCCACGACGACGTTGCTGATCTCCGCGCCACAGTCCTCATAGCCCTCCACCGCCGTGCCGCTCATGATCATGCGGCGGACGAATTCCTCGACCGACAGGTCGATCTTGACATATTTTTTAAGCCACGAAAGCGGTACGAGCATCGCTTACACCCTCCCTTTTCCGAACTGCGCCAGGAAACGCAGGTCATTTTCAAACAGCAGACGCATATCGGGCACGTTGTACTTGAGGTTGGTGACGCGCTCGATGCCGATGCCGAAGGCAAAGCCGGTGTAGACGTCCGGATCGATGCCGCACATCTCCAGCACATGGGGATTGACCATACCCGCGCCCAGAATCTCGATCCAGCCGGTGCCCTTGCAGATGCGGCAGCCTTCGCCCTTACAGGCGGCACAGGTCACATCGACCTCGGCAGACGGCTCTGTGAACGGGAAGAAAGACGGACGGAAGCGGGTGCGGATGCCCTCGCCGTACATCTGGTGCGCAAAGGCATCCAGCGTGCCCTTGAGGTTGGCCATGGTGATGCCCTTATCGATGACCAGGCCTTCGCACTGGGAGAAAACCGGGCTGTGGGTGGCATCCACTTCATCTGCGCGGTACACTCTGCCGGGGCAGATAACGCGGATGGGCGGCTTCTGGGAGAGCATGGTGCGCGCCTGCACCGGAGAGGTGTGCGTGCGCAGCAGCAGGTTCTCGTTGAAATAGAAGGTATCCTGCGCATCTCTGGCGGGATGGTTCTTGGGCAGGTTCAGCAGCTCAAAGTTGTATTTATCCTGCTCGACCTCAGGGCCTTCGGCAACCGAGAAGCCCATGCCCACAAAGATATCGATGATGCGCTCCAGCGTGGACGAGAGCGGATGCTCGCAGCCCATCGGAACGGGATCGCCGGGAATCGAAATATCCAGCGTTTCCTTCTTGAGACGCTCTTCTTCCTCACGAGCCGCCAGCTCGCGGGAGCGCTCGTCGATCCAATCCTCGATCTCGCTGCGCAGCGCATTGACCTTCTGTCCGACAACGGGGCGCTCTTCGGGGCTCAGCTTGCCCATGCCCTTGAGCAGCGCGGTCAATTCACCCTTGCGGCCCAGCACCGATACGCGCAGCTCCTCGATGTGCGAGGACTGAGACGCCTTGTCCAGCCGCTGGCGCACCGCCTGGCGGATGTCATTGAGTTTGTCCTGCATGATGTTTCCTCCCTCACAGTGAAAAATCTGCCAAATATTTGGGTGTAAAAAAGGCTCCGCATCCCATTGGGACGCAGAGCCTCTTAGCCCTTCGTGGTACCACCCAAGTTCGCCGCGCAGGTCTATCAACCGCGCAGCCTCTTGCACGCTGTATCGGGCGCACCCGCAACGGCTCCGGGGTGAACTTCGGCGCGCTTGGGAATCCCGGTTCGCTTTCAGCCGGCGGCGAACCTCTCTTTCGGGACCATGGATCAAGGCGCTTACTCAAAATCCTCATCATAGCCGATCCATTGTTTTTATAGCACACCGCAGCTGAAAAGTCAACGGATCGAGCCAACAATTAACCCTCCCGTCACACAGATAAGGCGATCCTATCCTATTGACGCAGAGCTTTCCCCCCCTCTATAATAGCAGGGCAGATTCTCTTCACAATATAGGGAGGATACCGCTTTGCAGTACAAATCCACCATCCGCGCCTGTTTTGCAGGCTATGTTGTGCAGGCCGTCGTCAACAACTTCGTGCCGCTGCTGTTTCTGACCTTTCAAAGCCAATACGGCATTCCGCTTTCCCAGGTAACGCTGCTGATCACCATCAACTTCGCTCTTCAGCTCGCCGTGGACGGCGTTTCGGTGTTCTTCATCGATCGCATCGGCTACCGCGCCGCAGCGGTAATCGCGCACATCTGCGCCGCGCTGGGTCTTGTCGGCCTTGCTTTTCTGCCGGATCTTCTGCCCTCGCCGTTTGCGGGGCTGCTGCTGTCGGTACTGCTCTACGCGTTAGGCGGCGGGCTGCTCGAGGTCATCGTCAGCCCCATCGTGGAATCCTGCCCCAGCGACCACAAGGCGCAGACCATGAGCATCCTGCACTCCTTCTACTGCTGGGGCAGCGCGGGCGTCATCGTGATCTCGACGCTGTTTTTGAAGGTTTTCGGCGCTTCCAGCTGGAAGATACTTGCCGCCATCTGGGCGCTGTTGCCGCTGGCCAACTGCTTCGTGTTTACCAAAGTGCCGCTTGCGCCGCTGGTCGCCGAGGGCGGGACCGGCATGCACATCGGTCAGCTCTTCCGCAGCAGAGTCTTCTGGGTTATTATGCTGATGATGCTCTGTGCCGGTGCGAGCGAGCAGGCGGTCAGCCAGTGGGCCTCTACCTTTGCCGAAAAAGGTCTGGGCGTTTCCAAGGCCGTCGGCGATCTGGCAGGCCCTACGGTCTTTGCGCTGCTGATGGCGACCTCCCGTCTGCTCTACGGCAAGTTCGGCGCCAAGATCGACCTTAACAAGGCGATGATGGCTTCGGCGCTGCTGTGCGTTGTTTCCTATCTGCTCATCGGCCTGACCAATTCGCCCGTGTTGGGTCTTGTCGGCGTGGGGCTGTGCGGCCTTGCAGTAGGCATATTCTGGCCGGGCACGTTCTCCACGGCGGCGGCCTCTCTGCGTGGCGGCGGAACGGCGATGTTTGCGCTGATGGCGCTGGCGGGCGATCTGGGCTGCTCCGGCGGGCCGACGCTGGCGGGCGCGATTGCAGGCGCTTTCGGCGATAATCTGCGTCTGGGCATCCTGTGCGCGGTGGCCTTCCCGGCGCTGATGATCCTGGGCATCCTGCTCATCCGCCGCACCGACGCAAAGATCTGATTCCCTTCGCAATACAAAATGCCATGCTGAAAATTCAGCATGGCATTTCTATTTTTCTATTCCCGCTCTTTCAGGAATGCGTCGATCTCTGCGCGGTCGGGCATAGCGGGCGTGGTGCCGATGCGCTGCACGGAGAGCGCCGCTGCCGCGTTGGCAAAGCGCGCCGCCTGCCGCAAGGTTTTTCCCTCGGCTAACGCCGCTGCCAGCGCACCGTTGAAGGCGTCGCCCGCACCTGTGGTATCCACCGCGTCCACGCGATAGGCAGGCAGGATTTCAGACGCGCCGTCGGTGTTGACATACACCCCTCTGCCGCCTAGCGTGATGAGCACATTTTGCACGCCTTTTTCGAAGAAAACAGCTGCGGCACCGTCGGCAGCTTCCAGCGAATCCACCTTCACACCGGTCATCTCCTCCGCCTCCACCTCATTGGGCGTGACGAGAAAGAGCCCGTTTAAGAACTCATCACTCACCGGCTGATAGGGCGCGGTGTTGAGAATCACCTTGACGCCGTTTTTCTTGGCGATGTGTGCAGCTTTTTCATTCGCGTCCTGATTGATTTCCAACTGGAGCACCAGATAAGCGGAATTCTTGATCTCATCTTCCACGGCAGCGAGATCGTCATCGCTCAGCGTGGCGCACGCGCCCGGCACGACGACGATTTCGTTCTGGCTGGCGTGCTCATCGACAAGAATCAGCGCCACGCCGGTTTCCACATCTTCGGAATAAAAGAGGAAATCCTTCTTCATGCCGACTGCGTCCATCGCTTCCAACGCAACCTGCCCCAGTGCGTCGCGGCCGAGCTTTGTCACCATGGAGACGTTTCCGCCTGCTTTGTGCGCCGCGACGCCCTGGTTGAAGCCCTTGCCGCCCGCGCCCTGCTTAAAGCGGCTGCCGCGCACGGTTTCGCCCGCAGCGGGCAGATGCGGTGTGCGCGCCATCAAATCCACCACGAAGCTGCCCAGCACCGTGATTTTCTGTCTCATGCCTGCTCCTTTTCGCGGACGAGCTTGAGCACACGGCTGGTGCCCAGACGGGTTGCGCCGAGCTTCACAAAATTCTCCGCATCCTCCAGCGTCGCAATGCCGCCCGCCGCCTTGATGCGCACGTTCGGCCCGACGTTTTCCGCAAAAAGCTTGATGTCCTCCGGCGTTGCGCCGCCGGTCGAAAAGCCCGTGGAGGTCTTGATGAAGTCCGCTCCGCACTCGGTCACGATGCGGCACATGGTCTTTTTCTCTTCCTCGGTCAGCAGGCAGGTTTCGATGATGACCTTGAGGATGCGCCTGCCGCAGGCCTCCTTGAGGCGGCGGATCTCGTTTGCAACATAGTCGGTGTTCCCCGCGCGGAGCATCCCGATGTTGATGACCATGTCGATCTCCTCTGCGCCGTTGGCCAGCGCTTCCAGCGTTTCAAACTCCTTGGCGTTGGTGGTCATATTGCCGTTGGGAAAGCCCACGACGGTGCAGATGGTCAGCTTGCCCTGCACATAGTCGTGCGCCTGCTTGACATAGCAGGGCGGAATGCACACCGATGCGGTGCCGAATTCCATCGCCTCATCGCAAAGCGCCTTGATCTGATCCCAGGTTGCAGTCTGTTTGAGCAGCGTATGATCCACCATGGAGCAGAGTTTTCTCAAATCCATTGTCTTTATCCTCCTGTGCGTTTTTTCGTTTCCCAATCTTGCAAAATTATAACACGAACCCAGCGCTTCAACAATGCAAAAGGGCGGAAAGAACACCGATTTCGGTTTCTTTCCGCCCTTTTATCGCGCTTTAAGCTTATTCTTCCTCATCCGGAGCGTTGGGAAACAGTTCCCTGCCGCACTCGGGGCAGAGATGCTCCTCTTCCAGATCGAACGCTTCCTGGTCGTAGTAGACGCTGGTATGGCAGTGCGGGCATTCATACTCGATGAAGTCTACACCTGCATCTTCGTCATCCTCGTCGTACTCGCCGTCTTCGTCCTCGTCATCCTCATCGTCGTAGAAGTGATGATGACCGCAGCCGCAATCGTCATCCTCCTCGTCGTCGGCAAAGAGAACCTCTTCGACGTCGCCCAGATCGGAATCCAGCTCGTCGATGTACTGCTCCGCCTCGTCCTGGCGGGCTTCCATCGCGTCCATCGCGTCAGCCATTTCTTCCATAGCCTCGAGCATCCTGGCAATCAGCTTGCTCTTGGCGTCCTCTTCCTTTTCCAGACCCATGCCTTCAGCCATGCCCTTGAGGAAGGCGACCTTCTTGGAAACTTCGCTCATGATGATCCTCCTTTGCACCTTTTCAGAGATTCTTCCCTTGCAGGATGCCCGACTTACGCGCGCTCCATGTACTCGCCGGTACGGGTATCGATACGGATCTTCTCGCCCTGGTTGATGAAAATCGGAACGGCGACAACATAGCCGGTCTCCAGAGTCGCGGGCTTGGTGACGTTGGTCGCAGTATCGCCGCGGACGCCAGGCTCGGTGTCGACCACCTCGAGGGTGACGAAGTTGGGAGCCTCAACGGAGAACGCAGTGCCCTTGAAGAAGCGGACGGTGACGTTGGTGTTCTCCTTGACGTAGTGGATGGCGTCCTCGACAACGTCCTGACCCAGGGGAATCTGCTCGTAGGTATCCACGTCCATGAAGTAGTAGAAATCGCCGTCGTTATACAGATAGGTCATTTCCTTGGTCTCGATGACTGCGCGCGGCACCTTATCGGTGGGGTTGAAGGTGCGCTCGAGCACGGCGCCGGTCATGACGTTCTTGATCTTGGTGCGAACGAACGCCGCGCCCTTGCCGGGCTTGACGTGCTGGAAATCCACGATGTTGAACACGTTGCCGTCCAGCTCGATGGTAACGCCTTTACGGAAATCGCCTGCAGTAATCATGAAAAACCCTCCATTGTAGAAAATAAAATGCTGATCGGTCCGCCGCTTGAAGCGCACCGCAAACGTGAACCTGTCTGCATCGAGTAAGCAAACCCTCACATTATCCGATTCATTTTACCACATTCGCGTATCTTTGGCTAGGGTCAACCCGACCAAAATTCAGTTTTTTTGAAGGCAGGCCAGGTAAATTTTCTGCATTTGCGCAGCATCTGCCGCCTGCGTGCCCGCCGATTCGCAAATCACGGTGGGCGTCATTCCCCGCGCAGCCAGCTCCGGAGCAAGCTCGGCAAAGTCCGGGCCGAAGCCTTCCTCTGCAAACGTGCGGTGGCGCTTTTCGCCCGCAGCGGTAAATTCGATGTGAGAAAAGTGGATGTGAAACGCCTGCATCCGCGCTTTTCCGAGAATCTCCTCCGCCCGATCCAGCATCGCGGCAAAATCCCGACGGGAACGGATGCACCCGCAGCCTGCGGCGTGCAGATGCGCAAAATCAATGCAGGGCATCACCCGCTCGCCATAGGGCGCGCACAGAGCCAGCACTTCCTCCAGCGTGCCGTATTGGTTGCGCTTGCCCAGCGTCTCCGGGCAGAGCACGATCTCCGGAAATTCGGAAAGCACCTCGTCCGTGACGCGATGCATCAGCGCAAGAGCGCGCTCGTGCGCCGCCTCGCGTGTGCTCTTCATCAGCGCGCCAGGGTGAAAGATGACGCGCGTCCCGCCCATCCAACAGATCGCCTGCGCAGCCTGACGGATATAGTTCACCGTCGCATCCTGCTTGGCGGGATCGGGATTACAAAGGTTGGTAAAATACGGCGCATGAATGGACAGCGCGACATGATGATCCGCCGCAGCCCGGCCGATCTTTTCCGCCGTCTCCTGCTTGAGCAGCACGCCGCGTCCGCAGGAATATTCATAGGCGTCCAGCCCCATCTTTTCCAGATATTCCGGAGCCTGTACGGTGGATTTATAGCCTTTTTCGTAAAAATCCTCGCAGTTTCCCGCAGGGCCGAAGCGCACCGTCAAACGATTTTCCATAGTTTCTTAATCACCTTTTCAAGCTTGCGATTGATCTTGGTGCCCTTGAATTCCGCGCTGGTATCGATGGGCTGCAACAGCACGGTGTGCATCCCCGCCAGATTGCCCGCCAGCACGTCGGTCAGGATCTGATCCCCGATCATGGCACACTGCTTGGGCTTGACGCCCAGCTGTTTAGCCAGTTTTTTCAGACGAAAGGGCAGGGGCTTGCGCACCTGTGGGATGCAGTTGATCTCCAATTGGCGGGAGATCGGCTCCAGCCGCGGGGCGTGGTTGTTGGAAACCACCAGCACCGCAAAGCCCGCCTCCTTAGCCGTGCGCACCCATTCCTTCACCTGCGGCGAAATCTCCGGGCTGTTCCATCGGGTGATGGTGTTATCCGCATCGAGCAGCAGCACGCGCACACCGACATGACGCATCACATACAGATTGACGTTTTCCAGCCGCAGCGCCTGCGTATCGGGCCGAAAGCACATCGTTCAGTGTTCCTCCTTTTTATCTTTGTTCTCTTTTCCGGCAGTCCAGCGGATGTTCCCCCGTCTGCTTCTGATAGACCGTGACGAAATAGCGCGCGTTTTCAAACCCGACGGATCGCGCAATCTCTTCCAGACGCAAATCGGTTCCGCGCAGCAGCGCCTGCGCGCGCTCCATGCGCATGCGGCAGATCGCCTCGCCCAGCCGCACACCCGTCGCGCCGCGGTAGGCAGCGGACAGATAGTTGGGCGAAAGGTTCATCTCCCGCGCGATGGCCTGCACGGTCAGCCCGCTGTGCATATATTTTCTCCCGATGATGCGCTCCGCATCCGCTGCAAGGCTGCCGGACGATTCCCACTCCGCTTCCGGCCATTCGCTCAGAGCTTCTCCCGCTGCATCCAGCAGGGTTTGCGCGTCCTGCGCTTCCATCACGCTTTGGTGCAACGCCAGCAGCTTCTCCGGCGGCAGCACGCAGCCCTTCTCGGCGCTGACTCGCCCGATCAGGCTCAATATTTCCAGCGTCATCAACTTTTTCTGTGTTCGGGACGGCATCTTTCCCAGCAGCGTCTCGATCTCCTTTACTGCTTTTACCGTATCGTTCCGGTGCAGGAGGCGGTGCAGCGCCGTTTCCGCTTCCGCAAGGACGTGATATACTTCCGCGCTCTGCTCCGGCAGGCCTTCGAGTTCTTCCGCACGAATCGCCTGTTTTTCTTCCGCGATGCGGCGCAGCGTATAAAGCAGCTCTTCCTCGCGAATGGGTTTGAGCAGATATCCCGCTGCGCCCACCTGTACCGCTGCCCTGGCGCAGGCAAAGTCCTGCGCAGCCGTCAGAAAGATCACGCGCAGACCGGGCTGTTCTTTCCGCAGCGCTTCCGCCAAAGCAAGGCCGCCCAAGCCGGGCAGATGAATCTCAGCCAGCAGCACGTCGGGATGCACCCTGCGGCAGTCCTCCAGCGCATGCTCTCCGCTTTCCGCCTGCCCCAGCAGCCGCACGCCTACCTCTTCCAGCGGCAGCGCGGCAAGGTGCGCTTGCAGGTGCCGGTCGGCATCCGCCGCCAGCAGCGTGATTCTCCGCCTTGTCTCCGCCACGTTTTTCTCCTCTTCCCCCATTCGGGGCCGCAAACTGTATTTTAATTATTTTATCCTACCCGGTACGCGCCGTAAAGTCCCAATCTTTCTTGTTCGGGAAATTGGCTGCTTTATCAGAAAAATGCCCCTTCTTTTCTCCCAAATATGCTTATGCGTCGTACTTTATTGATAAAGGAATTGTAAAATATTCGGTAGATAACGGATTCTTACAGAATTTTTTGTCCAAACGTGCTATACTGTGTTTACAATACGTTGGGAGGTAACACTCATGTCGGACATCCCGTCTCGTTTCGGTAACGACCCGCAGCCGGTCGGACCTCTTGGAATTATTGCCATGGACGGCTGCAAGAGCCTGGGCGAAAAGGTCAACTCCTATCTGGTTAAGTGGGAAAAAGAACCCGAAAACGCCGATCAGGTTCTGCTGACCTATCCCGGCTATCTGCGCAGCAACTTCCTGCTGGACGCCGACTGCCCCCGCTTCTCTTCCGGCGAAGGCAAGGCCGTCATCCGTCAGAGCGTACGCGGCTATGACCTCTACATTCTCTGCGACGTGACCAACTATTCCAACACCTACCGCATGTACGGCATGGACGTGCCCATGTCTCCGGACGACTACTTCCAGGACCTCAAGCGCATCATCGCCGCCGAGGGCAAGAAGGCCAAGCGCGTCTCGGTCATCATGCCTTACCTCTATGAAGGCCGTCAGCACCGCCGTGCCGCCCGCGAGTCTCTGGACTGCGCCATGGCGCTTCAGGAACTGACCGCGATGGGCATCGACAACATCATCACCTTCGACGCCCACGACCCCAGAGTGCAGAATGCGATCCCGCGCTCCGGCTTTGAAAACGTGCATCCCACCTACCAGATGCTCAAGGCGCTGCTGCGCAAGCTGCCCGACCTCAAGATCGACCGCGACCACATGATGTGCATCAGCCCCGACGAGGGCGCTGCCAACCGCAACATCTACTACGCCACGATGCTGGGTCTGGACATGGGTCTGTTCTACAAGCGCCGCGACTACTCCGTCGTGGTCAACGGCCGCAACCCCATCGTCGCGCACGAATACATGGGCGAATCGGTCGAGGGCAAGGACGTGCTCATTGCAGACGACATCCTGGCCACCGGCGATTCCATGCTCGACCTTGCGCGTGAGCTGAAGCGCCGCAAGTGCGGCCGCATCTTCATGGCGACCACGTTTGCGATGTTCACCAACGGCATCGAGGTGTTCAACCAGGCTTATAAGGAAGGCCTGTTCGACTACATCCTGGCGACGAACCTGAACTATCTGCGCCCCGAACTGCGCCAGCAGCCCTGGTTCATCGAGGTGGACATGAGCAAGTACATCGCGCTCATCATCGCCACCCTGAACCACGACCGCTCCATCTCCCCGCTGCTCAACCCGATGCAGCGCATTCAGAACCTGCTGGCCCGTCACCGCGCCGCGCAGATCGAAAACATCCAGAACTAAATTCTTCCCTCAGTACACCAAAGCAACCGTTTCCATATTGGCGGAAACGGTTGCTTTTTCTTATTGCCTTATTTCTTCGCGAATGCGATTCAGGAGCGCTTCATCCATCGGGCTGTAGGCGCCGTTTTCCACGATCACGAGTCCGCCTTCCCTATCCAATCCGCCCGAAATCATTTCGCCGTCCTCTGTTGCAAATTCCAAATGAAGCAGATCGTGCGGCCCGTCGGAAGGAACCGCTTTTCCGCTTTGTATCACGGAAAGCAGCGCTTCTGCTGTCTCTTCGTCCAGCGCCGCATCAGCGCAGTGAACCCTGGTGATTCGCCGCAGTTCCTCCGCCGTGAGGACGCGATAGCCCGTCTTTCGCTGAATCCATTCCAGCAAATCGGCGGAGTAAAGTTGGTCTCTTGTCATCTCTTCGGCAGACGCATCCCATAGGCTTACGTTGATCCGCCCGTCCGACACCGCATCCAGCCGAACTTGTTGGTTCTTTTCCCCATAAAGCTCAAAGCACAGGCTCGTTCCCGTGAACGCGCCGTGAAGCTTCTCGGGCTTGTTCTCCTTTTCTTCCGCCGTTCGCAGCAGATGCAGAAGCTCGTCGACCTCTTCTTCCGT
>OIWT01000574.1_pt1 | contig 50208 bp, 59 predicted proteins | sample 1587701 | NCBI WGS metagenome assembly OIWT01 (sample SAMEA3888904, study PRJEB22519) | human gut metagenome | biome: human gut; feature: human-associated habitat; material: faeces | place: Denmark | collected 2009 | reverse complement strand
ACGGCTACGGAGGCTATGGCTACGGCAATCAGCAGGGGTTCAGCGGATATGGCTATTAAGGTGTGTTGTGTTTGCTACAAAGAGTTGAATCAGATGTTGAAGAATGAGAGCAACTACATGCAATAGCAAGGGAAGGGGGAGGTAGTATCATTCCACAGAGCGAAGGGACAAAGGAATGAAAAGAGGGCGTTTCAGCGTAACACGATTCCAAAAGAGAGCCAATATCGACACCAGATAATGGATTTTGTGAATAATATTCGAGACGCAACACTGGATGCAGCGAGTGCTATTGGATACGCTGCGAAAGGTGTGGGAGAGCAAGTCTCTGCATACACCGGCGAGCTGAGCGGGCAGATGCGTATCCTGGGCAGCAATGTGGGTCATGGACTGTCCGTCGCTGCCGGGGACTTGGGAAACTCCGTGGCGAACATGACGAGCAATATCGGCCGCAGCGTGTCATCCATTCTCGCGAAGGCATTCAACGACTTCGTGCGTCTGGTGAATGCGTGCGAAACACACGAAGTGCGAAGCGTGGCGGAAAGCGCTGATACGTAGGAGGAAGACATGGTCATTCAGGCCGAGCTGGGACACCTGAAGAAGCGATTCAAGGAAAAGGACCTGAGAGGCGTAGGAATGCGTCCTTGCGTTTATCGTAGAATGAGCTTCGCGAGACGCTGATCCGCATGGTGTACTGCGAAATGCTCGGATACGAAGCTCCCTTCGGCTATCTCAAGGCCATCGAGGTGATGACTCTTCGCCCTCCTTAGCTCTAGCTGTGCTCGGACCCCAATATCGTAAATAAAAAGGCCGGCTACATCACCGCCGCGCTGTGCATTCCCCCCGAGCACGAGTTCCGCTTCATGATCGTCAATCGTCTTCAGATGGTGACCCTACTTATGTTCATTTACGCTTAGGACCTGCAGAGCAAGAACTACCTGGAGGTGGCGACGGCGCTGATCGCCACGAGCGAGCTGCTCACGGCGGACATGATTCCGGCGCTGATCCACCTGGTGTACCAGGCGCTTCAGCACAAGGAGTGGGAGCTGGGTGGAGTGCTGACGCGCAGGTCCACGGTGCTGTGCAAGGCGATCATGCTGCTGCAGCGCTTCCACCAGCTGGACCCCGCGAGCGTGACGGACATGGGCGACGAGCTGCGCAAGCACCTCAAGACCTACGACATCTCCGTCATGTTCGCCTGTATCTCCGTGCTCCACGACTTCATCATCGTACGCTCCATGACCGCTTCTTATTCACAGGCCGATGCCGCGTCCTTCAAGGACCTGCTGCCGTTCTTCACGGACCTGCTGATGAAGATCGTGGGCGACCAGTTCGACCATGCCTACGACTTCGACAACCTGCCCGCGCCCTGGGTGCAGATGAAGGTGATCCGCGTAGGGCCGGCGTGAGGCGCTGACGGGTAGATCCTCGGCGCGCTGGGCGAGAACGACCAGACGGCGTCGGAGAGCATCTACGTGCCGATTCTGAACGCGATGCGCCGCGCGGACCGCATGTTCCCGCACCACCTGTCGTGCGCCATCTCCGCGGACTGCGTGCACACCATCCTGTGCATCTACCCGAACGAGGACCTGCTGGAGGAGGCGGCGTGCGTGATCGACCGCATGGTGCACAGCCGCGACATGAACCTGAAGTACCTGGGCCTGAACTGCATGGCGGACATGATCCAGAACTACGCCAAGTACGTGCTGCGCCTGCAGATGGTCGTGATGAAGTCGCTGGAGAACGAGGACGTGTCCATTCGCAACAGCGTGCGCGCGCGCAGCGGGGCTGAGGCGTAGACGCTGGAGATCCTCCACCGCATGTGCAACTCGCAGAACGTCGACGTGATCGCCAAGCGCTTCCTCGCGGTGCTGGCCAACTGCTACGACCGCTTCCAGCGCGAGCAGCTCATCGACCGCCTATGCGACATCGCCGAGCGGTAGCCCTCCGCGCCGCGCCTGACGCGTAGCTTCGCGCCCGACCCGTCCTGGTACATCAACACCATGATGCAGGTGTTCGCGCTGGGCGGCCGCCAGGTGAAGCCCGCCATGGAGGCCAACCTCATCAAGCTGCTGTCGGAGAGCCAGGGAGACGAGGCCGTGGACCGCGAGCTGCGCTGCCTCGCCGTGCGCCAGCTGTACGAGCTGGTGGTGGATCCGCTGGCGCCGGCCAACGTGCTGCGCGTGGCGGTGTGGATCTTCGGTGAGTACGGGCACCTGTCGACGGACCCGACGCTGGGGCAGATCGTGGAGGTGCTGGGCGAGATCTGGAAGCGGCCGGCGCTGTCGGTGGAGACGAAGAGCTACCTGATCGGCGCGTTCATGAAGATCTCGTCGCAGAGCCAGAAGATCCCGACGATGGCGTCGGAGATCGTGAAGGAGTGCATGCACAGCCACGACACCGAGCTCGTGCAGCAGGCCATGGAGTTCCGCGAGATGTGCAAGTCGGGCGCCAAGGTCTTCCTGGCGGCCATCCCCGAGAAGCCGGAGGCGGCGCTGGCGGTGGACGCGGAGCTGCACTTCCTGGATTCGTACGTGATGCAGGGCCGGCTGGCGGGCATGAAGGACTACGAGGAGCGCAACCTGAGCGACGACGACGAGAAGGAGGAGGGCCTGAAGACCGAGGCCTACGAGGCGCCGCCCGAACCCGTCGCCGCGCGTCCGCCCGCGCCGGAGAAGGAGCTGAAGAAGGAGGACGGCTTCATCGACTTCTCCGCCGTCAAGGGCTCCTTCGGCTTCATGCCCGCACAGCCTGCTCAGCCCGCACAGCCTGCTCAACCCGCTGAGCCGGAGATGCCGGAAGTGCCGGAGGTGCCGGAGGTGTCCGAGCCGCAGCAGGGCAGCGACCTGTTCGGCGAGGCGGAGGCCGCGGGCGACGAGCTGTTCGCGGGTATGGACATGGCCCCGCAACCCGAGCCCGAGCCCGAGCCCAGCGAGCAGGCGCTGGAGGCTGCCGCGCTGTTCAGCGGCGTAGGCGGCACGCCCGCCGCCAGCAAGCCGCGCCGCGAGCCCCGTCGCCATCCCGCCGTTTTCAAGCCCGTGCAACCCGTGCAGCCTACTCAGTCTGTGCAGCCCACGCAGCCCACGCAGCCCACGCAGCCCACGCAGCCCACGCAGCCCGTGGAAACGCCGCAGATGGAGACGCCGGCAGAAACGACGGACATGTTCGCGGACATGAGCGCGCCGACGGAGAACCTGTTCGACGTGGCGACGCCGGTGCCCGTGGCGCAGCCGGTGGACATGACGCAGTGCAAGCTGAGCGCGACGTACAAGATCTTCCTGAAGGAGCCGAGCGGCCCGCTGCGCGTGATGAACGACGACGGGCGCGTGTTCCTGGCGCACTACCTGATCTACCGTGTGAGTGTTATAAGGGGTGGCTGAGGCGTAGGAGGGCAGTCTGGTGATTTGTCTCTTCCTGAAGAGCAACGAGGCGCTGCGCGAGGTGACGCTGGCCACGCAGTACACGGAGGGCCTGGGCGTGAAGTTCGTGGCGGAGCCGAAGGCGGCGGTGGAGGGGAAGACGCTGAAGTGGGAGGCGATTGCGAAGGAGGAGCAGGTGACGGTGCTGGGCAGCACCAACTTCCACAAGCCCACGCCGTCCTCCGCGCTATCCATGAGTGGGCACGTCGAGTACAAGGTGGAGGGGCAGGAAGAGATGCATGCGCTCGATTTCGAGATTCCCTTCAACTTCGTGGAAATGGTGCGGGAAACGCCCATGACGGCGACGGCGTACTTCGAGATGTGGAAGTCGTACAAGGCGGAGCAGAAGGTGGAGATCCACTCATCGCTGCGTAACACCCGCCTCTTCGCCGAAAAGGCGAACAAGCTCTTCCACGTGGCCATCGTGGACGTGAACGATGTCTGTAGGCGGAGATGGGGAGGGGTGATTGCTAGCGAAGACCATTTTGATGGCCGGAAAGGTCGCCGGCACGAGCTCGCACTGCCTGATGGAGGTGAACATGACGTCGACGGGATGCACGATCTTCTTCAAGGCCCCTTCATCCGTGCTTTGCAGACTACTGGCCGACGCGTCGAAGATGTTTATGGAGAATTGAGTTCACTAGTTTGTTGAAAACGGATTTGTGTTTCACGCGAAACCCCTCCACAAATGCTCCGGTTTTTGAAGTGTTTATGTGTTTTCTTCATACAAAACTATCAATATTCCTTATACTCTGTACCATAGCATATTATGAGCACTGAAGTCCCTGTAGCACCTCACAGAAGCCGTAATCGTGTAGGCGACCGAACCATCCCAAGTAACCATCGATATGAAGGAGCAGACGGCTGAGACAAAGGAAGCCGCCCCCGTTGCCAGTGCGGCTGTGCAGACTCCCGCCAATCTGACCGCTCCGGAAGAACCGAAGAAGGCGGAGACACCGAAGAAGGCGGAGGAGGAGTACTCCGACTACAGCTACTCCGACGAGGAGGGGGAGCACGATGGAATCATTCCCACGACGGAGTTCGATATGAAGGAGCTGGCGAAAACGGAGCACCTGAATGAAACAGAGTGCGGAAAGAAGTTGCTTTGCGGGTAAAAAGTCACCTGTAGTCCCCAGACCCTCTATTGTCCCGGGTGCAAGAAGAACGTTACTAGCGTGCTCAAGGAGAAGCCCTGGGTCTTTATATATCCTTTGGATGCAGAACGAGGGACTCCTTCACCGATACTGTGTGGCTGTGGGTTGCTATCGTCATCATTTGCGTGATCCTTGCCTTTGCGGAGACCAGTCCCATTGCGGCTATCATCTTCGTCGTCGTGTTCGGTCTCGTCGTCTCCATTCCCTACGGATTGAAGGCGAAGCCGTACTACTGAGTCTTAATTGTGAACTGTAGTGCGCACAAGTGTCCGGAGTGTAAGCGGACACTCGGAAGAGTGGGCAAGAAGGCGTGGATTCAGAACACTCAGGCTACTGCGTACGTGTGTTTGTTACAAACGGTTATCACCTATTCACGATTTGCCACAGCGCAAGAAGGTCCACGGGCGAATAGCGATGCGCCGCCGACATCTTGGTATAGGACACGGGGTCGAAGGCCTGGGTGTAGAAAAACAGCGTGTTGCCCGGGTAGCTCAACAGCGTGAGCCGAGCCTCCTTCGCGATCATTCCCAAGAACACATCATCGAAGTACAGAATCGGGCTGATCTTCTCGCTCGTCTCTACAATCGTCCGGAGCACGTCTCCCGTGATCGTGACAAAGCACCCCGACGGATACGGGTCAAACTGGCTTCCCGGAAACACGCTCTTGGGAAGCCAGTACCGGCTCTGCATCACGCGAATGGGCTTGCTGCCCGTGACGATGTTACCGATCAGTGCGCGCGAGCGGTCCTCCATCAAGAAGGTGCGGATGTGGGTACGAGGGTTGTAGTACATGTCATTGTCGGATCGCACGTAGTATGCAATCCCGGGGCAGTACGTGGCGGTCCAGTTGTAGGTCAAGATGGCGAGCAGCGTGAGATTCATGAAGTGATTGCGCATGTCGAATTGGATGATGTCGTGGTACTTGTCGTTCTCCTCCCGGATCATGCGGTCGTTCTCTGCGTCGTCCTCGTCGTGGCCCATGAAGAACAGGTGGATCACCTTCTTCCCATCCACATCGCGAATGCCGCCCCAGGTCTCTCGTGTGGCTACTCGCTCCGCAAACTGGCGAGGACCCACGGGACTGCCGATGACGATGTACGGATCGTCGATACACGCGTCGGGATTGTCGATGAGGGTGTGATAGGGATGCGGGTACTTCATGACCATATCCTCCGTGCGATACACCTTCTTCGCGTAAATGCTCTCCTTGCTGTTGAAGGAGAAGCACTTCGACTTGTTGCGATACAACAGACAGTCGTAAACCAGCCGGCTCTCCTTGTACAAATACTTCTTCACGATGGCCTCCCTCATTTCCAAGTTCATGGATCCAAATTCGGGAGAGTTCACGAACTCCTTGGCATCTACTCCGATTACATTTGAATTCTGCGAATCTACCATGGAAATAGACGTGCCTTATTGCGGGAGTGGAAGAAGACAAAGTAATGCTGCGTCCGGATGAGAGATGGAAAACAACCTTCCGCAGCGACAGGGAAAAGAAGACTATGGACACAAGCAGAGACACGATGAACCACACCGCATTCATTGCTCGTTTGGCAGCAACGAAATCGCGCAAAATCGGGCCGATTTCGGATAGCGATTCCCACCCATCTGCGTTTTGGGATAATTGTGTGCAAATCGGAAAGGCACACTTTGGTGCTTCCAAACAAAAAGAGGGAACGCATTGCAGAGACCCATTCCATCATTCGTTTCTTCCAATGAGAGAAATGAATCCTCCATCGAAACGAAGAAAGCAAGAGGAATCAGTGGTGGAGGAAGTGCCGCTGGCTTCGGTCCTGGAGTGGTTCGATACAACCAAGAAGCCAACCACGATACTGTGTAGGGAGACTGAATCCAAGGTGGGTGATAAGTACAATGCCTTACACGGAATAGCGAATCAACGACTTCCTCTCCTCCTGTTTGGACAATGAGAAGGGAGGATCATTATATATATGCGGATCCCCTGGAATTGGCAAATCGCTGCTCATGAACAACGTTTTGTCGGCACTCAAGACAGATCGAAAGGTGAGACACGGAAGGGTTCATAACATGTAGGGGAGAGTGAAGATTGTGACAGTGAATGCCATGACGCTTCAAAAGAACCAAGTTGCTTCTGCGATCATTCTTCAGTCGTAGGATCTCTATTCCATTCTGGGAGAGCAGCTGTTGAAACAGAAGCAGCCGTGGGAAAAGGCAAAGCAGAGTTTGGAAGACACCCTCTTCAAGAAGACATCACGCAAGAAGGCGCCTCTGTGCGTGGATGTTTATGATTCTTACGCACAGCATTCTCTGTATTGACGAAATCGACAAACTGCTCACCAAAGAGCGCAGCATCGTGTATGATCTCTTTGAGTGGCCGTACTCCAGTCCCAATCCCATCATCGTGATCGGCATCGCCAACAGCATCGACCTGGTCGAGAAGTCCCTGCCCCTCCTCAAGATCGGTCATGGTCCTGAATCTCCTCTCTCCTCATCTGCAGACAGGAAACCCGACACCTTCGTCTTCCCCTCCTACACGGCCTACGACCTCAAGGCCATCCTCGCCCAGCGCGTCACCCTCTGTACCGCCGCCACGCACACCGCTTCCGTTCTCTTCCACCCCACGGCTGTTGAACTCCTCACCAAGAAGGTGGTAAGGCCTTCTTTCACGCCCTCACGCCCAGGCCGAGATGGGTGACGCCCGCCGCCTCCTCGACGTCTGCAAGGCCGCGCTGCAGGCCGCCTGTCCCGCGGGAGTGGTTTCATCCAGCACGGTCGTTACGCTGCCAGTAGTGTCGCGAACGCTGTTCGAGTTCTTCCGGTCGGGACAGGCGTCGCGCGTGGAGGAGCTGCCGCGGCTGGCGCAGGTGGTGCTGGCGTGTCTGTGCGGGATGGTGCAGGAGGCGGAGAACCGCGGGAAAGAGGCGGGAAAGAGGAAGGGCGTGACGGCGACGCAGCTACGCGAGGCGTACCTGCAGGTGTGCAAGCGCGTGGTGGGAGGGTCGCGGCCGAATGCGGCGGAGTTCAACCAGCTTCTGGACCAGCTCGTTCACAACGGCATCTGCAAGATGGGCGATGGGAAGCGAGGACGGCCGATGGACCGGGCCGTGGGTATGCTGTTTTGCAGTGATGAGTAGATCGTGATGCTGCTGCCGACGAGCGATCTGGTGGAAGAGCTGGGAAAGGACGCCGATTTGGTGAAGGTGGTGAAGCTGGCTCCTGTGGTTGTAGGAGGAAGGACTGACGGTGTAGACGTTTATGAAATAGTTTTCTGGGTTGCGTGTTTGTTGGAAATGACAGTGATTCCTCTCGTAGTGCTCGCTGCCTCGGAATTCGCATTGTGAAAGAGATTCCAAAACAGTACAAGGAATGAACATGGAAAAGGAGGAAGACAAGACTGGAACGACCTCTGTGGATGTATCCCATGGGGCTGAAGCAAGCAGTACACAACAAAGCGATGTTACGAAACAAAATGAAGCCATTCTGAGTGGTTGTTCTTTTCGGAGAGGATGAGGAGTAGAGCGGATTGCACATCAGATTGCAGAGAAGCAAGCGTCCTGTAGTCCATTCATATGTTGCTTTCATGTTCGTAGCTGTTGAATCCATCCAGCACCAAATCAAGTCGATTTCCTCCTCGGCGATCACTTCCATGTGTGTTGTAGATAAGGACAGGATTGCGGTTGGAACGGAAGATGGTGCGATTCTGGTTCCCCTCCTTAGTTCGGATGAAGAGTAGATTTGCGACAAATTGCTCACCACGGTGAAGCCATTGGCACATCATAAATCCGCAATCCACCAGTTGGAGATGTATAAGGACTGTGTTGTATCCGCAAGTCATGCTGGACGGATCAAAGTAGCACTCATCTTGGTGGGTAACGGATAGGTGTGGAATCTGGAGACGGGCGAGTGTCTTCGTCGAATCAAGCCTCAGGGTGTTTCGGGCCCGATCTTCCAGTTCTTCATTCAAGATGATGTCATTCTCTTTGCCGTGCACTGTGGGAAGAGTCCAGTGTTCAAATACAGTCTTGCCTCTGGCGAATTGCTTGCGTGTTCGGTTGTGAAGCTGAAACACGTCAAGGGTGTTGTGGCGATACCATCTGAGGGCGAGGAGCAGCTGTTGGTGTCCTGTCCCAAGGGCTTACAGGTGGATCCGCATTCCGTGGCATGATGCGTAGATGTTCGGTTTTTCCTCCCAGACGCCTACCCCCATGGCAGTGCTCCAGAAGAAGGCATTGAAGGCGAAGAGGATGGCGATCGTCGATGATCAGTTGGGTCTGCTGATGAAGAGCAAGAAGGGGTTAGACTGGTTCTTTGCGGAGGTTTGCCTGCGCGATATGATGCTCATTCGCATCACGCAGATCACGCGGAGAAAGAAGCATGTGCGCGTTGGAAAGAATCTGTCCTCGTTGAGCGGAGACGGTGCCAATTGGTTCGTCTGCGATTCCTGTGGGATGCTGGTGATTGCTGCAAATGCGACGGCGACGCCTTTCCTGATTCCGGGAGAATGCAAGCATCCGTTCACCTGCGGGCTGGTGGATGAGGATTATGTGTTCTTTGGCACGGCCAAGGGAGAGCTTGAGGTGGAGAAGAAGAGAGAGAAGGTGGAGGCAGAAGAGGATATGGAAGTGGCGTACTTGTGACGGGATTGTTGGGAACAAACAGACAACACGATCACTTCAAAGCTATCCAAAAGCTGTCTCAAATGAAACAGCTTCTCGATACTGGGTCGGACATCATCCTTCTTCAAGAATGATAATAACACTGTAGACAGGTTGTACAACTACGCGTCACGTCTCCAGTGCGCCGCCACCTCATGATCAGATTTGTCGTCAAACCAGCTGATAATCGGAATTCCGTTCTCGATATTGTAACCAAAACAGCTGATGCTATTGTCTACAATGACCGTTTTCGCCTAAGCATAACAAGGCACTCAAAAGCCGACAAGATCGCGATTCAGCACATTCAAGTCCTTAACGTAGTTGCCGTTGATGAGCAAGCAGTCATCGCGATACAGGCGGTAACTACACATCACATGTCTGAAAGAACCCGACCTGATAAGATGTTGATCTGCATCGAGAATATCGAGGATGCGGTCAGCATAGCTTCACATCACACCGCAGCAGAGCGCAAACCATTGCTGAGACGCTGTAAAAATGATAATCTCGTAGTGAGGCGCAATTCGTTTCAAGAGGTAGAAGAAGAAGGGGCGGATATTGGCGAATACGTCAAACCGGTGGTTCTCGTAAAAGATCTACGCTGAGAAAAAAGCAGGGCCCGTACAGGGAAAACAAGATCCGCACTGGGATTTCGCTCCATCGTGCAGTGCACAAGTGTTTCGTCCAAATCCAGAACCTGCGCATAATGCAGAAGTCTCACATATACGAGAGTGTACTCGGGAGTGCCTTCGCGTTTTGGAGGGAGAATTCGCTTTTGCCGATAAAGGGCCGGAAGCGTGTGGTAGGGCGGAAGAGTCTTGATGATGATAACACTGAGCTTAAGAAGAGTCAAAAGAGACGACGGATTAAACTCGCTATCATCGACTTCGTTTTCCACTTCTGCGGCATAAATGATACGGTCGGTCTTCTGCTGCGCAGGGTCGTTTATCTGTTCCATCCGGTTGTGAGAGGACACGGCGGCTACGGTCTGCTTGTCCTCTATTGCCGCGTCGAAAATGCTCTCCTCGTCGATAACAGCATTCTCCTCTTCCCTGTAGCTCGTGGAGTGAAGGGGCTCTGGAGGAACGGATTTCGCAACAGGATATTTTCTGATGAAAGACGACACGTTCTCGATGGTGCCGTCCTGCATCATGCTCTCAGAGGGGTGGGACCGGACACTATCGCGCAGATCTACCCGTAAACCGCACCGAGAGAGCCGCACTGGAGGAGACATGCAAATTCGGGCTAAAAATGTCTTCCTCCTCCTTGGTGTGCTTTATGGGGGACGAGTGCAGGCTGTCGGACAAAGATGGTCTCGAAGAGGATTCGGGGCGCTTATTCTTGCGGCTATTGGGGTTATGGCGGCCGTCCACCAGCCTACAATGATACTCGCATTTCTTCCTTCTCGCTCCTCATACTGGAACAATCGTCATTATCTACTGTAACACTCCGAAACGATGCGCGTACTGGCACTCTCTGGGTACATCTCTCCTTTCGCAAACACAAAAACAAATTATGCCGATCGGTTCGGAGCCGAACCCTCCGGATGCTTTCTGTCTAACACAATGCGGCGGTGAGTAACAAACACTCCGAGACAGCTATCAAAGTCAAGCAATCACTACTATACAATGTGGTGGTAATCCACCGCTTCTCTGACGAGGTCGAAGAAGCTGAAGCGTTTCTCGGGGGTCTTGAACACCTTGCCGATCAGCACAGTGCGGTCGCAGCAGGGAGTCAGGTCATCCTCCTCCACATTGTCAATCTCGACGTCGCCCAGCAGCGAGGGCTCCTTCACTTCGCCGGTGCTGATCTTCACCAGGCGCTGGCACAGGTCGTAGGCGATCTCCTCGGACACCACGCTGTCGTGCTTGTAGGCGGGGTGGTTCCTCACGAACTGCCGCATCCACTGTGCGCCCGTGAGCACCTCGCCCGCCGCGCGCTTGTGGATGAAGGCGAGGTACCGGTTGACGGTGCGCAGCGTGCAGGGCGAGCAGTTGATCATCTCCAGGTACGCCTGGATCAGCGGGATGAAGCCGGGGAAGTGGTCCTGCGCGTCATGCCCCGCCACGACACTCACGTTGCCGTCCAGGATCTCCAGGATGGAGTACTCGCCGTAGGGCGTCGGGCAGCCGCAGCAGGAGCAGCGGAACACCGTCGCGCGGTCCGTCTGCGGCACGCCGCAGTTGGTGAACCAGAACTTCTGCGTGCGCAGCGCGTCGTTGCGCTCGGCGCGCTTCATGTTCTCGTCGACCTTGGACATGGGGATGTACAGCTCCAAGTTGAAGAAGAGGATGGCGCGGCTCAGCAGGCCCGCGAACACCGTGAACGCCGCGTTCTCGAACTCCGTCAGCATCACCTCCATCGTGCGCAGCTCCACGCGCCACGCCTCCACCGGCCCGCCGAAGGTGGGCGGCTTCCACCGCACGCTCTGCCAGTTGGAGGACTGGATGTTCTACGGGTCAGCTCCGGCACATGCCGCCACCTCGAAGTGCTCGGAGGATTGCGTGTCGTCCTTGGAGGCGTAGTCGTCGTAGGTCACCAGCGCGTCGCGGATGAACAGGTGCGCGATGTGCTTGCTGAGCATCGCGTCGATGCCGTTGGCGCGCAGCACAGCGTAGCTCTCCGCGTCGTACTGCACGTCCAGGTCGTTGAACTCGTCGTACCGCGGGTCCGGGTTGATGAACAGGTCCACCGAGTCGTACCGGCTCTTCGCGATGCGCCGCGGCTACGCCTCAAACAGACTCTGAAGGACTACGCCCTCGCGCTCGGCGCGTGTGCGGTCGTCCACCGACTGGCTGATCACCGTCCACCGCGTGTCGATGTCCGACAGTGTCCCGCGGTAGATGGGCGAGTACGCCGTCAGCGCCATCTACGCCTCAGCCACCGTCCATACCCCCACCACCAGCGGCGCGATCACCGCCAGCTGGTCGTACAGCACGCGGCTCTCGGTCAGGCTCTCCGCCTGGAAGGTCACCTGCAAGCAGCAGCTGCCCATGCCGAAGCCCATCGCGTCCATGTGGATGGTGGGCGGCAGCGTCGTGTGCGCGTCCATGAAGGTCGGCACATCGATGCTCACCTTCTCGCCGCGGCGCTTGCGGATGTTGCGCGTAAGCGCTCTGAATATCAATCATTCACATTACAACTACGCAAAACGGGGGTGTGGACTGATCACCGTATCGGGGAGGTAGTCCGAGTCCGCGTCCGGTCCGTGGAGCGGGCCCATCGTGGCCGCGAAGTCGCCACAGCCCAGAAGCGGGAAGTGCGGAATCACGAGCAGATGCTCATTCTCCTTCAGGAATTTGCTAACGGCGAGACGGCGGTTCTTCATGTTGCTCTCGATGCCGTTCAGAGAGCACGCGTACTGGTTGTAGGGGTGCGTCGGAGTGAGTTCGAGCATGTACGACCCGTACTCCGGTTTCACCTCGAAATTTACACTGTCGGTGAAGAGCAAGCAGAATCCAAACCTTTTCTTCAGCGCGTCCTCCCCAAACTTGTCAATGATAAAGGGGGCCCTTTGGGAGATGCGCACCCTCTTGTTCTCGTGGTCAAACACGATGATGTTGCATTCGATCTACCATCAACTCGAATCGGCACTCTCACTTCATCTCCCCAACGCAGCTCGTCACAACACCGATTCATATACTTTTTGTACACGTTGATGAACTGCAGAACTCCGTGTTTGTGGACTACTCTCGCACACAAATACTACTGCCTACTGTATGCCCTCGCTTCCGCAGCATTATCCCAGTCCTGGACACTCGCGTTCTTCAATAAACCCATTGCCAGGATAAATAAACTATGATTCCTCAAAGACTCTACGCCTAACAACTTCGCATATGCGTTCGTTCATTGGGTGAACCAGTTTTGGCTGTAACGCTACAATGCGCCGTCCGCCTAACAACAAGGTACTTGGGCTCGAGCCTTCTATGTTTTTCACGGTCTCCTGAAGAGGATGGAATACCCTTTGCCGGCAGTCTCTTCTGAGTGGCATTGGCGGCCATAGAACAATGGAAGTGGGATAGCTACTGCACGTTGCTTGGGGAGCGGAAAGAATCGACATCGAGGTGGTCTTTCTGGAGTTGGAGCCAGAACACAAATCTGAATCTATCCTTCTATTGAAACTGTATTGCAACTTGCAGCCCCTTCGGGTTTGGAAACGAATAGAAGAGGGGAATGAACACAAAAACACAGATAACACATTCTTTTCTATGCGAGGACTGAAAACAAGCCGATTCGATATTGAGGAGAGTAGCTGGAACTGCGACCTTTCCGAAACCGTGTGCAAACTGCTCGAAGCCATTCCAGAAGAGGATGCCTCGATCGATGTGCCAGAAGTGCTCTACGAGTGTCTGACTGAAACCGTTTCGCTGTTAGAATGCCGTCAACCCTAGTTTGGCTCCTGCTGGTGTGTTGTTGCCGGGAAGGACCTGGATTGCGCAATCAAGTACATATCCTTCACCTCCCTCTTTATTGTTTTCTTCACCGCCACTATCAGGGCTGTATGTTCACGGCATACGACTATCTCAAAGAGGAGTCGATTATTGCGTTCAAGCCGGACACAAGAAGAGGAAACTATACAAAGAAGGAGATTGGGGACGCCGACAAGAATGATGAGTCTATTCTCCAACCCTTGGTGATCCTTAGTCTCGTGTTCGATGTGCTGTCTTCCTCCATGCCCGAATCCATCTTTACAACCATCAAGGACACACTCGCCTACATCATTCCCAAGAATCCGGGGGCTACGGAGGACGTTGAGATTGCGTGTCCGCTGCGTGTATGTCCCTTCTTCCCTGGTGAATGCTAGACCATCATTAACCGCATGAACACCGGTCTGTACCAAGTCGTTGTCAACAAGGGCGAGCCCATCGAGTATCGCATCGACGACCGCGCCGTGAACACGCTCTACATGCGTGTGGGAGACTACTACGTGCTGGTTTGGAAATTGGTGGTGGACGAGGAAATGGTGAGCATCAAGTCCCGCCTGGACTGGACCGAGCGCGGAATGATCAATGTGCTGTGGATCTCCATCATCTTCTTCGTTGTGGTGTACGCCATGTACCTAACCACGCAAATGGCGAAGAACCAGCAACAGTTACTCTTATGGGTGTCTTTTACGCGTAGCTGCTCTCTCGATAGCACGTGTGATGTGGAGCTCCTATCCTCTTTCAGAAACAGACGAACGCATGTAGATTTCGTCTTTGCGGGCAATGCGTAGCTTGTTGTGCTGTTCATTGTCTGTCTCGCATGCTATGTCCTCTTCTTGACCTATCGCAGAGTCGTGTTCCGCCAACGGCATTCGAAGGACAGGAAGGTGTTTATGCGGTTATTGTTTGGTGATAAGGAAGAGTACCGTTGTTTCTTTCAAACTCCAAAGGCATATGCGTTGTGTTTGAGAGTGATTGGTGTGGAGAGGGAGTGAGGGATAGACTTGCCCGAACTGACCTCCATTCAACTGGGCGACGATGCCTTCTGCTACAAGGGAGACGACAATCTCTCCGAATTCGTGATGCGAAGTGGGTTTCAATTCGTGCGGATGATCGTTAGACTTGCCGAAGCTTACGTCCATCACGACGGAAGGCGAAAACAGCTGGTCCCTCCGTAATCCGCAGCACATCACGCTGGAGTGTAAAGATTGGGCGTGTTGAGTCACAAATAGCCATGCCTTCTCTGTCGAAGATGAGGGTTCCGTACTCATTCTATCACACGAACAACATCCAAATCAAGAACGTCCTGTTTCACCTATCTCTCCGTTCCTGCGCTTCTTCCGCGCTGTAATGGGGCATTGAACTAATGTATGATAATATGGCTTGCTGTCGTGTTTGTTAAACAGATTCAGTTTAGCCAAAGTGCTATTGCGCTAGCTACACTTCAGTCCTATTTTGCAATACCGTGTAATCGAAGGAAATGAGCTACATAAGGAATGAACGACCCAATCCATAAGACTCTTCTCTAAGTGGAATTCCATCCAATAGTATGGAATGTGGTGCTGAAGAAAAGGAAGGGTGGAGGCCGCATGCACGAAAGGAGACAATCAACTGGGATCCGTATAGTACGGACATGGAATGGAAGGAGGCTATTTCTGTGACTGTGCGTTTCAGAGATGTCATTCCGAGGCATCAGGAAGTTAGGTATGAGAAAGCGTGCCATAGGCGGGAATAACATGTTTGTTGCATCAAGGAAACGAATCTGTAGCAAACAGAATCCGTTTAGGGAAGAATACGGTTGATAATCACAGCTGTGTTGAACCAGTTAATCAGTTGGTAGAAAAGGGGGTATTTCTGCCAAGTCCGGTAAACGCTGATGAAGGCCACAAAAAGAGTACAAACTGTCCTACTTTGAGGAATCGCTTTTGCCTGATGGGATGTCATTAAAGAGAAGCGGGAATAACGATAATACCGGAGGGGGAAGGAAAGCAGCATACGTGGTCCGAGCCGCCACAAGCAATGCCGAATGTGCTTCGCAGCACATAAGGTACTCTGCCCAGAGCACCGCGAATAGGCCTACGCATGGAGAAGGCAATAATGAGCAGCGTTTCTCAATTCTTGCTGCTACATATAACGGCCAGACAGTCGAAGCAAGGCTTGACTCGCGCGAGCTATTAATGAACGGAGTTCGGCCGTATGGAATCGAGCATCGCAAAACGATACGGCTTAAAAACCAGGAAGGCAAATGGGAAGGAGATGTCCTTCATGATGAACCATTTGGCTGGGGTTTGCTGTGTGATCATTGGAATAACTTGTTGTACGAGGGCTTTCGCATTGGAATGGTGAACGTGTGTTACGGTACTCAATACTATTCTGATACGCACACTATAGCGTATCAAGGAGAATGGTGTGAGGGAAGGCGACACGGAAAGGGTGTCCAATACGACAAATCCGGCAACGTTGTGTATAATGGAAACTGGGTGAATAACCAACCTGACGGCGGAAGAATTGAGTTCTGCAATAAAAATGCAATTCTTCCCACCCGGATGGAGGTATTCGTGATCGGTGATGGTAATTGCAATTCGTTGGAATGGAAGTCACTGAATATGTCTCATATGCCGAATTTGTACTTGGTGCAAATTGGTAATAACTGTTTTGAAAATGTCGATACTGTGAATTTGGATGGATTGAATCAACTGGAGGAGGTTGTGATTGGAAATTGCTGCTTTTGCAAAGAAAGGACCTTTCTGGGCGGTTCGTTTGCTTTGCGGCAATGTGAAAAACTGAAGGTATTGAAAATTGGCTGCTTGTCCTTCTCGTACTATACGGATTGTGTGATTGATGATCTGCCCTCTTTGGAAATGATTCAGATGGGAGAGCTGAATCAGAACAGTGACAACTTCACCGCTGCTTCCTTGTCGTTGAACGGTCGGGTCATTTGAGGCAAGTGACGAGTAGGATTACCGCGTCTGCAATCCGTTCTCTTCGGTGATTACTCTTTTTGCAACTGCATTCGTGCAGCGTTTAATAGTGAGCACGGGAGAGAATGCCTAATGAATAGATTTGCCCGAATTGCACTCCATTCGTCTGGGGTACAACGCCTTTTCTTTTGCAATGGACGATCCTTCTTCCCATCTCGCTTTGAATAGTTGTTTCGCATATCCTTCATCATGAATAGACTTGCCCAAATTAATCTCGTTGGTTGCTGTCGTGGATAGCAACACATTCCATTTTCCTCGCTCTGTAACCCTGTCGAGTGATGCTTGTGCGGTAGAATCATGACTAGATTTGCCCAATCTGGAGGCCGTTGTGCTCCCAGAAACGGCTTTTGACTACATGTTGCATTGCACCGTGGACAGTGAGTGCCACCTTGCATGACTGACACACAGGCGTTGGCATGTTGAAGAATCACTCCTCCATTCCTCATCACAACGCCAGCGCCACGATTCTGTCCTCGTGTGATCTTCGCAGCGTCGCCGCCCATATCACTCAGTTCATCGCGGACTACGGAACTGGCAACACGGAGGCGCTCACTGCTCTGCACTTCTCTCAATGGACAATGCTGAGACGCATCGATGTTGGTCCGCACTGTTTTCGCTTCGTGAAGGAGGTCAGGATCGCCGGCCTGGACTGCTTGGAAGAGGTCGCCATTGGGAAGAACTGCTTTTCGTCGGACCTGACGAGCGAGGGCGATCCTGACCGTCGGTTCTGCTTGACGGATTGCGCGCGCGTCAAGAAGGTGAAGATCGGTCGCTGGTGCTGCTGCGACTACGGCGTGTGCCGGCTGGCGAACCTGCCTGCGCTGGAGACCCTGCAGATGGGCGAGCTGGGCCTGGAAAGCAGCGTGTTTATGAATGCTCCCGCATTGGAGCTGAAGGGTGCGTGACAGCGAAAAGAGATGATGAATAGACTTCCCGAATCTGAAGGCCGCTGTGTTTGGCGACGGGGCTTTTGAATACTGTTCTCACGTGGTGTTTGAGAGTGAATTCGTGGGAGAGAGAGTGATGACTAGACTTGCCCGAGCTGGTTTCGATTCAGTGCGGCAAGAGTGCTTTCAGCTACGGCTTCGATGCGTGGCCCTCCGACCTCGTCATGCGGAGTGTGTGTGGCGAGATGGATTTAGGAGTAGATCTGCCCAAGCTGGTCTCGCTAACCACCACGAAGTGCAGTCGAGACCGTGGCTTTTCGTTCTGCACCTTCCAGAACCCGCATCATGTCATTCTCGATAGTAGGAGCTGAAACGTGAGGTAATCGGTAGACATCCCCTCTCTCACTCTTGTTGATCTGCAAGACTGCTTTGACTACAAAGAGGACATTCGTGCAAACAGTCCTTCTCTTCCTCCCTCTTCACCTCTAGACATCTCAAAGGATCTTACGTTGTTCCTCTTGCCTCTTTGTTCAACAAACACGCAATTGCTTTAGTTCTTGGTCACCTCATGGAACGCCTTGGCAACGTACTCCACGTTGTGCGTGTTCAGTCCGGCAATGGAGATACGGCCGTTCATGGTCAGGTAGATGTGGTACTCCTTGATGCATCTCTCCACCTGCGCCTTGGTGAGGCCGGTGTAGGCGAACATGCCGATCTGGCTGGTGATGTGAGACCAGTCGCGAGTGGAGCCCGCCTTCTTCAGGTTCTCCACCAGCGCCGCGCGCATGCTGATGATTCTCTTGGCCATGCCAGCGCACTCCTCGTACCACTGAGCCTTCAGCTTGGGGTCGCCCAGCACGGTCTGCACGATGCGAGCACCGTACAGAGGAGGGTTCGACCACAGCGTGCGGGCCGCCACCTTCAGCTGCGACACCACGCGCTCCTTCTCCTCCTTGCTCGCGCACACCACGGAGGCAGCGCCGCAACGCTCTCCGTACAGACCGAAGTTCTTGGCGAAGGACTGGGCCAGGCACACCTGGTGGCCCTCCTCCACGAACAGGCGGATGGCGTAGGCGTCGCCCTCCATATCACCCGAGGCGAAGCCCTGGTAGGCGCAGTCGAAGATCACGCCGCAGCCCGCAGCCTTGATGGCGTCGGAGATCTGCTTCCACTGCTGCTTGGTGGGGTCCACACCCGTGGGGTTGTGGGCGCAAGCGTGGAACAGGAAGGCGGAGTCGGGGGACGCGGCCTTGATGGTCTTCAGGATGCCGTTAATGTCGAGCTTGTTGCTGGCGTCCAGGTAGTTGTACTTCTCGTTGGGGATTCCAGCGGCGTTGAACACGCCGAAGTGGTTGGGCCACGTGGGGTTGGGGATGTACACGCGGCTGTAGCCCTTCACGTTCTTCAGGAAGTCACCGAGCAGACGCAGGGAACCCGTGCCGGAAAGAGCCTGGCACACGGCCACTCTGTCCTCCTTGATGGCGGGGCTGTTGGCACCGTACACGAACTCAGCAGCCAGTCTGTTGAACTCGGGCAGACCCTGAATGGGAGGGTACTCGTGATCGCTCTTGCCGGCGATGCGTCTCTCGGCCTCAGCAACGCAGGGCAGCACCACGGGCTTGCCGTTGTCGTCACGGTAGGCACCCACACCCAGGGAAATCTTTCTGGGGTCCTTATCAGCCTTGAACATCTCATTCAGGCCCAGAATGGCATCTGGGGGAGCCTGAGCAACCTACGGCGATGAGCGACTCCGTAGCACGGTCTTACGTTCGCCCAGCGGGAAGCGGCGAAAGAACGGAACAGCGTAGGCTTAAGAGCACGAGCGGTCTCTACGGAATTAATGCGGCTCTCCAGAGCAAATACTAGCAAGCATTATGAAGAATTGAAAGAAATCTTGAGAACAGGGAAGAAACGGAGAAATGGAGTAACGGGAAGGGATGGCCCTAATGTGACTCGCTGTAGGGAACTGTGTGTATCCATTTGGGGGCTTTTGCATCTAGGTCACAGAGTGGTTGTTGAACACAAAACGCGCTTCTTCCCTTTTGTTCATAGGCAACAGAATCACAGTCGAATGGACTGTCGATAGGAGCAGACTCACACCGAAATCCCTTGAAATGGATTCCAAAAATCGGGCCATTTTGCGGAATCCGCAGAAAACAATGAGTGGAAGTCGTTTGAGAGATGTGATCCTAATTTTGACATCCTGATAAACAGATACAGCGAATCATCGAGTCCATTGTTGCAGCAAGAGATGCCGAAACCAGACGCGCGATTGCTCAGCAGTTGGGTCCATTCTTAACACAACCTGCTCACGAGTTGAGTTCGAAGGAAGTGGAAGAGGTTTTTAAACCTGTTATTGTGATCGACGGATGGAACAATTAACAGCGTAGAATGCACTTGCGGAAGATGTACATGCGAACCGATATGAATTGGTCAAGGAAGACTTACACATTCTGCTTTCTGTTGTACCGCTCGTAAAGAGCCGTTTCCTCGAGTTGTTCCGCTCTTCCTACTTGATTCTGGTGGACTGCTACTTTTATCCGCTGGAAGTGAGACATGTGCCCCTTTCACTCCCCTTTAGGATGTGCGACTCCTGACAAAGCAGCTCATTATGGCGGTGGCAATCGAACAGTCTTCAATATCCCCCATTGCGTGCTTGCTGTTCGCGATTGCTGGCAGGAAAGAATCAAGTGCGTTCATGCATGGTCTGTTAGCGTAGACGAAAAGGACATTCTATTTTCGCTGGACCTCTGTAAGTACGTCTATCAGAATCGCAATCTCGCCAATACGGAAGTCTATTCCATGATACGTTATCTGGAGTTCCTCCCCTACGGAAGCAACTACTACCTCCTCAGCGAGCAGCAGAAGGAAGAGTGCAACTCTCTTCTTCAAACGCTCCTTCAACTCAGTGCCACCTTTGACATTTCTGTCATTAGCAACGCATCAGAGCAGGAGGAGGAAACGAACCGCGCACCCGAGGCGCCTCCTGCGAATGTGAACACTCCGGTGGAGCAGCCGCTTCTGCCTGCTCCAAATCCTGAAGAGGTGAGAGAAGAACCTGCTTCAAGGTCGATGAGGGAAAAGATGGTCCATTTCTGGAATTCCATCACAGGCTTCCTTTCCTCCATTTTCGCATCCTCCATAACGGCAACGCTCTTCAGATGGCTGTTCTACCTGCTTGTGACCGCGATCCTCCTCTTCAACGTGTTCATCGTCATTAGCCTCCTTCGCTCCACCGCTCCCATCAACACGGTTCACTGCGCTCCCTCCGTCAGCGTGGGCTACCGGGTGCGGGAGTGGGTGGACGAGACGGTCGTGCACATGAAGGAGTACTGGCGCAGTTGGCGGGAAAAGATGAAGGCCAGCGAAACGCCCTCGCCCGTGCAAATGAACGAGTGTCCCGTCTGCAACCTTACCCCCTGTCCTGCCTGTCCGAAGTGTCCTGAGCCTGTGAAGTGTCCTGAGCCAGTCGAGTGTCCTGAGCCAATCGAGTGTCCTGAGCCAATCGAGTGTCCTGAGCCAGTCACTTGCCCCGAACCCATCAAGTGCCCCGAACCTGTGAAATGCCCCGAACCCATCACTTGCCCTAAACCCATCACCTGTCCTGAACCTATAAAGTGCCCTAAGCCCATCACTTGCCCCGAGCCCGTGAAGTGCCCGGAACCCTCGGCGCCGGTGGAGGAGGTGGTGAGCAAGAGGGAGTACGAGGCGGTGGTGAAGGCGCTGGAGGAGTCCAAGAAGGCGCTGGAGGAGGCGAAGAGGCAGAACGCGAAGGACCTGGCGATGTGCACGAAGCAGGTGGAGAAGAAGGAGGAGGAGGTGGAGAGAATGAAGAGAGAGGAGGAAGAGAAGAAGAAGAAAGAGGAGGAGGAAGAGAAGAAACGAGACTCCGAGTTGCTGAAGGAGAAACTGGAGAGGGAGGCGCCTGCCTTCATGACGACCTCGCAGCCGAAGCCGACGCGCACTGAATTCATGTACGATAGTGTGGCCAGATGCCTGCTGAACGAGGAGAATCGCGATCATCTGGAGAAGGGAGAGTGCGAGAGCGACAGCACCTACTGGTGGATCATCGTGATTCTTCTCATTCTCCGTTGCTTTTTTCGTTCTTTCTCATCTGTAGTGACGATTTCTGTGCTTTCTCTGATTTGGGTGTGTTCCAAGAGAAGTTCGATTCCGGAAGTCACGGACGGTTATTACACAAGCGAAACATCTGTAGCATTCTAGTGCTGCTCTTTGTTCTAACAAACGACGTCATTAGCACTTCTCCGTGTTCATCTCGGCAAGCAGGCTGCCGACCTTCACAGTGTCGTCGGGATTCGCCAGCTGCTTCACCAAATAGCCAGCTCTGTCACAGCGGACATCCATACTCACCTAGCGTTATGACGCAATCGAAAGAGGGTACTTTATCCGTTTCAATGACAGCAACCACGTCATCGAGCTCCACGTGATCGCCGGGCTTCTTCTCCCACTGCACCAGAGTGCCTATCTCTCACGTCTTCCATACGGACGATACCCGACTTGATCGATTCTCCCATGGGAGGAACGGTAATGTTGAACTTCTCCAAACGGCAAGCCGTCGCGGAATACAGTCTCTTGCTGCACTGGGACAGCATGCGAGCGGAAGGGGCGAGCTTTGACACAGAGAACATGAGTGGGTAAGTTGAGAATGACCGATTCCTCGTTTCCTGTTTCCAACAGCGGAGCATGGACAACAAACAACGACCTATTTCTATACAAGTCGACTGTCAACTCGTCCAGTTCCCCTACGCGTCGCGGTACTCCGTTTCCTCCTAATCATGAGTTCCGTTGCACAGAAGCTTACTGCTGTGTCGCTCGCTTCGGCTCCGGCTCGGCATCTACCCTTCAAAGCACTCCCATCCCCAAACCCGAATCATCACTGTCCTCCTCGCCCTGCATATCACGCCTACGCATCACTCTCTCTATCCTGCCAAACGTGAGGGAAGAGAAATAGCCCACTCCGTCCCGATCATAATCCTGCCCTTCACACTCTCCTCTGCCCCTACCTCCTTGATCACCTTTATGATGTTGTCTGGGTTCGCGCCGGCAACGTCCAGCGACGACAGCGTGGAATCCACCAACTTGTCAAAATGCTGAAGCATGTAGTTCCACGACGTCGAGCACCCTTTATTCACGTACTGTGACACTACCCCATCACTTTGACCATGTGCACAAACAGGCTTCGTGCATATGTCGATTGCTGAGAATCGTCAATCCGCCCATCTCCTTCAGACTGTTCTCGATCATCGTCGACATCATGTCGAACTGCGCCATGCCCGACACGATCTCCCCCGCCTCGGCCTCTCCCGGCTCGCGGCTCGCGCTGGTTACATGCTTGCGTCTCCAATACAACAGTGTATTTGGATTGGCGATTTTCCCCACGAATTTGGCACCGTAGATCTGCACCGGAATGGAGGGAAATCCCGTGGCGTCCACGGCCAGACGCACCAGCGGGAGTTTCGCCTCGTTTTGGATTTGGTGCAGAATTCCCTCCATCTCGTCGTCCAACACAGCCTCGATGTCGTTGGCGATGGCCGGCGAGGCGGGGTCCAGCTGCTTGTAGTTGCAGAGCGCGATGGACTTGAAGACGAACTTGCGCATGTTGGGAATGACGATCGGATTCACGCGGAAGTTCTTGCCCTTGATTTCGACGAGGGCGATCTTCTTCGGCTTGGTCTCAGATTCGGTGAGGGAAGTGATGCACGAAGATCCCGGCTGCATCGTGTGGAATTGCTAATGGTGAGTCCCGAGCGAGCCCATACCCCCTCGTCGTTCCAGGAAGGGTCGATGCAGCACTCGTGTTCGTGTCCCCAAATCACGAGCTGAAGGAAGCGCGGGAGCAGATCCAATCGCATGGAGCGGAGGTTGCGTCGCGACTCGCAGTTCTGGTGGATGATGAACAGATGGAACCAGTTGTCGTCGTCAGGCGGTTGGAAGAAGGTCACGTGATGCTGCTCGAACATGCGCGAGAGACGCTCGTCTGGAACGTAGCCCATGCCGTAGATGGCCAGCTTCGTGCTCCCCTTCTGGAACAAGATGGGCTTGATCCGGATGTCTTCCACACTGCGATTAAGAAGAGGGGCAACACGCACTTCTCAATTCGAGCGAAGTAATTCACGAGACGAGTGCTGCTGAGGATGTCCAGCGCGGAGAGCGCTTCGCCTTCGGCTCCCTGCCATGTGAGCAATTGTGAAAAGAATCACTTCGCGAGTGGGATCGTCGTGGTTACCGTGGATCGCAAACACGGGGAGCGCGATGTTGAGATTCTCATCCTCGTAATTCACCGGACTACTTTGTAAGCAGACAGAATCCAATCCCACAGCACAGCTAGGGGCGAGTCGTTGGTAGGAAGGTATGTGAAGTCGATATCTCCCGAACCGAGGCAATACTTGTTCAACAGCTCGATTGTTTTGTTCAGTGTGCTTCTGGATGGCTTGTTCGCATCAAAGAGATCCCCTCCGAGCAAGAGGAAGTCCACCTGATCATTACAACAAAAGGACAATGGTACATGCATTTCGCGCGCTGTACGTAGTATATATTCGAATGCCTCGAAGGTATCGTTTCCAATGACGGGATCATCCTCTCTACGTCTAATTCCCCCAGAAACGGTGCTACTTATATCCCAAATGATTGTCTGTGGCCACCAGAATACGGAACGTGTTCTCGGCGTCCATGACGAGCTAAAGAGTGAGGAAATGGCGGGAGACTTCGCAACAAACAAACGTGAAAAGGCAACTACCTGGAGTTCTCCAGCAGATAGGACTTCATCGACTCACATAAGCGAGAAGCCTCCTCCATACACTTCGTGATGCTCTACCCGTCATGGCTCCCGAAGACGCATACCATTGCACAGATCTGCGGCGTCACCGCTCCGCTATGGGAGACGTACGTAATCTCCTATTCCTCACTCACTCACACCGTGGGCACCTTTGTTGAGTTGAGCATCGAGAGAGTGGTCGCGCACTTGCAGCATTTAAGTTCCTCGGACGACGGGTTGACGATCATGGTGTTGTCTCGCATGACACTCTAGAATGAAGGGCAAAACGAGCACCAACGACGCAGCAGCATCCGAGCATGCCGAAGAGGCGAATGCCCGCATCTGCTAATGCCAGAGAGGCGCACATGGTCGCGAGACAGAGCGGATCTGAAAGTGATGCAGACTCCATAGAATTACCTCCGTCAACCTCAATGGCCATAATGTATACTTCCACCACAGACTTGGGGAAGGAGTCCACATCCACGCTGGAAACGATAATGCGTTCGAGGAGAGAGGAGATGGATCGGATTTCTCTGTCCTACGATGATGAGAAGGAGGAAAGGGGCATACTTGTGTCATTTCCTTGTAAACTCCCTTGATGGAGAAGGGGGCGTATTTGAAATCGCAGAAGAGCTTTCCCCTGTCATTGAAGCCGTCCGAAAGATAGGAATCGCGGGGTCCCTGCACACTGCACAGGATCTTCATATTGCCCAGCTCGACGTAGGCGCTACCACTCGCATTCTTTACAACTCCCGTAGAGATTTGCAGTTCCTTGTTCATCCAGTGTGGTGTTGCGAGAATTGGAGGGCTAGAAGCGAGAGAAAGACCTGTCCGAAAACGGGCCGAATTGGGCGGCAGTGTCAAAGAACTCCTCGCTTTTCAGCCATACTGCGAAATCTGAGCCTTTCAAAGGGATCGATCAGTATCGAGTATGGAGGATTACGCAATCGAGGGCTATAAACTGCTGGATAGGATAGGAGAGGGGACGTACGGTGATGTGTATAAGGCGGTGAGCCTTGCGGACAAGAAAGTGTACGCAATTAAGTTTGTTGGTTGCGAGTGGTGTTGGTGAGGAGTAGATCCGTTTTCGCGAAACCTCGCTGTCTAACGGGGTGAGTCTGTCTACAATTCGCGAAATTCGCTTTTTAAAGAGTACTGACAACAAGAATATCGTGAAACTCTTCCGGATCGTTTCACCGGATGGTATACGCTTCCCTTTGTTTGTTACCCTAGTGAACGAGTACATGAAGTATTCTGAGCTGAAGCCCATATGTATGGTGATGGACTACGTCGAGCACGACATGTGGGGTCTTCTGCAGCTTGCGAAGGAGTTGAAGCTGGCGATGTGAGTTGCGGGTGTGTTTTCTGACGATTAGATACTCTCCTATTCACGTGAAGTGGTACATGTTCCAAATCCTCAGTGCGCTGTCCTATCTGCACAGCAACATGATCCTTCACCGTGATTTGAAGACGTCAAACATTTTAGTTACAAATAACCACGTCGTGAAGCTTACCGACTTTGGGTTGGCGAGGAAGCTCAAATACGGCGGAGACCAGCGCTATACGACGGTTGTGATGACTCTGTGGTACCGCCCTCCCGAGCTGCTGCTTGGAGAGAGTCATTACGGGTGTGAGGCGGACATCTGGTCTGCGGGGTGCATTTTTGGTGAGCTGCTCGTGGGATCGCCCATCTTCCCCACCCATTCTGACAATGAGGTCTATCTCCTTCCTCCGGGCTGATGAGTAGGTTGAGGAGCTCCACGTCATTTTTAAGTCGTGCGGGACGCCCGACGACAACTACATTCTCCATTTACTACAGTCCGCGCCCCCAAAACCCCTCACCTCTAGATCGAAGAACATCGAGATGAAGTCGTACCCTCCGAACCTCAAAAACTACCTCACCCAGCGCTCCAAGGTCGTGGGCACCTGCAACCCCTCCTGGATCACGGACGAGGTCATGGATCTTCTTCTCCAGATGCTCCAAATCTCTCCCTCCAAGCGCAAAACCGCCGACGAAGTTCGCCCCGATTTCGGCCATCACGTCTAGCTCCTCCAGCACCCCTACTTCGACGAGGTGCGCGATCACCCGCCCGACATTCCGCCGTTCGCGCCGTCGCTGGACACGCATCGCTTCCAGGTCAAGAGTCGCGTCCACAGCACGCGCAGCGGCGGCGCGCCCAACCCGCCGTCCAAGAACGGTCTGGGCGTGTTCGAGGGCGCCACGGAGCGCCGCGCCGCGCCGGGGCTGCGACTCAATATCGGCTCGATTTCCGTCCCGCCGGGCGCGAACGGAAGGCGAGAGGCGTTGCCGTCCCCGTTCGCCTCTGCCGCGTACGAGGAGTCTTCGCCGCAGCGCTCGCCTTTCCCGCGGCCATCGCGTCAGAGGTCGCCCTCGTCACAGCGGTCGCCCTCCAGGCGAGAACAGTCGCGTCAGCGCTCGCCTCCGCAGCCAGCACAGCGGTCGCCTCAAAGGTCGCCTCAAAGATCACAGAGGTCACCTCAGACATCACAGAGGTCGCCGCGGCGCCACGTCCGCCCACGCTCACCACCGCGACAGCGATCGCCGTCACCACGCTCCTACTCGCGCCAACGCCCACGGTCGCCGCCCAGATCGCCGGAACGCCGGCGCAGACGCTCGCCGTCGCCGCGCTACGAGCGCTCCCGTGGAGAGTTCCGAGAACGGTCGAGTCGGCGGTCGCCCTCCTACCCGCGCCGCGAGCACTCGCAGCGAAGTGGTCCCGAGCGCGGCAGACGCGACTCCGAGTGGAGCCGACGAAGCCGATCACGAGGCCGATCACGAAGCCGGTCGCGCAATCGATCACAGAACCAGCTGCGGAACCAGCCGCGGAACCGATCGCGAAGCTACGAGCGGAGAGAAGAACGGCGAGAAGACAGGAGAGATGACCGGAGAGACGATCGACGAGACGACCGACGAGACGACCGACGCGATGATCGACGCGATGACCGGCGGAGTAGCGGGCTCAGTCGGCACTCTCGCGTTCCCGACAATCGTGACGCCTTTGGACGCGATCGTTCCAGCAGACATGATTCCTCTCGGTGGCGTGAGTCCCACTAGTTTTTGGTCTTGTTTCTTAACACCCACACGTTTCTTAGCACACCCACACGTTTCTTAGCACACCCACACGTTTCTGTTAACAAACAACCACGGATTACCACTCAGCTCCCAGGTAGAGACGGACCATCACCGACTTGGCATCTTCCTCGTCGCAGTGGCACTCGCAGGTGGCGGAGGTCAGGAAGCACGAGCACTCGCGGCCCATGTCCTCGCTGATGTAGTTGCCGCCGCACGGGTACTGCGAGTAGGAGAACTCGTACTTGGCGGGCATGTCCAGCGCCACGCGGCCCTGCGCGTCGGTGATCGTCTGCGGCGTCATGGTCACGGAGTAGGTGTGTCCGGCGGGCAGCATCTTGCCGCGCACCACCACCGTGTTCTCGACGACGGCGAGGTTGCCCAGCACCTTGTCCTTCTCCTCGGCGTAGCGCAGCGTGATGGCGTGCTCCGCCTCGTCCGTGAAGGTCATCTCGAAGTCCGCCGGCAGCACCACCTCCTTGTTGAACACCAGCTTCACATCCGAGTTCGCATACACGCGCGTCGCGCCGTTCGCGGGCTCCAGACGCATCAGTCTCGGCTCGTAGTCGTGCTCGCCCACAGGGAAGTGCAACACCTGGCGCTCCGTCGTGCAGGCGCCGAAGCCGTTGCAGATGTAGCCGGCGGGCAGCACCACCGTCACCTCGCTGCCCGCGGGGAAGAACGGCATGTCCTTCAGCGTCAGCACCCTGCCGCTCACCTCCACCGCCGCGTGCTTGCGGTCCACGCCGCCCACGCTCACGATGGGCGCGCCCTCGCCCAGCTCCACGTTGCGGTCGAACGTGAACTCCACCTTCATCGCCACCTGCTCCGCCACCTCGCCCTCCTTCGGCATCGTCTGCTCCACCGCCGGCGCCGTGATCATCGCCGCGTCGCTCGTCACGATGAACGAGAAGCCGTCGAAGCGGCCCACCTCCGGCAGCGGGAAGCGCGTGGCGGCGTCCAGGAAGGTGCCCGCTGGCACCAGCACGGTGTACTCCATGCCCGGCTGCAGGCGACGCGGGGTTATGATCACCACGTTGCCGTCCACCACGATGTCGCTCACCGTCTGCGAGAACTCGGGGTGCGCCGCGCACAGCAGCGTCACGGGGCCATGCATGTGCAGCACCGGCAGGCGCGCCGTGAGCGTCACCGTCGTGCTCACCGGCACCACGCCCGTGAGTGTGGGCGCGAAGGCCGTCCACTCGGGCACGGGCACCTCGCGCGTCACGAACTCGAAGGTCTGGTCGCTCAGGCGACGCGAGGCGGCGACGAGCGCGGGCGCGTAGTCCGGCTCGAAGATGCAGACGGCGTGGTAGTGCGTGGCGGGCTTGAGGCCGCTCACCAGCACCTCCATGTCATCTGCCTGCGGGAACACGTAGGTGGCGGCGCCCTTGCGCATGATGTAGCCGCGCGAGGACGTCAGGTACTTGTCCGCGGGCACCGCCAGGCAGTAGATCGTGCCCGGCATGTTCACGGAGGCGATCGGGACCTCCGCGAAGGAGGCGCCGATGGTGGCGTCCTCCTCGGCGCCCAGCGCCATCGCGGGCAGGCGGAAGTCGGAGTTGGTGTTGAAGGTCACACGGCCGGAGAAGAAGGCGAAGTCATTGTCCTGCGCCGTGCACTCGATCGTGTACTCGGTGTCCGGCTCCAGCGACTTGAACAGGCGCGGCTCCGCCTTCGCGGGCGACACGGTGATCTGCTCCTCCGCCAGCTTGTCCGCAGCGTAGCTGGCCTTCAGCGAGCACGTGGCGACAGCCGCCACCTCGCTGGCCACGGTGTAGCTGGCGAAGTTGAAGCCCGCATCCGCGCGCACAATGAGACGCGGCCGCTTGCAGTAGATTGTCACGCGGTTGCTCTGCATGCCGTAGAAGCCGTTTAGCACGCCGGCGCGCACCGTCAGCGTCACGGCGTTGCCCTTGCACTGCTCCATGCGGAACGGGAGCGACTCGATGGCGTTGTTGCTCGCGTCGAACACGTCCTCGAACACGTTGCCGTACTGCACCAGGTAGCGCTCGATCTTGAAGTAGTTCTCCAGCGGGTGCGAGAAGGTGATGTACGCGCTCTCGCCCGTCAGGCGCTCCGCCACCACCTTGATGCCCGCGCCCTGCGGGTACTTGTAGATCTGCTCGAGATCCACCGCCGTCACGAACTCGCCCTCGATCGACGGGTACTCCGCCTCGGGCACCTCCTCGGCCTCGCTCACGGTGGTCAGCGTCAGACGGTAGCGCGTCACGTCGTTGCCCACGCTGAACTCCACGGAGGACTCGGTAGTCTCGAACTGCGTCGGCGCCATGGCCGCGTGGTCCAGCGGCGCCACTGTCAGCACGTACTTCACGCGGCTCGACGGCGACGGCGTCCAGCAGGCCTTCGCGCGCGTGTACACGTAGCTGTTCTTGCCCACGGTCTGCGGGTCCAGCACGTCGCACACGCGCAGGTCCGCGGCGGGCTTCGGCACGCCCGCGAGGGTCGTGGCCGTCTCGATCGCCGGGAAGGAGTTGCCGTAGGCGTTGGTGAACAGCACGTACACCTTGTACTCCGTGTCGGGCTCCAGGCCCGCCACCGTCACGCTGCCCTCGGCGCCGGGGTTCGGCACCACCACGGGCGGCAGGCTGGAGGCGGGCGAGGTGACCACCATCAGCTTGGTGACCTCGTCGCGCGACTTGGGCTCCTTGTTGTACTGGAGCGAGATCGACGCTGCCGTGACGGCCTCCACGGACACGATGGGAGCCAGCGGCGCGCCCTTCATCGACTGGAAGGCGCACATGGCGCAGGCCGTGTCCATGGGGTAGGCGGTCTCGTCGCAGAAGGCGTGCGAGGAGAAGGAGACGGTGTAGGCGGTGTCGGACACGGTGGGCACGGACACCTCCACGATTCTGCCGTTGACGCGCACCGCCGAGGAGGCGGTGGCCATCTCGACCTGGTACTGCGGGAAGTCCGCGGGCGCGAACACCATGTTGCCGCCGCACGGCGCCACCTCCTTGCTGAACTCCATCAGCACGGTGGTGGTGCTGCCCTCGCCGCTCGCGCGGAAGCGCGTCACGTACGGGGCCTCCGCCACCAGACGCAGCACCTTCTGCTCGCCGAGCGTGGGGCGGCCGAACGGGTCGGTCACGGCGCCCTCCGCGACGGAGACGACGGCGTAGCGGTCGCTGTCGTCGAAGAAGCTGACCTTGAAGGCGTAGACGCCCTCCTCCTCCGTCGGCTCCCAGTCGAAGATCTCGCAGTTCTTGCAGGCCAGCATCGACACGTCCAGAGCCATGCCGGGCATCGCCCAGCCCGCCCAGAAGGCGATGTTCTTGTTGCCGTCCTGCGCCGTCCACTCCGTGGACAGCGTCGGCTTCATGCGCTCCGTGGACTGGAACACCACGGGCGACTCCACGGCCTCGTTGCCGAGGCGGTAGGAGGTCATCGCGGCATCCTCGGGCACCGTGAAGGTGAAGGTCGCCAGAGGCACGGAGCTCTGGCGCGTGATCTCGCAGTAGCAGGTGCGCGTGTTCAGACACATGTGCGGCAGCACGGTGTAGGCGGCGTCCTGCAGCACCAGCTTCTGGCAGTCCAGGTCGATGTTCTCCGAAGACTCCACCAGCACCTCGCACGTCAGCTCGCGGCACAGCAGGCTCTTCTCGAAGGTCAGCACCGGGCGCAGCGCCAGCGTGTCCGCCACCATCACGTCGTTCGCCAGGCGGTTGCCCGCGTCGTCGTAGATGTGCTCCGCCACGAAGCGCACCCAGAACTCGCAGGACACCTCGCACAGCGCGCGGAACTCCACGTTGTACACGCTCACCAGCTCCGTGGAGTTGTCCGCCGCGGCCATGCGCAGGAACTCCAGGTTGCTGCTCCACTCCAGCGCCGTCAGCGGCAGGCTCGACACGGGGCCGTTCGTGAACACCGCCGTCACCAGCACCTCCTTCTCCTCCAGCGGCGTGCTCGCCGCGGACAGCGCGGGCGCCGAGTCCTTCAGCAGCAGCTCCAGCGTCGCCTCCGTGTTGGCGTTGCCCACCGCGTCGTGCACAGTGTCGGCGGGCAGCGTCAGCGTGAAGGGCATCAACAGGTCGTCCATGTCCGCGCTCTCGAACACGGCGGTCAGCTTCCAGGAGCGGCCCGCCTCGTACGGCTCCAGGCTCTCGATCGTCGCCACGCCCATCTCGGGCGCCGCCACGTCGATCGCCTCCTTCGTCAGCTCCGTCTCCACGGGGCGGTCCGCCTCCAGCAAAATCTCCACGCTCACGTTATGGTGCACGTACTGCGTGGCCGCGTCGAAGCGCATCACCACCGGCGTGAAGTCGATGGCCATCTCGTACATCACGGGCAGGCAGGCGGTCTTCACCGCGTCCTCGCACGACTTCAGCGTCGCCACCACCGTCGCCTTGGTGCCCGGCACGCGCGTCTCGATGCCCACGAAGGACACCACCAGCTTCTCCTCCTCCCACTTCTCCTCGTGGCTCAGCACCACGTCGTCGCGCGTCACCTCGAAGAACGCCGAGGTCGTGAACACCGGCTTGCTGAAGAGGCAGCTGAAGGACACCTCGCCCGCGCCGATCATCGCCGGCACGTCGCACAGCGCCACCGGGTCCACCGTGTCCCACACGCCGTTCACCACGAACGCGGGCGACTCCTCGCTCTCGTCGCAGCCCACGACCGCGCCCTTCAGGAACGTCAGCGTCCACGCGCCCTGCACGGAGGACTCCAGCAGCACCACCAGCTTCGCGCCCTCAATGTCGATGCGGCGTACCAGCACGCCCGTCGCCTCCACCTTGTTCGAGGCCACGCGCAGCAGCTTCATGTTGAAGGTCAGCTCCGCCTTGCTGTTGCTCAGCATCGTCTGGCTCACCAGCACCGCGCCGTTCGAGCCCACCAGCGTGCTCTCGCTGCGCGGCGAGCTCATGCCGAACGCGTCCACCGCCAGGCCCGCGGCCATCACCACAGTCATCGCGTCGCCCAGGCTGAACTCCGCGTCGCCCAGGCTGAACTCCGCGTCGCCCAGGCTGAACTCCGCGTCGTCCAGGCTGAACTCCGCGTCGTCCTTGGAGGTCACCGTCAGCTCGCGCGTCGGCGCCGTCACCGGCTCGCCCGAGAAGGAGATGGTCTCGCCGTTCACCTCCGCCGTCACCTTGTTGAAGTAGTCCACAGCGGGCATCACCTCCTTCGAGAACTGCAGCGTCAGCGTCACCGGGAACGCCGCGAAGAAGCCGTCGCCGTTCACCGTCGCCACCGCGGTCGGCGGCACGTTGTCCAGCTGCACGGTGAAGCTCGTCTCCGCCAGCGTGTTGCCGGCGAGGTCCACGAAGGCCGTGGGCAGCAGCGTCAGCGTGTACTCCGCCGAGGCGGCGGTCGTGGCGCGGTGCGCCAGCGTCACGTTCACGAAGTCCTCCGAGAAGGACAGCGCCTCCAGCGTCAGCACGTCCTCCACCCGCACGCCCTCCGGCGCGGCCACGGCGAACAGCTCCTCCAGCGCGCTCGGCGGCGTGGCCATCTTCTGGCTGAAGGCGAAGACCACCGTCGCGGCGGTCGTGCGCGCCAGCGTCGACAGCGTCACGGGCGCCACGGGCGCGGCCACGGGCTGGCTGCGGTACAGCGAGAAGGGAACGGCGGCGATCGCGGGCAGCGCGTTGCCGAAGACGTCCTCCACGTTGGCCAGGTTGAACTCGAAGTCGCCCGAGTCGGCGGGCGACAGCTCGATCAGGTTCTCGCAGGCGGCGGTGTGCGACACGGCGACGGGCACGGTCGCCATCACGTTCTCCGCGGTCAGCACCGTCTTCTTGTTGAAGGTCGCGCAGGCCCGGATGGGCGTCTCGCGCGAGTACTGCGGCACGGCGATGTCCACCACCAGCGGCTCCCGGTCGAAGCGCACCGTCAGCTGGCGCGCGGGGCTGGCGCGGCCGAAGGAGTCCTTGAAGAAGCCGGCCTTGAAGTTGAAGGCCACGGCGCAGGTGGCGCCGCTGAAGGCCACGGAGACCTTGACCTCGTCCAGCTGCTCGATCTGCACGGACTCCACGCACGCCGGCGGCGTGTACACCAGCATCGCCGGGAACACCGTCACGCCGGCGGGCACCACCACGTGCATCACGCCGTTCGCGTTCACGCTGAGCACGTTCTCCACGGGCAGCACCTCGCGCTCGCCCACCGTCATGGTGGCGTCCACCACGGGCGCGCTGTCGTCCACGTCCAGGAACAGGTAGCGGCCCTCCGAGCCCAGCTCCCACTGCGTCTTCACGAAGTCGCGCTCCAGGTACAGGAAGCAACGCTCGCCCTCCGTGATCGCCACGCTCAGCACCGCGCAGTTGTCCTCCACGCGCTTCACCTCCGCGCCCGAGCAGGCGCCCTCCGCTCTCAGACCGCCCACGCCGCGCGTCACGCTCCAGTCGTAGCACACGCGCACGTCGCTCGTCTTGCGCGCCGCGAAGCGCTTGGGCGCCACGCTCACCACGGCGGGCGTGCTCTGGTAGGAGATGAAGCTCACCATCAGCGACAGCGACTTGCCGCCGTAGCGGTCGACCGCCGCGTTGTCCTTGACGCGGATGAGCACGTTGCCCTCCTCCTCGTTGCGGCCCGTCATCACCCAGTGGCAGTCCGTGATCTGCGTCGTCGTCACGTCCTTCGCGTTCTGCAGCAGGTAGAAGTCGCTCGTCAGGTTCATGAACCGGCAGTACGGCTCCGCCGTGAAGCTGATCTCGAACTCGGGCGTGTTCACGTACTGGCCCGCCACCAGGTTGCGCACCGTCGGGATCACCACCGGACCGGCGATGGTGAAGTTCGCGCTGCACGCGGCGCTCGGACGGCCCACGTTGCCCACCAGGTCCTTGTAGCCCTTCAGCGAGAAGGCGAACTCGCCCTGCTCGTAGCAGGACACCGTGAAGCTGAACGCCACCGGCGACAGCATCTCGATCGCGCCCACCACGCAGGCCGGCGAGGTCTGGATGTTGGTCGGCTGCAGCTCTGCACACGGCTCGTTGAAGGCGCCGGTGATCTCGATGGTGTTCAGCACCGTCTTCTCCTTCGGGCAGCTCAGCGTCGCCTCGGGCGCCACGTAGTCGTAGTCTAGCGTGACCGTGTTGGAGCGCAGGTTCCAGTTGTGGTGCAGGTTGCGCGCGCAGTGCTCCTTCACGTACAGGCTGAACGAGCCCTGCGTCACCTCCTGCGAGGTGCGCGCCAGCGTCACGCCCACCACCGTGTTGCCCATCAGCACCGCCGTGGGCACCTCCACGTCCACGCGCAGGCCCTCCGTGTTCTCCAGCACGAAGCACTCCTTCGCAATGCCCGACAGCGGGTCCGACAGCGTCATCGCCACCTCCACGCGCGTCACCTCCGGACCGAACGTCGTCTGGCGCGGCGCCAGCGTCACCGTGGGCGGGCTGGCGTCGATGTAGAAGGTGCGCGTGAAGTTCTTCGACGGCACGCCCGTCATCTCCAGCACGGCGCCGCTGTTGACCGTCACGTCCACCGCGCCCTCCTTGTGCAGCGGGCACCTGGCGTTGTAGCGGTGCGCGCCCTCCACCTTCTCGCGCGTCACCTCGCAGTCCGCCACGGCGTCGTTCTGGAAGAGCACGCTCACGTAGTGCGCGGGCTCCTCCGCGCCGAACTCCAGCACGTCTCTGAAGCTGATGGTCACGTCGAAGTTCTTCTCCTCCTTGCCCTCCAGCGTCAGGTCGAACTCGGGCACCGTCGGCTTGCTGTCGAAGGTCGTGTGGAACACCACCGCGCTGTTGGGCAGCGCCAGCGCGTTCGTGCACACCATCGACGGGATGTGGATCGCCATGTTCTTGTAGCGCTCCTCGGGGAACGTCTGGAAGTTCTGGAACGTGATCGTGAACGTCTGCGTGATGCGGCCCTCCTCGCTCACCACGCTGCCCGTCTTCTCGATGCGCGCGATGTCGCGGTCGTACTCGAACGTCGACGGGAAGATGTGCTCGTAGTTCTCGCACAGCCACACGTAGTCGATGTTCACCTGGAACTCCGTCTGCACCTGGTCCGTGTACTCCGGCACCACCACGCTGATCTGCGCACCCTTGTTCAGCGCCAGCGGCGTCAGCGTGTTCGACGGCGCGTTCGGGTTGCCCGCCTCGTCGAAGAAGCGGCCCTCCGGCACGAAGAAGATCACGTAGGTGCCGTTCACGGGCAGCGGCTCGAAGGTGTACCGGCAGGTGTTCTCGCCCACCGCCTCGATGCTCACGCTCGACTCCTGCACCGCCACGCCGATCGCCTCGCATGAGAAGGTGGTACGCTCCTCCGAGAGCACGTAGCTCACGTCGATGGAGTGGCCGTACAGCCGGTTCGAGGCCGTGGACAGCGTCACCGTCGGCACCGTCGTGTCCAGCTCGAACGTCAGCGGCAGGTGCAGCACCGCCTCCTCCGACAGCGCCTCGTTGCCGAACGCGTCGCGCAGCAGCACGCCCGCCACCACGCTAATCTCCACCACCGTCTCCTCCTCGCAGTCGTGCAGCGCGTACTTGACCACGGAGCGCTCGTCCTCCACGGCGTACGACAACAGCTCCACGAAGCAGCGGTCGCTCGTCACCAAGAAGTCCGTCGCGTTGTAGTCCACCAGCTCCTCGTCGAAGAAGATGGCCACCACGGGGTCCGAGTTCCAGAAGTAGTGGCGCGTCAGCTCCGCCTCCGTCTGCTCCGCCGACTTCAGGAAGCCCGCGTTGCCCACCGGCGCGCGGAAGTCGAACTTCACCGTTCCCTGCACGCCGGGGTTGCTGTTGCCGTAGCTGTCGCGCACGGCGCCCTCCACCACCTCGTACGCGCACAGTCCGTGCATGATCGCCACGGGGATCACCGTGCGGAACGCGCTGTCCGTGCGGAAGCCCAGGCCCGCGCAGCTCGCGCTGAACACCAGCGCCTCCGCGGGACTCAGGCTGCCCGCGTCGGGCGCCAGCGTCGGGGCGAACACCGCCTCGTGCACCGCCTCGCCCGTCACCGCTGCCCAGGGCAGCTCCACGTGCGCCAACACGTCCACCGGCGCGTTGGAGTAGTCCCAGCGCAGGCCCGCGCGCGGCACGGAGCGCTCCTGGCCCTTCGTGAACAGGCCGCCGGGCAGCGTCAGCGTGTTGAAGCCCTCCGCGCAGGCGCAGTCCAGGCAGTTGCAGGCGCTCACGGGCACCGTGCGGTTGAAGGTCAGCGTGGCCACGCCCTCCGCGAAGCTCGCCAGCACCGGCGCGTCCTCGCCCAGCCGCGCCGCGCTCTCGTCGAACGCCCAGTCGGCGCCCATGGCCAGCACGGCCTCCACCGCGCCCGGCTCGTTGGTCTTCATCACCGTGAAGTGCGCGCCCTTCACCAGCAGTTCCGTCACCGGCGAGTAGCTCACCGTCACGCGCGCCGACGCCACGGCCTCCGAGCGCTCCGCGCCCTTGGAGACGCAGAAGCCCTCGGGCAGCTCCAGGCGATCCGCGCGCTCCGTCTTGCGGAAGGCGAACTTGGCCGCGTTCGGCTCCTCCTCCACCAGGATGGCGGCGGTCACGGCCGCCGTGTCCCACTGCTGGCAGGCGATGGTGGACTCGACCGTCACCGTCTGCAGCAGCTTCTCCGCGTCGAAGTCCAGCGTGAGGCGCGGCTGGCTGTACACCATGAAGGTGGTGATGAAGCTCTCGCTCTCGAAGGTGTAGGCGGGCGTCGTGTCCGCCGTGTACGTGAACGCGCCCTTCTCCAGCTGCAGGCGCACCTCGCCCTCGCGCGTCGGGCGCGGCGCCGTCACGTAGGCGACGAAGTTGACCACCGCCACGGTGACGGGCAGCGGCTCGCCCTCGAAGGTCATCGCGATCTTCGCGAGGTCCCAGCCGAAGGTGTACGGCGTGCGGAAGGCGAAGCTCACCGCCACGTCGTCACGCACCAGCGTCTCGTAGGTGAAGTCCATGGGGCGCTCCACGTAGGAGACGGTGGGCGACAGTGGGAAGCGGTCCTTCTGGCTGGTCTCCCAGTAGCTGCGGTCGATGATCTTCTCGATCATGTGGTAGTACGTGTTGGTGAACGCCGTGAACTTGTTCTGGTTGATGCTCATGTAGTTCACACCGCGCGGCACGGGACGCGCCTGCAGGCCCAGCGCGATGCTGTAGCTCGTCAGCTCGTCGGGCAGCACCGAGTGCTCCGCCGTGATCTGCTCGTAGGTCGAGTTGCGCGGCGCCCACTCGCTGGAGGACCAGTACACGCCGAAGATGAAGCGGATGTCGTTCGAGTCGTAGCGCGCCGACTCGTCCTGGTCGTCCGTCGTGTAGATGAACAGGTTGTCCTGGAAGTCCAGCAGGAAGCCGTGCTTCTCGTACTGGAAGGAGTAGTCGATGCTCACCTCGCGCGGGATCTCGCGGCTCAGCGACTCCGTCATCTCCTTGTAGCTCCACTGCTGCACAGAGCCCGCCTCCACGTCCGTCTTCGGGCTCCAGCTGATGCAGCCGTCCGAGCCGTGGTCCACGAAGAACCCGAACGCGCCGATGTACACCCAGCCCTCGTCCGTGAAGAACACGCGGTCCCACGGGTACACCTTACGCAGCGGCACGAAGTCGAACTCCGGCGAGTAGTACGAGTTCACGCGGGTGATCAGGATGTCGCCCGGCACGAAGTACGGGTCGTACGCGAACTTGAACTCCGTCGGGTGGAACTCCACGTTGAACGAGCCCTCGCAGCGCACCTTCGACGCGTCGAAGGTCACCGTGTGGTAGTCGATCGACTTCGCCAGCACCGACACCGCCACGTCCGTGCCCGCGCGCGTCGCGCTCAGCTCCACCAGGTAGTCCGAGGAAAAGGCCTCGGAAAAGTCGCAGGCCGCCATCAGCACCTCGTTCGACGGCTCGAACGTCAGCGCGAACAGCTCGTTGCGCATCGCGTACACGCCCTTGCGCAGGCGCGCGGAGTAGTCGCTCTTCAGGCTCAGCACCAGCACCTCGCGCGAGATGATGAACACCGTGTCCGCCTCAGGCTCGATCGCCGCGCCCGACGGCGTCGCCACCTCCTCCGCGTCCACGTTCACGTGCACCAGGCCGTAGTCGCCGCCGATGCACACCTCCGCGTCGATCTGCGTGAACAGACCCATCGCGTCCACGTTCATGCGCACGTCGCGCGTCTCCACCGTCGCGCTGCACTCCACGCGCAGCGGGGACTCGCCCGCGTGCTTGCTCTGCACCGGCGCCGTGAAGCGCACGTGCACGCTCGCGCAGCCCGGCTCGCTCTTCTCGAAAGTCGCCGTGTAGCGGGGCACCGCCTCCTTCACCACCATCACTTCACGCGCCGCGGGGTACGCCGCCACCTCGCACGAGTTCGCCACGTAGCCCACGAACTTCAGCGCCGCGGGCGCGCTCGCGTCCACGAAGCGCGCCGTCAGTGTCGCCGCCTCGTCCGCCGCCGCCACAGACACCACGTCCGCGTTGATGCCGCTGAAGGACGACGCGTCGACCTTGCAGCCGTTCTGGAAGAGGGCCGTCACGTCCATCTGGAACTCCGCGTCGCGCACGAACAGCGTGCCGCTCGCGGGCCACAGCTCGATGGGCTCGCCCGCGGGCAGCACCATCTTCACCTCCACCGACACGTCCTTCTCCACGTTGCGCTTCGAGCCCCAGTAGGCGCGGATCACGCCCTCCTTCACGCGCAGAGTGCTCGAGCGGATCGCCGCAGGATCGTTCACGTAAACCGTCACAAGGTAGGAGTCAACGGTGCTCGTCACCTCGAGGACCGTCATGCAGGGGGGGAACACGGCAATGGCGTCGATCGTCTGCACCTGCTGGAGAACTGTCTGGCCGCCGGAAATGCGCACGACTGCATAGTCCGGAGTCATAGACATCTTCTCGATCGTGGCAGTGACGACCACGTTGGCACGGATGAAATCGTCTACGCGTCACCCGCACGCCCCAACGCCCACAGGGGACAGACACACGGTGCTCCTCAGACAGCTCCTCGCCGCCCTTGAAGGCGCCCGCGCCCAAAACAAGAGTCAGCACGCCGAGCGTATTGTCCTCCACTCTGGCCTCAACTACAAAGGTGTCGCTCTCCCCGTTACGAGGAGAAATTGATTCAATATTAGGAATGAACACTCGCTCTTCATTGTGCAAAGCAACGGCCTCCGAGAAATGGCAGGTGAACGCCACGACCGGCCTGTAGACGGCCATGTCCGGCGCATCACACTGCACGGTGAATGCGGAAACCGTAAAGCTAAGCAATAAAGCAACAATTAGCGTCTAGAAGGTGAGAACCACTCCCAGCGGGAAGAGAATCCCTACAGAAATCATCGCTCTCTTCGATAATTGTCCCAATCTTAGTTTTCTAACCGAAATCGAAAGAACGCCACTCAAGCGGACTCCGTCTCCACTTCGCGGCGCGTTTCAAAATCCCCGCGGGTGTGCGTTTCATTCTTCTTACCGACACAAGCTCCCTTTCCTCGAAACAAACACCGCCTTAAAGAGATAACACTAAAGGAGAGACTCACTTCCCGTTCCGCGGGGACTTCTTGTGATTCTAGCTATGATTCCGCTCGCTCAAAACCACGGTGTACGGGTTCTCCGACACGCGCACGAAAATGCGAATCGGCACTCCGTTCAGGTCGAACTCCTCCTGCAAACAAGAACTGAGGAAGCGGAGGTACGTCTTGTCGATTTCCTTCGAGTTGCTGAACAGCACAAAGCTGGGCGGCCGCGCCTTCGTCTGCGTTAGGTACTTCAGTTTCACCTCCTTCCCCGAGCTCGTGCGAGGCGGCGGGTGCCGGAATGTCACAGCGTCCAGCCAACGGTTCAGGATGCCTGTCGACACGCGCGTCCTCCATCGATCGAACACGGTCAGCGCCAGCGGGAACACCGCGTCCGTCCCGGTCCCGTAGAGGGCGGAGACCACGATCGACGGCACGTGGCCTGCCTAGGACTCACCGCGCTCCCTCAGCCCCACCATCGGGATGTACCGATCCATGTAGGTGACGAGCTGCTTCTTCGCTGCCGCGGGAGACTGCATCACGTCACTCTTGTTCAGCACCACGAACAGTCCGCGTCCATTGTCCAGAATCTACCCTGAAGCCAAATCGCCGTTTCCACCTCCTTCGCCAGTGCCAAGTCATGCTTGGTGAGGATGCGGCTGCCGTCCAAAATCAGCGCCACCACGTGCGAGTAGTGCAGCTGCTTGTGCGCATGGTAGATGCTCAGCGAATTGAGCGACGGCGGCAGCACGCCGTCCGCCTTCGGGATGCCCGGCGTGTCCACAACGCGAATCCGCCGGCCCTGGAACACCACCTCGGAACTGACCGTGTCGCGCGTCAATCCGGGGATGCTTCCCGTGATGAAGCGGTCCTTCTTCAGCAGCGTGTTGAGCAGCGTCGATTTGCCGCTGTTCGGAATGCCCAAGATGGTCAGCTGCAGAATCTCGTCATCGCGGTCCTGCTGCTCCTGCGGCTCATACCCCACATCAATTCCTACCACCGGCACATTCGTCTCGATCTCGTACGGCTGCTCGGTCGTCGCGCGCTGCGCCTTCTCCTTCTCCAGCAATGCGTAGCGCTCGCGGTCCGCCTTCTTGTTCAGGTTCAGCAGGTCGCCGAAGGGCTTCAACAGCTCGAACATGTCGATCAGGCCCTCGCTGTGCTCCGCCGAAATGCCGATCGGCTCGCCGAACCCCAACCCGTAGGCCTCCGCGCGCAGGTCCTCCCACTGCGGGCAGCTGCCGTCCATGTCCGTGTGGGAGAAGACGCCCTCCGTCTACGCGGAATCGCCAATCGCCACTCCCACCTTGTTCACCACCGCGAAGACGGGGAACTGCTTGACGTTGCGCTTTGACCGCAGCCACCTATGCGTGACGCCAAGGAGGAGGGCGAACGCTGCGATGGCGCGATCCTCGGCCGTGACTCCCACCTTCCCGTCGAGAAGGAAGAAGACCACGTCGGCCTTCTCGACCGCGTACTCGGTCTGCTTGTTGATCTGCTTCTCAATCCTACCCATCACCACGCCCCGCTCCAACGCACAGACTGATCTTTCCGTTGTCACACACGTAGCCGCCCGTATCGATGAGGGTGAACTCCAGCCCGGAAATGCGCCCCTTTCCTTCGCGACGGTCGCGCGTCGTTCCCTCCACGCGGCTCACGAGCGCCTCCCTCCTCCCCACGAGGCGGTTGAACAGCGTGGACTTTCCGACGTTTGTCCGCCCCACAAGCGCGACGGAGAACTGTTTCAGCTGGACAACCTTCGAATCCTTGTCCTTTTTCTCCTTCTTCTTTTTCAGGCTAGGTGTCACCGCAGCAGGACTGCCCAAACTCGATCTTCATGTACGCCTTATGGTTCGTCGAAAATGCCCTCTCTAACGGAATTATAGAGTGCGTATGCACCATTGACGGGACAAGACTCAGCGGATAGGGGAATGCACCGAGGCGCCGAGTCCCTCCCCGCAGAGAGGTGCACCATGTGCGTACAGACTTGGAGAGTGGGGGCGAGACGCCCTTGAGCAATCTGCGAGCACACAACATATCTCTAACAAACAGCCCAGTAGTTCTCCTTCTGGCGCTGCTTCCTCGCCGCCGCAATCGCCTGCACCTTCGCCTCCAGCTTGCCCAGGTCGAACGCCTTCCCTCTCTCCACCGCCTTCATCTCCTCGACCAGCGGCGCGATCTCGCGCTCTCTCTTCCCGCGGTCGCCGTCCAGGAACAGCTTGAACCCGGAGACCTTCTCATGCACCGCCTCGGCCCCTGTGCACTCCGCGTTCTTCTTCGGCTTGTGCGGCAACACCTCCTCCACGAACGTCGTGAACTGGTCCTTGACGGAGGGCACCGCGCGCATCACCTCGCTCTCCACCGCCCTACGCCTCACTCCTCGCCCCTACGCTCACGCGTCCACACCGGTCTCCACCATGAACCCGTCGATCAGCAGGCGGAACACGAACCCTGCGCCTCAGCCCGCCGCGCCGCGCCCACCGTCGCTGCGGAGCTGCTCGATCAGCTCCATCTCGTCGTACCCTCTCGTGAGGAAGTGCTCGTCGTAGAGGATGTCGTAGGAGTTGTGGCGCCGCATCACCACGCTGCGCGTCAACCCTCTCGTGAGCGCTCACTAGACGGACTCGCTGTCCATGCAGTCCAGCAGCTTCGCGTAGAAATCCTTCGGCGACGTCTCCAGCACCGTGTTCTACGCCTCAGCCGCCGCTGCCGCCCCCACCATCATCGCCAGTTCCGTCGGCGCGCAGCTCTTGTCGTCCAGACAGGCGGGCACGGACTCCGCGGCGGCGCGGTCGTCGCCGCGCACTACGGGGATCGTCACCAGGTTGATAGGCTCGTAGAGCAGCGGCACGGGCGCGCTGCGCAGGCGCTCGTAGAGTCCGGCTATGCGTGAGGAGAGAGAGGAGCGCGTACGGGAGGGCAGCATGGTGGGCTCGACGACGAGGAAGTGCGTGGTGAAGACGGTGGAGACGGCGACGTTCTTGAGCAGGTTGGCGGGGTACAGCAGCCCGTAGAAGGGCGAGTACACCACCGACAGCGTCACCGTTGTAGAGAAGGGCGCGCTCTTCACCAGCTCCGCGATGGCGGCGCGCGACTGCGACGAGGGGTCCGCGAACACGCAGACGTTGATCGGGCTACGCATGATGCTGAGGAGAAACAGCAACCCCTTCCAGTAGGCGGTCAGCTTCTCGATCTTCGCCACGTCCGGCAGTCTACGGTTGAGGCAGCGAGGCGAACGAACCGCATGACGGTCACCAGCGAAATATCGTAGGGGTAGCCGTCGTTGTGGATGACTACGCCTCAATTTCTTTGAATGTGCAAACAGCCCGTGGGCGGCACGTAGATTTCCTCCACTCCGTTCACATAGGTGCAGATTCGGGACGCGGACCGCAGAACGGCGGGAACGTCAATCGTCTCGACAGTCACGCTTGCCGGAATGAGATTCCGCTTCCTCGCCTCCTCAAAAACGGTACGACGAACGAAGAGAGGAACGGAGGATGGAGATAGCTTCTTTTCCTCCTCTACGTCCGGACCAATGTGAATTTCGACAGGGCCAACGCCTGTTCCCGACATGAGAGAAATGCCCCCGTTGGCGGTTGCTGCGTTTGCACTGGGAGCGTCTATGTCGCCATTTGCACCCACTCCGGAAGCCAATTTCGCAAGATACTTCTACACCGTGAGGAACGACAACGACAGTGACATTTTCAGGAAGGGCGCGGAAGGACACGTTCAAAAACACGACGATAGACATCACCATCACTCTACGCCCATCACCGCATTCCGAGGAAGTCACATGTCCATCAGCAGGTTCGCGATGGAGTATCCCTTTCCAGTGAGTTTTGCCATGAGAAGTGTTGCGGATAGTGCGATTTGGGCGAGGAAACCGATTGGGTTTGGAGGCTCCCGGTCCCAATTCCATACTCTCGCCCCGATGGAATTTGGGGCCTTATGGCAGCGTCTATACGTGATTCCGAGAGGCAGTGAAAAGCACTATTTGAATAGTAACGGTGGTTATGAAACAAATTGTTGCTCTTCTCTGCTTAGTTGCTTTCGCATCTGCCGCATGCGACGCGGGCGATGCCACCTGTGAAGATCCTATTGCGTTCATAGGAGGTGGGCTCTCCGAAGTGGCGGAAGTGATGCATAGATGCTAAGGATTTCTTTGCATATGGAACCTTCCCGCAGGACGGTCAAGCCGATGTTCCTTTAGATGTCACCATGAAAGTGCAGTTCAACGATGCGGTGTCGAGGGTCCAGGGTCTGGATTCGTTCTTCTACCTCCTCAACCAGTACACCGGTGTGACGACTTCGATTCCCGCCACCTGCATCAAAATGGCCAACGATTTCACCGTTGAGTTCAACGTGATCGACTGCTTCGGCGACGTTCTCGACGCCAAGACAGTCTACGTGTTCTTCATTTCGCAGCGGATGAGGGACGGCGAGCTCCAGACCCTCTCCAGCGTCAAGGGCGTCCCCGTCAGCGAGAAGGCGTTCGCTCTCCAGACCAAGAGCGTGTCCTTTAAGACCGTTGAGCGTGGCGCGCAGACAGGCGGCCTCACATCTAGCCATCCGCGCGGACGTCGTCCCCGAGAAGTGCATCCCGTCCTTCAACCAGGTGGATGTGGAGATGAAGCCCCGCATCACCATCGCCTTCAGCTCGAGAATCCACCTGGGCTCCGGCAGCATCGAGCTGCACTCCAAGAACCACCACCCCGAGGCGAGCGTGGTCGTGGACGTGAAGGACGTCGATCATGTGGCGATCGACTCCGACGAGATGAGCGTCTCCGTCTTCGGCGTGTCCCTCATGGGCAGCGAGGTGTACCAGGTGCTCTTCCCCGCGGGCGTGGTGCTGAGCGCCAGTGGCAGCAAGTGCGGCACGACGAGCGAGTTTACGTTCACGACGAAGATCGGTGGGTGCATGGGAGGGTGGTGACGCGCAGACGACGAGAAGCCGTACATCACGATGATCTCGCCCAAGAACTTCAAGCAGAACCTGCCCGGCAACATGCAGGTGCGCGTCGCCTTCAGCGAGAGCGTGCGCCCCGGCAGCGGCGTGATCCTGTTCCGCGGCGAGAAGGAGGACGTGGCGGTGAACCTGCAGAGCGCGAAGGAGGTGCGCTGCGCGAAGGACGTGTGCACGATCAAGCCCGCGGAGGACTTCAAGCCCGGCACCTACGACATGACCTTCAGCGAGCAGGCCTTCGTGGACTTCTCGGGCAACGCGCTGCAGAGCGGCGTGACGTCGCACGTGTTCTCCGTGACGGACGCGCAGTGTGGACTGAGCTATGTGAATGTGGACGCCGGCACGAACTGCTACTGCCAGAGCGTGGAGAACCAGTGCCAGTGTCAGTGTGGAGAGACCTATTTCGTTAAGGACTATTAATCTGTTGTGTGCCCTGTTTGCAACAAACGCGCCAAATCCAGCTGCTCTCCTCCTTGGTCAAGCTGTCTCGAGCAATATGGTACAGGTCCAAAAGCAAGGAGGAGATATCGGTGTTTGATGCAGAGGCGTTGTAGAATCGGAGAATCAGCCGCACCACCGTTTCAAAGGTCGTTCGCACTTCTTCCCCCAGTTCCGTGCGAAGGAGGTTGATCAGGAGCTTCTTACGTTCCGCCACCTTTCTACGATGAAGCAAATCGCCGATGCCCACTTCGGACAGGGAAGGCCTCTCCGCTCAATCTCCTGCTTCATTTCCGAAGCGTCGTCCGCGAACTTGGAGTCCACAATCTCCTGCGGAGAGTAAAACAACTGCGTATACCCGCTGCTCTTGTCTACGGTTGATTTCGACAACACAAACACACTCTCGCAACGAATCTGGAACAAAATGATCGTCTCCAGCTGATTCACCAGCCCGCTGCGGGAGCGGTTCTCGAAAGCCCCTTCGTAGTGCTTGATCGCACTCACCAGTGCTTTCTTCGTCATGCATGCAGGAAAGTTCTTTCTCAGGTAATCCTCGTCCTCCATGTCGCTGTCGGGGATTTCTTTCTTCATCAACAGATAGATCAGTGTCGACTGGGTACAGTGAAGGAAGTGTTGTTGCGGAAAGCAAGGATATTAGACCGCTTTGTACAAGTCATACACCTGCTCCAGCACCTGGATCGAAAATGTAGTCAGCGTATACTCCAACCCTAGGGTCAACACAACCAGTAACGCCTCACCCACACTCGACATGCGTTTTAGCATATGCTCGCACCACGCAGTATACACCAACGAGCGCAGCTCGTCTTCGTTGTAGACACAGTTGTAATCTATCCGTCATCGCAAAACGAGGATCCTCACCGTCCTTGCAAAATGGCTTCATTGCCGGTTCTTCCCTCGTTTCCGAAACCTCCTCCGATCCCCTTCGTGGGTGATGGTTCCGCTCTCCGTGCTTGCGCTTCTTGGGAGCGCTCCTACGCATGATGCTTCCCGAAGAATGCAGCTACGGAGGATTCTTCAATGTAATAATCTTCAGACGAACGGCTTCGTCGTATAACTGCTGCGTGTTCAGCTAGTTTTTAACCATCAGGAAAACTGCGACCTTAGCGACGCAACTCGGTTTTCGCTGAAACGTCAGGATGGCTGGACTCTACACGTCATCAAACCAACATGTCGAAACGTTCTGCTGATAATCCACCGTTGAGGGGACATAATCAAAGGACACGCGCCTGTTGGAACGCTTACACAGGCCGTCTTCTTGCAAAATCGACTCCATCACAGAGAAATGGCTCGATAAAGGGAGGTGGGATCCCCCAAATTCGGGTGCGCGCAAAGCAGAAAACACAGATAATCGTCGTAATCTCTGCACCAGCGAGCAAAATGGAAAAGAATACGGTGAAGGCAACACAATTGCTATCGATCCCGAATGCCACCATCACGGCAGTCGCTTCCTACCGTAATTCTGTGTTTGTATCCCTCTACGGAGGATCGCTACATGTATATACCATCAAGTCGGGTAGGGGAGCGGTGGATCTCATGATTCCGTAGAGAGCGGCACATCGACCGTCTCTGAACCGAAAATCGTAGAGCATTTCTTCGACGTGAAGACGGCCGCCTCGAACATGATCATGGATACCATGCACGAGCTCCTCCTGTGCCAAACGACAAAAGGCGTCTATGTGGCCGCTCTCTCACTGGGATCATGCGTAGTGCGTGGATATAAATGACTTGAGCAAGAAGACGCTGCTGCCGGGAACCGAGAAGTGCACTTGCATGGCGCTGAAGGTGGACTGCACCCGCTTCTGCGTCGGTGTCCGCAAGAAGACCCTCGTGTTCGCGATCAGTCCGAACGGGAGTGAATTCCGCTACGTCAGCTTCATCCCCTCGAAGGGTTGTCGTGTCCTCCTCTCCTTACGTTTCAGAGACGCCCCGCTGCATGGAGTGGGTGGAGTCGACGCTGTTCGTGGGTTGCAAGATCGCCTACTACCTGCAGGACACGGAGTCGTGTTCCATCATCAAGACGGCGCTGACCAAGTGTGTCAAGTCCAACCAGTACCTCATGGCCGTCTCCCTCTCGAGCCGTCCGGAGGTGTTGTTATGCGACAGCGACAACGTGCTGGCGATGGTGGACAAGCAGGGCGTGCCCACGCGCGCCGTGAGTGCTGCGCGCCGCGCTCACGCGTAGGCGGAGGAGCTGATCAGCGTGACGACGCAGCCCACGCAGCTGGTGGCGCTGTACCCCTACCTGTTCGTGATCGTCAAGAATTACCTCTACGTCTACAATCTCACCTCCCTCGCGCGCATCCAGGTGAGTCTTTCACGTCGCGCCGCGCTGACGCCTAGCGCATCCCGCTGGAGGGCCGCTTCCGCCTCGCGCCCAACGACAGCACCGCCTGCGCCTCCTTCTTCCTCTACTCGCAGCGCACCGTCTACACGCTGGCGCTGCTCTCGCCCGACGACCAGATCGCGCTCCTCCTCGCGCAGACGCCGCCGCAGTTCGACCAGGCCATCGCCGTCGCCGCCAACCACGGGCTGGACGACGCGACGCTGCGCCGCCTGCACCTGCACTACGGCTACTACCTCTTCTCGCAGAGTGCGCGCGCCGACCGCCTCTCACCCGCAGGTCTGTTCGACGAGGCCGCGCAGCACTTCGCGCAGAGCCAGTGCCCGCCACAGCAGGTGCTCGCCTTCCTCCCCGAGCTCAAAATCCCCTCCGTCCCCGCCACGTCCCGCTCCCGAAGCGGTGTGAGCGCTAGAGTGGACTCCGAGAACCCTTACCCCGTGCCGCCCGTCACCGCCTCCACACGTCGTCGCGCCTACGAGGCTATGCTGAAGTACCTCCAGACGCAGCGCGCGGCCGTGCTGGTGCAGGAGCCCACGCGGCCCTCGCCCGGCGCGGTGCAGACGCTGACACTGGTAGACACGGTAGGCGCACGAGAAGGCGTCGAGCGTAGGCGCTGGTGTTCCTGTGGATCAGCCTGCAGGCGGCGGCGGCCCTGCACGACTTCTTGCTGGCGGAGAACTGGTGCGACATGGCGGCGGTGGAGGAGCGGCTGGTGGAGAGCATCCAGGGCGCGCTGACGGAGAAGTCGCGGCTGGTGTTCACCTTCTCGCTGCTGTACCTGTTCGAGGGCAAGCACCAGTACAAGCGCGTGGGCGCGGCGGTGGTGCGTGAGGCGTAGGCGGTGGAGATCGTGCTGTTCCAGATGCAGCAGTACCAGGGCGCGTCGCCGGAACGCGCACAGCTGCTGGAGATCCTGACGCACGTGCTGTACGGGCTGGACGCGAGCGACGAGGCGCTGGTGTTCAAGTGCTCCGAGAAGATCTACCAGGAGATGCCGGCGCTGGTGATCCGCTGCTTCATCGACGAGGAGGGCATGATCGGCCACCTCAACATCTACCACGTGGTGCAGCACCTGCAGCGCCTCACCGCCGGCAAGCCCACCGTCGCCGAGCGCAACCAGCTGGTGATCCAGTACCTGGCGGTGGTGACGCCGCACCTGGCCGCCTTCGCCACGGAGCAGGCGCCCGACCACAATCTCTGCCACATGCTCGCCGTGCTCTACATCGAGTCGCTCCACGACTTCATGGTGCGCACGCCCGACGCCGAGACCGAGAAGCAGGTCGCCTCGCTGCGCGCCGCCCTCCAGGCGCTGCTGCAGGGCAAGGGGAGCTACCTGCCCGAGCCCCTGCTGGAGATGATCAAGCCCGAGGAGCTGCCCGAGGAGCGCTGCGTGGGCGCGTGGGCGCGGCGTGAGGCGTAGATCCTGCTGGCGCGCATGCACCGCCACGACGAGGCGCTGGGCCTGTTGCTGTTCCAACAGCGGTCGCTGGAGGCGGCGCTGCGATACTGCGAGACGGTGGTGCGCCGCGACAACGACAAGGACCAGCAGGTGTACGCAAGACTCCTCCACCTGCAGGGGCTGTCGTTTGGGGTCATGCGTAGACTGCTGCACGTGCCGGAGGATGTTAGCGACGCCAGCAATCCCAGCAACCCCAACACTGCGAAGGAGCTGAAGGCGAAATACTTCGAGGCGTCGTTCCAGGTGCTGGACCGCTTCCACGCGCTGCTGCGACCGGAGGAGGTGTTGGGCGAGTACCCGCCCGACACACCGATGGAGAAGCTGTTCCCGTTCGTGCAGCAGACGACCACCAGCCTGACGGAGACGCTCTACAACACGCGCATGAAGTACAACCTGATCATGTCCGATTACATGGATGTGGGGGAAGAAACGGTAGGTGAGGCGTAGAACCAGCACGTAGTGGCGAAGACGCGACAGAACGGCATCAAGGTGGACGAGAACTCGATTTGCGCCAAATGCGGGAAGCCGCTGGGAACGGCCGCGATCGTGTGGGTGAGCGACACGGAGCTGTACCACTACAACTGCTGCGACATTGAGGGGTGGTCGAGGGAGCGCGGACTGAGGAGTAGGGACTCCCTGTTGAAGAAGGACAAGAGAACGGGGCTCGTTCAGAAGATTAAGCTGTCCGAAGCGAAAGTGTGGTGTGTTTGTTGAACAAGGAGCGCAGTGAACACATGTAATAGTAACAACAAGCGTATCAGATTGCCTTCACCGCCAGAACACCTATTTATAGACTACAACGTGAGCCCAGTGCACAAACCCCCACTTCCCTTCAACTTGTTCTTTTCTCTCTCGACGCTCTCCTTGGCCTCCTTCAGTTTTTGCACCTTCTGGAACAGAGGAGACTGCTTCAGAATGTCGGGAAGAACGACGTAGCGGATGCGGCTGCCGCGAATAAACACGTTCTCCAATTTGGAGAGCTTTCCGTCGCGCGCCCGCATCGTGACGCTCGTGAGCTGGCAGTTCATGTTATCCTCGGACCTCACCAGGTGGCCTCTGTACTTCTCTCCATTCGTCAGCTCGACGATCACGGTGTTGCCCTCGCCCTCGTGGAACAGCTTAATCGGAACGCTCACAGACATGAGATCGTTTGTTTGGTGCTCTTTCAGGAGTTGAATCGCTCCACAAATCGGCGCGATTTTCCGCAGAAACAGTCACACGGAGAAGCGAAATCCCTTATGC
>OIWT01000570.1_pt1 | contig 50361 bp, 47 predicted proteins | sample 1587701 | NCBI WGS metagenome assembly OIWT01 (sample SAMEA3888904, study PRJEB22519) | human gut metagenome | biome: human gut; feature: human-associated habitat; material: faeces | place: Denmark | collected 2009 | reverse complement strand
TCATCCGACGTGCGGGGAGTCCGTGATCCCCTACAAGATCGGGGCCCACAGGCACCAGCCGGAGATCGACATGGCGGTGGACATGTTCGCGGGGAGCCATCTGGACGTGGCTTTCGTTCCCCACCTCGTACCCATAGTCAGGGGGATCATCTCCTCCTGCTACTTCAGATTGAAGAAGGACGCGTCGCAGGAAGACGTCGACGCGGTCTACGAGAAACAGTACGGGGCCGAGCGCTTCGTGCATTATGTACCAGAGCCTTCGATCCGCGACGTGGTCGGTTCGAACCACGCCCAGGTCGGATCCAAGGTCCTGGGGAACAGGGTCGTCTCCTTCGGAGTCCTCGACAACCTCGTCAAGGGCGCCTCCGGGCAGGCGGTCCAGAACATGAACCTGATGCTGGGACTTCCGGAGGCCGACGGCCTCGACTTCCCAGGACTGGGAGTGTGATCAAGAATGGTAGAGATAATAGACGGTGGAATCACCACCCCTCAGGGATTCAAGGCGGCCGGGGTGCATAGCGGAGTTAAATACCGCTCCCTCGACCTGGGACTTCTGTATTCGGAGGTCCCGGCGACCGCCTTCAAGGCGTTCACCTCCAACAAGGTCAAGGCGGCGCCTGTGCAGATGATGATCAAAGACGACTCCCCCAAACTGTCCGCCATCGTGGTGAACAGCGGGAATGCGAACGCCCTCACCGGGCGCCGCGGGTACGAGGATGCGGAGACCATGCAGAGGGCCGTGGCCGCGGAGCTCAACATCGACCCCAAGGAGGTCGGAGTCATGTCCACGGGTCTCATCGGACGTTTCATGGACATGCACAAGATCCAGTACGGGATCTCCAAGGCCGCGAAGCAGCTCGACGTGGGAAGGGAGGCCGACGGACTCCTGTGCGAGGCCATCATGACCACCGACACCATCAAGAAGGAGTGTGCGGTCCGCGTCCGCCTCGGCGACGGGACCCTCGTTTACATCTCGGCCATCTCCAAGGGCAGCGGTATGATCTCCCCCCATCTGAAGGTGCTCCACGGGACCACCCTCACCATGATCACCACCGATGCGGTGCTCACCCCCAAGTTCAACGAGGTCTACCAGTCGATACTCGACGACTCCATGAACATGGTGTCCGTCGACGGCGACCAGTCCACCAACGACACCTGCATCATGCTGGCCAACGGGATGGCCGGAGGTCAGGCGGCCGACGAGGACCCGGCCTTCATCGACGCCCTGCGCATGGTCATGACCAAGATCGCCCGCACCATCGCCATGGACGGCGAAGGTGCCAGCAAACTCATAACCGTCGAGGTCACCGGTGCGGAGACCAAGGATGACGCGAGAAAGGTCGTGAAGACCATAATCAACTCCCCTCTGGTAAAGTCCGCCATCTTCGGGTCCGACCCCAACTACGGCCGTGTGATGATGGCCCTCGGGAACAGCGGGGCCAACTTCAGCCTCAACGACGTCCATCTGACCATAAAGGGAGGGGACATGGAGGTTCCGATCCTCGACTCCGGGGCACCCGTGTTCCAGGAGGAGAGGTCCGTGGAGGTCGTCCGCATGGCCATGGACAACAAGGAGGTCATCCTCCAGCTGGACCTGGGCGTCGGGAACGAGAGCGCCACCGGCTGGGGATGCGACCTGACCTACGACTATGTCCGCATCAATGCGGAATACGCAACCTGAGTGGTCCGGATGCGCGACATATATCTCCTGAAGTTCGGCGGCAACGCACTGGGGGACGACGGTATGGAACGCCTCTGCAGGGAGGTCGCGGCCCTCACCGAGGAAGGCGTGAGCATAGTCATGGTGCACGGCGGAGGACCGGCCATAAACGCCGAGATGGAACGTCTCGGCATGAAGCCCGTCAAGGTCGCCGGCAAGCGTATCACCGACGAGGCGGGCCTCGAGGTGGTGGAGAAGGTCCTCAGAGGGATCAACGCCGAGGTCGTGAGGTGCCTCGAGGACGCCGGCGTCAGAGCCATAGGCATGCCCGGATACTTCCTCAGCGAATGCAGGAGGGACGGACCGCAGACGGTGGTCGACGAGGGCAGGGAGGTCGAGGTCGACTACGGTCTCGTGGGGGAGGTCGTCAAGGTGGACCCGCAGGTGGTGTACGACCTGGTGGACGAGAGGATCGTCCCGGTCATATATCCCGTCGGGTCCGACGGGGAGCAGCACCTCAATGTCAACGCCGACTCCATGGCGGCGGGTATCGCCGCCGGCATCAAGGTGAAGGAGATGATAGCCATCACCGATGTGCCAGGCATACTCCGTGACGTCCACGACCCCTCATCCAAGATCGACACCGTGACCCTGAAGCAGATAGACGCTCTCATCGCGGACGGCACCATATCCGGCGGTATGATCCCCAAGGTGGATGCCTGCCGCAGGGCCATAGAGGCCGGGGCGGAGGCCGTCCGCATGGTCAACGGAAAAGACCCAGACAGCATAATTACCGACGTGATCAAAGGGATCCCGCACGGGACCCTGATAATAAGATGAAAAGTGATTCAAATGGATTTCGAGACAGTTAAGGATCTCAGTTCGAAGTATCTCTTCCCCAACTACGGCCGCCTCGACCTGGCCTTCGAGCGCGGGGAGGGGTGCTATCTCTACGATGCGAAAGGGAAGCAGTACCTCGACACCGTGGCGGGCATAGCCGTATGCTCCCTCGGATACTCCCACCCGGACTGGGTGAAGGCGATGCGCGACCAGGTGTCGCACCTCGTGCACGTTTCAAACCTCTACTACGTGGAGGAGCAGGCACAGCTGGCACAGCGTCTCAACACCGTGACGCCCGACGCCATCACCCGCACCCTGTTCGTGAACAGCGGTGCGGAGGCCAACGAAGGCGCGATGAAGACCGCCGTCCGCTACACCAAGAGGCACAAGGTGCTCTCCGCCTACAACGGGTTCCACGGGAGGACCTCCGCGGCCCTGGGGGCCACCGCCCAGAAGAAGTACCAGGAGACGTTCGAGCCCCTGATAAACGAGAAGACCTTCGGATACTTCGAGTACAACGACCTGGAGTCCGTGAAGTCCCTTATCGACAGGGACACCGCATGCCTCCTGATCGAAGGCATCCAGGGTGAGGGGGGCGTCGTCTGCGGCACCCCCGAGTTCCTCCGCGGCGTCCGCGACCTGTGCACCGATTACGGTGTGCTCATGATCGTGGACGAGGTGCAGACCGGCGTCGGAAGGACCGGCAAGTGGTGGTGCATGGACAACTACGGCATCGTGCCGGACATCATCACCACGGCGAAGGGGCTGGCGGCAGGAATGCCCATCGGGGCCATCATGACCACCGACGAGATCGCATCCGTCATGACCCCGGGGACCCACGGGACCACCTTCGGCGGCAACCCCCTCGTATGTGCCAGCGGGTGCGCGGTGATAGACATCATCAACCGCAACCATATCCTGGACAACGTCAGCACCGTAGGCGCCGCCTGGAAGAAGGACCTCGAGGCCCTCAAGGCGAAGCACCCCGGAAAGATCAAGGACGTCCGCGGGATGGGCTTCATCATCGGCGTGGAGATGGACTCCGAGGAGACCGCGGCCGGCGTGAGGAAGTACATGGCCGACCACCAGGTCCTCGTGAACGTGGCCCACGGGAAGACCGTCAGACTGATCCCTCCGCTCATATTCACCATGGAGCAGAAGGACGAGTTCATGAGGGTCTTCACCGCCGCGCTCGAGTGAGTACACATTGTCCCTAAACAGGTGTATATGCCTGTTTCAGGGACAATCAAAACCTATTTCCCGTTTCTTTCCAACATTTTGTTTGAGATAGGACATTAATACTTGTCCTACGATTACGGCATCATGGCAGAGACAGTGTCCCGCGAGAGTCTCGCGGAGAGGACCAGGATCTATATCGATGCCCACCCGAGCATCAAGGACTGCGTAGCGAAAGGCCTCATCAACTATTCCTCGCTGGCGCGTCTCATAATGAAGGACCTGGAGGTAGGGAACGAGGAGGCGGTCATGATCGCCTGCAGGCGCTACGCCTCCAAGCTCAGCGTGACGACCGACCACGAGCTCGCCATCCTCAGCGTCCTGAAGGACAGCAGGCTCGAGATGAGGACCAAGACGTGCATCGTCACGGCCAAGAACGACTGGACCGTCCTCCACAAGATGGACAACCTGTTCAAGGACCTATGGAACGAGAACTCCATCATGCAGTGCGTGCAGTCGGCGTCCGCCGTCACCATCATCGCGGACCGCATGCTGAAGGAGAGGATCACCGATACCGTCGGCAGGTTCAACATCATCAAGGTGAGGGAGAACCTCGTCGAGATCGTCGTGAAGTCCCCGGAGAAGATCGTCGACACCGCGGGTGTCATTGCGTACCTGATCACCAACCTTTCAGATGCGGGCATCAACATCGAGGAGACCGTGTCCTGTCACACCGACACCATCTTCATCGTCAACGAGCCCGACATGATCAACGCCTACTCGGTGCTCACCAAGTGCATCCAGTCGGCGGAGGAGACCATCGGCAAGAACTGAAAGGGGAGGGGCCCCGCCCCTCCCGAACATCCCTTCTCCGGCCGTATGCCGTTTTTCTCGGTCGGAGGCTCCTATTCAAATACTTGAACTCATAACCCCACCTATCAGGTCTTCTTTTCTGGAGGCCTTTTGAAGGTATCCAAAAATGACTTCTTTCGAAGACCTCGGGGTATCCCCCGATATAGTAAGGGCTGCGGCCGACATGGGTTGGACGGAGCCCACCCCTGTACAGATGGAGGCGGTCCCCGCCGGATTGGAAGGACGCGACCTCATAGCCAAGGCGCAGACCGGTACCGGTAAGACCGGCGCATATTCCATGATCGCCATGACCAGGGCGAAGCCCGGGTCGAAGGTCCCGTCCGTCCTCATCATCGCCCCCACCAGGGAGCTCGCCATGCAGGTGGATGCGGAGATCAGGAAACTGTCCAAGCGCTCCGGCCACTGCAGCGTCCCCGTGTACGGAGGGGCGGACATGCGCAGGCAGTCCGACGACATCCGCAGGGGCGCCGACATCATAGTGGGGACCCCCGGCCGCCTGAGGGACATGTGCGAGAGGGGGATACTGGTCCTCGACAGGGTCAGCGAGGTCGTCATCGACGAGGCGGACCGCATGATGGAGATGGGTTTCGAGGACGACCTCGACGCCGTGCTGGAACATGTGCCCAAGGAGAGGCACACCATGATGTTCAGCGCCACCATGACGCGTGCCGTCGAGAGGCTCGAGAAGGACATGCTCGACGACCCGGCGGTCGTGGACGCCTCCGACGGGAACGCCGTCACCGGCCTCACCAAGCAGTACGTGGTCAAATGCAGGAGGGACGAGAAGAAGGACATGCTGAGGGAGATCCTTTCCAAAGGTACTCCCAAGGCCATCGTCTTCTGTGCCACCAAGACCATGGTGGACGACCTGTTCCAGGAGTTCAGGGACGACGCGAAGGCGGGGACCCTCCACGGGGACATGCCCCAGTCGCTCAGGGAGAGGGTCATCAGGAACTTCAGGGACAACAGGGTCCTCGTGCTGATCGCCACCGACGTGGCCGCCAGGGGTCTGGACATCGAGGACGTCGACCTGGTGGTCAACTACGACGCACCGTCCAGGGCGGATACCTACATCCACAGGATCGGCAGGACCGGCCGCGCCGGCAGGGAGGGGGTATCCCTCACACTCGCCACCAAGAGGGACATGGATTTCGTCCGTGACTACGAGCACGAGATCGGCATGAGGATCAGGGCCATCGACGTGGACGACATAGAACCCTTCGAGACCGTCCACGAGCCGGTCAGGAGGGAGAGGAGGCCGCAGCGCGGGGAGAGGCAGGCATCCGCGGACAGGGTGAAGGCCCCCCGCGGGAAGAAGGCCGGGAAGGAGAGCGCCAGGCCCCAGAGGTCCGACGACCGCATGGTGGTGGAGGTCAACGTCGGGAAGAACGACGACGTCAACAGGACCCAGCTGGCCGATTTCATAAGGAAGAGGGCGGGACTCGGGGAGGGCGATATCGGAAAGGTCGGACTCGGTACGGCCTCGTCCTTCGTGGAGGTCCCGGCGGATGCGGCGGACCTCGTCATCGAGTCCGTCGGAGGCAGCGTCTTCGGAGGAAAGACCGTCACCTGCGACTACGCCCCCGAGAAGAAGAAGTTCGCCGACCGCTACGGCGGGAAGAATCGCACCGCCTGATCCCGGGCGGCGCATGCGGTGAACGGTCCCCTTCTCTCCAGGGGTCCCGTCCGAGGGGCGGGCCCCTTTTTCCTCCTCTTTGACGAGGGTTTATGAACACACACGGCATGTTCCAGATGCTATAGAGCGGGGCGATATGCAAATGGGTCTGTTCAAGAGGAAGCCTGCCGAGGAGGAGCCGAAGGTCGAGGCGCCCGTCCTCAGGGACGGCGACGGCTGGAGGGTGTGCGTCCATTACGGGGACATGATGTTCGACAAGGGGGAGATACCGTACGCGGTGGATTTCTGGACGGAGGCGGTGGACCGCTTCGACGGCTCCGACAAGGCGTTCGGCAGCATGTGCCAGGGGATTGCCGACCGTGTCGTTGGATGCTGCTGGAGGGAGTCCAGGGACGGTTCCGTCTGCCCCGTCAACCTGGTGGCCCGCATAGAGTCGGAGATCGAGGTCAAATGGCCGGAGATCTCGAAGGAGGGCAGCATAACCCAGAAGGTCTTCGACGGCCTCATGGCGAAGATGGGTTCCTGCGACACCGTGGAGCATGTGGTCATGATATTCATGGACGCATGCTTCTGCCAGATCGGGTATATGGGCAACGCCCCGGACATAAGGGAGGTCCCCGTCAGGTGCGGTGACATAATAGCCAGGTCGGCGGACGCCGATGCGGCCATAGACATGTTGGCCGACCCGAAGGACAGGAGGGGGATGAACCCCCGTTCCGCACATCGCTCCATACTCCTGTTCAGGGAGTACTTCTCGGACCTGAGGAACGGGGTGGAGATTGCCCTCGGCGGGAAGACCCAGAAGGAGATCGACGAGGCGGTGGCCTACTGGGAGGGGCACCGCAGGGAGAGGGTCGACCATCTGGCGAGAGGGGTGGAGGAGAAGAGCCAGTATGCCTCCGCCACCGCCTTCGGCAGGAAACAGCACGGCCGTGCCTGCTACATCGAGATAGCGGATTTCGTGGAGGAGTACTTCTCCATGGACGGGAACGTCCCATCCCGGTGACATCCTATTCAAAAGATACAAATAATGTACCACGGTACACGCAGACAGAGGCGAAACAACAATGGCTATGAGCAAGAAGCAGCTCGCCAGGAAGGCCAAGTCCAAGAAGGCGGAGGAGGAGAAGCTCGCCGCCGCGGCCAGCTCCGGAGACGAAGCCGCCAAGGCCAGACTCGAGAGGCTGCAGAAGAAGAAAAAGTGAAACCGTTCACGGGGCCCCAGGGTCCCGATCCCTCCCGATGTGCCAGGGCCGAGACGTGCACCGGGATCCAAACGCATGTCGCCGTCTGCGGCGCAGTCCCGGCCGACCTATGTACACGATTGTTAGGATATATTTGTGATCGCAACATAGTTACTGTGGTTTAACGGTGATTGTATACTTGTGCTTTCCCACCCTCTTAAATAATATGACAATGTAAAGAGCTTGATAAACGCGTGATAGATGTTGTAATTCATTACAACGTCTACCGCAGACGTTTGATCATTGGAGGAAAAACAATGGAGAATATTAGGGGGGAGGGGACGTATGAGAGCGGCTCCAAAAGGAAGAAGCTTCTCGTCCCCATCATCGCTCCGATGCTGTGCGCAGTTGCAGTCATCGGAGCAGGTTATGCAATCAGTCTTCTCTCTCGTTAAAGGATAATTCTCTCGACGGAGGGAACATAACTGTAACCCTCAATACCGGAGGAGGGGATGCACATCCTGTCTTCTATAAAGACGATAACAAACTGGATGTCGTCTTCACTCAGGAGATCGTCTATGCCATGGATGGCGGTCAGTATGTCCCTACGGTCAATACTGCTGCGAATGGTGTTGATACATCAAACAGTAGTAATCTCGGAACTCTGTCCGTCAAGTATTCCAATACCACTGGCAAGAATGTCTACGCATATGTTTCCGTCAAGGTGAGCGCCTCTTCTATCATGGTTGGCAACACTTCCTTAGACCTCAGTCGGATTGTCGAAGGGATTTCAATAAGCCCTATTGGCGGGGCCAATCCTGTCGTTATAGGACTTAATGATATGGAGGAGACTCCTAAGGAGTTCAATCTTTATGGGGAGCATGCTTTATTGGGAGATGTAGAAGGAAACTATTCCGTCGTCCTCAATGTAAATACTGTTGCATTTAACGAGGTTGGAGGGGATCAGGGCTCGATGAGTGCACTCATAGATGCACTTGAGGGCATCACCTTCGAGATAACTGTGAATGTTTCCGATGTAGATCCTGATGGAAGTGCCTGATCATGGAGCAGTACAGTGACGATGAGCAAAACGGCAAGAAGAAATTGCTCGTCCCACTCATCGTCTTGTTGTTGTGTGCGGTGAGTGTCATCGGAGCAGGTTATGCGTACGAATCCACCCTCCATGTGAATGACAATCCTGTCGATGGTGCGAAGATAACCATAACCTACAACGGTGGTTCCACCCTTCCTACGGCCGATGCAGACTCTCTGGTCATCTACAATGAAGAGACCTGGGAGATGTCAGAGGAGAAGGAGTATACGAAGTCCTACAGCCTGTTCGTCGGCTCTGTGAATTCCTCCGGTGAAGAATCTTCCAAGGCAATGCTTGCCACTGTCCCTGTGAAGATCGATCTGAGCAATACAAACGAGTACAAGGTCACAACCGTCTCGATATCGCTCAAGATGACCGGTGAGTCCACCCATATAGACCTCGTGGGCAAGTTGATCCATTCTCTGGATATCGTATCCGACGGAGAGACCAAGTCCATGGTGTACAACGAGGAGACCAAGGCATACGAAGTGTCTTTCGTTCTGGACGAGGCGTCTGAGAACGAGGTTCAGAAAACGTATGAGCTGATATACGATCTGATCGCAAATCTGACCGACGGACCCATAGATGTCGATGACAACGTCACTGCCGACGATCTTCTGAATGCAATCAGTTCCGTGGAATTCGATCTCAGCTTCTCCGCTAACGGTGCGAAAGCATAAAAACGATTTAACAGACTGGACGGGTGATCCCGCCCGGTCATTTGTTTTTGAATCCGATGCAGATTGCCTGTACTTTCCTTCGTCAATCTATATTTGTTGGTTCGGATCCAGGGAATCCGCGTATGTCTGAGGTGTTCTCGTATGTTATTTGTTTGGCAGACATACGGTCGGGTCCATGGAAGGGTGATATTTATAAGTTTATCATTAAACTAAAAATACCATACAATTAGATGGTATTTTGCCATCATGCGGTTGACAATAATGGAAAAATTTCAGATATTTATTGTTATTCGATAAAAATATCAGTAAATGGTTTTTTTCGGACGGTTCCACATACATCAATAATATCAACTATTTTTAGCAATGAAACGTCAGACCGAAGTTGGCATTCTCGCGGTGTACCAGGTCCTTCCTGTCGGAGAATTCCTGCGAAAGGGTATCTATACGGCGGTTGATGCGAGAAGCATACTCCTCCAGTTGGTTGATCTCCTCCTTGTCGAAATCGTCGAAGATCTTGGAGAACGTCTCGCAGGAGATCCTTTTGCAGGACTCGTACATCTCCTCCCCCTTCTCCGTCAGGGCCAGGGAACCGAGCTTGTTGTTGCTCTCGTTCACCACGATCCCCTGGTCGGTGAGCTCCTTGACGATCATCGATATGCGGGACTTGTCCACGGGCAGACGGGCGCTGAGATCCCTCTGGGATATGTGCGGGTGGTACCCGACCTCCATTATTATGGGGAGCTGGTGGGGCTTGAGGCCGATCTCCCACGTGTATACCGAGACCATGTTCCTGACGCACTTGGCCAGTTTTTTGGGGAAGTACATGAGGGATTTGGGCATATCTATGCCGGGGAGCCTGTCTTCAAGGAACGAGGGCCTGTCCTTATCCAAGACGTCTCCTTTCTCGGAGAACGGATCGAAGGGAGGGTACCCTTTCCTCATGGCCGCGATCTCCCCGCTGTTGGCCCATCTCCTTACGGTGCTCTGGCTGCAGCCTGAGGCTTCCGCCGCCTCCCTTATGCTCTTCCCGCGGGACAGGAAGTCTATGGCCACATCCACCTTGCCCGTCTCCGTGCGCAGTCCTTCATAGGACGTGCCGGTGCGGCTGTTGAAGGTGCGGCCGCATTCCTTGCACAGGAACTTGCGGACGGTCTCCCCTCCGGCCTTGTATGTCCCGTTCCCCACTACGTTCCCTTCCCCGGTCATGCAGTATTTGGGACACTCGGGGTTGGGGCACGGTACATACGTGAATTGTTGTTTGGGCCCTCTTTTTCCCATGGGTGCGGTTAATGTCAACCACCGTATTTATAAGTTATTTTTTAAACTTCATAAACCACAAATGGATTTTGTTTTTTAGAAAACTTAACACACATAGCATGTGCCAGAAAGGGACCGCTGCTTTGTGGGTCTAGTGCACACCATCCGGCCCCTTTCCATCGATTATATAAACTATAAACTCTACGTCTGATGGATAAAGGGGGATATGCATCACCGGTCCGACCGATGTACATGATATGAAGACCGTTTCCGGCGCGTTTGTCATAGTGGCGACGCTGGCCATTTCGGCCCTGGTCCTGACGGGAGGGGCGTATTCCCTCACCAGCAGCGTGGACATCAGCGGAAACCAGATGCTGTCCGACGGCTATGCCCTGGACATCTATTCGGATACGGAAGGCACGACCCTCTCCGACGGGAAGACCCTTTTCGCCGATGCGAACATCTATTACAGGACCGTTGGGGATACAGTGAACGTATCCTCCGAGAAAGGTAATGTCGGGAGCGATCCGAACCACAGTCTTTCCGCCGTGAAGGAGGACAGGTATCTGATGATCTCGTCGTCCGGATCCGACGGCATCTCCGTGGAGTGCAGGATGAAGGACCCCGGTTCCGGGGAGTATGTCTTTCTGGGTCTGTCCGATATCCCGCCCTTCATAAGTTCCCTGGAGGTGGTTCTGACCAATGGGACCGATTCGTACTCGGTGACACTGTACGATCTCGAGACGTCGGTCGTATCCGGAAAGGCGTCCTTCGAAGGATTGAGCATGGTGCCCGGGGAATATTACGCCATCTCCGTCGACATCACTTTGAAAGACGTCCCGGTAAGTTCGGACGATTCCTGGAAGGATTCCGCCCCTTCCTTCAGTTTCATATTCGCCGCGGAGGCGGGTGCATGAACCGCTCCACTGTGCTGGCCGTCATATCTGCGGCGGTCGCGGTCATGATGTTCGTTCCGGCCGCATATTCGGCCACTACATCCACATCGGTGGAAAGCCAGGATAACGTCATAGGGATAATCCCGGTCCCCGTGGAGACTGTAATCGATGCCAACGGCGGATCCTCCGTCATATCGGGTACCGGAGGGGACTATCACCTCGTCGAGAGCGAGGACGGCGGAGTATATGTGCAGAAGGACGAGAACGACCCGGACCACGAGGTCGGGTCGGGGAATTTCGACGTCACATTGAAAATGCCGGCCAATTCCAAATTCTACATAAAGGTCGTATATGCTCCGGACTATGTGGGGATATTCTCCAACATATACATCACCGTGACGGCCGACGGCATAGAATATTCCGGATCCATAAGCGGGTCCTGGTCTTCGAAGACCTCCTACTTCTATCTCGAGGCCCTTTCCTCGGAAAGCACGTCCCTATCCGAGACCAGCAGTCAGGATGTGGCGAAGAACAGCGTATTGTCCGGAAATGACGTGACCATCAAGCTCAACGGATACGATTCGGCCTTGGTTTCGATCACCGCGGAGATATTTCTGGTGGATTGAATATATCCGTCATCGGATCCGTACGTCCTTATCAGGGTATTGTCACGGTCGATGCAGGGCGGTCCGTATTTCGGATATGGCACATCTGTGGGTCATTGCAGCAAGCGGGTTCCGGATCCCGATAATAGATATGGAGCCACTTGAGGGAATCGAACCCCCGACCATCCGCTTACAAGGCGGGAGCGCTACCGGACTGCGCCAAAGTGGCCTAGCACTCTCTATAGTGCCATTGCTTTTAATTTTTTGGCATGCCAGGGACCTGAGGACGGTATGGTATTCCGGTCCGCAGACCTTGTTCCTGGCACATGACGGCCGTGTTGGGAGAAGAGATAATCGGTTTAAGGGGAGGGGGCTTCCGCCCCTCCCGGGTGTTTTCAGTAGGACACGCCCTGCCAGAGCATGGCGTTGCAGACCTTTTCGAAACCGGCGATGTTGGCACCGACCTGGAGGTCGCCCTTGTGGCCGTACCTCTCGGCCGCCTCGGCCGCGTTCTTGTAGATGGTCTGCATGATCTCCTTCAGCTTGGAGTCGACCTCCTCGAAGGACCAGGAGAGCCTTGCGGAGTTCTGGCACATCTCGAGGGCGGAGGTGGCGACACCTCCGGCGTTGGCGGCCTTGGCGGGTGCGAAGAGGACTCCCGCCGCCTTGTACTGGGCGATGGCCTCGGGGGTGGAGGGCATGTTGGCTCCCTCTCCGACCGCGTAGCATCCGTTCTTGATCAGGATCTTGGCGGACTCCTCGTCGATCTCGTTCTGGGTCGCGCAGGGGAGTGCGATGTCGCAGGGGATGGTCCAGATGCCGTTGCAGCCCTCGGTGTACTTGGCGTTCTTTCCGAAGTCGTAGTCGAGGTAGGTCTTTATCCTGTCCCTCTTCTGCTCCTTGATGAGCTGGAGGTTCCTGTAGTCGATACCGTTGTCGTCCTCGATGTATCCGTTGGAGTCGGAGACCGCGATGACCTTGGCTCCGAGCTGGGTGGCCTTCTGGCAGGCGTAGATGGCGACGTTTCCGGAACCAGAGATGACGACCTTCTGTCCCTTGAAGGACTTGCCGTTGGCCTTCAGCATCTCGTCGACGAAGTAGCAGAGACCGTATCCGGTGGCCTCGGTCCTGGCGAGGGATCCGCCGGAGCCGATGGCCTTTCCGGTCAGGACGCCGGTGAACTCGTTCCTGAGCCTCTTGTACTGACCGAACATGTATCCGATCTCCCTTCCGCCGGTACCGATGTCTCCTGCGGGGACGTCGGTGTCGGGACCGATGTGTCTGAAGAGCTCGGTCATGAAGGACTGGCAGAAGCGCATGATCTCGTTGTCGGACTTGCCCTTGGGGTCGAAGTCGGATCCTCCTTTTCCTCCTCCGATGGGGAGGGTGGTGAGGCTGTTCTTGAAGATCTGCTCGAAACCGAGGAATTTCAGGATGGACAGATTGACGGAGGGGTGCAGCCTGAGTCCTCCCTTGTAGGGTCCGATCGCAGAGTTGAACTGGACGCGGTATCCGCGGTTGACCTGGACCTTTCCGTTGTCGTCCACCCAGGACACGCGGAACATGACGATCCTCTCGGGTTCAACGAGCCTCTCGATGATAGCGTTCTTCTCGATCTCGGGGCGGGCCTCGATGACGGGCTCCAGGGAGACGAGGACTTCCTCGACGGCCTCGAGGAACTCGGGCTGGTCTGCGTTGCGCTGTTTCAGACCGTCGTAGACGGTTTTCAGGTACTTGTTGTTGATTGCCATCACAAATGCCTCAAAGATTTGTTAACGTTTGTATATTGCAGGTAGTATTTAATGTTTGAACATCTAATCGGAAAAATCTAGATGTTTGTTCTTCGATTTTTGGCAATCAATTGTTATTTTCGGTGAATTCAGAGTATAATTCTTCTTTGATTAGACATTTGTCTAATGCATATCTTCCGAACTCCGGACCGGCGTCCGGAGTCCCGGAATACGCGTGTGCGCACCCCTGTCCCATTACATTAGATGAATGTCATGCCGTGACCGTACGGACGCAGGCATCCGTCGTGGATCCTCCTGCATGACATCCTCCTGTCCCGTATGTATTATAGTGATACCTGATGCCAGCGGACCGGTTTTCGGGCAGGGTAACCTTTAATATAAATGAGGTAATCGCGCAAGACATTCAACCGAATATTTCACGGTGATTCAACAATGGCAAACGACGCTAAGAAAGTCATCCGCCTTGACTACAAGGCATACCTGGCAGACATGGACAAACTGTACGACACCACCGACGAGGCCGCAGCGAAGGACGCCGGCATCTACAACGAGAAGGTCAAGTACGAGCCCATGTCCTACATCGTAGGATCCAAGAAGCTCTTCCCCGCCCTCGACAAGGCGATCGCCGACGCAAAGGTCGGAGAGGAGTTCACCGTCGAGGTCCCCTGCGAGGAGGGTGCCGGAGTCAGGAACCCCAAGCTCATCGAGACCCACTCCGTCAAGGACTTCTACAGACAGGAGATCAACCCCTACCCCGGACTCACCGTCTCCCTCGGCAACAGGACCGGAACCGTCATGTCCGTCGGTGCCGGACGTGTCAAGGTGGACTTCAACAACCCCCTGGCCGGCCACGACCTCAAGTACGTCATGAAGGTCACCGAGGAGATCACCGAGAACGACAAGAAGGCGACCGCCATCGTCGAGGCCGACTTCGGCAACGCCGACGACTTCAAGTTCGAGTTCCCCGGAGACAAGGTCGTCGTGACCCTCCCCGAGATCACCAAGTTCCACCAGGAGTGGCCCGTCGCAAGGTTCAGAGTCGTCTCCGACCTCCGCGAGGCCTTCGGTGTCGACACCGTCGAGTTCGTCGAGATCTGGTCCGCCGCCAAGAAAGACGAGACCAAGCCCGCCGACAAGAAGGAGTGAAACCAAAAGGATATAAAGCAGGAGTAAATCTCCTGCTTTGTCCGGTTTCGTCTGGACTCGAAAAACGACTTCCATTCATGGGCAAGTGGCCTAACCTGGATATGGCAACAGCCTCCTAAGCTGTAGGTTGGGGGTTCGAATCCCCTCTTGCCCGCCATGCACTTCATCTTCTCGCTTAGCAGTTTTTTCGCTAGGTTAATATTTCTTACATAGAAAGAAACGGGGTTATCTTCAGATGGATGCTGCAGACTGTAAGCGGTTGGTCTACAAGTACAGATGGGCGATGTTCGCGATCCTCGCGGTCACCTACTTCTTCGTCTATTTCCACAGGATGTCCGTGAACGCGTTGGGGACCGACATGGTCGCCGACGTCGGCAGCGGGTCGAAGGAATATCTGAGCTCCATCTATTTCTGGACCTATGCCCTCATGCAGATCCCCAGCGGGATCCTGTCCGACCGTCTCGGTCCCCGGAAGGCATCGTCCATATTCCTGGCGATAGCGACGGCGGGTTCGTTCATAACGATGTTCGGGGAGAGTTTCCTCGCCCTTGCCGTGGGTAAGGTCCTCATCGCGGCCGGTATGGCCGTCGTATACATCCCCCTTATGAAGATAATCTCGGTATGGTTCGACAAGAAGGACTTCCCCCAGCTCAACGGCATCGTCATAGCCGTCGGGAACGTCGGCGCCCTCGCTGCCTCCGCCCCCCTCGTCTACCTCGCGGAGGCCATAGGGTGGAGGGACGTGTTCCTCCTCCTCGGCATCATAACCATGGTCCTCGCCCTTCTCTGCTTCGCCTTCGTCCGTGACCATCCCAAGAACATCGGTATGCCGGGGATCGAGGAGATCCGTGCGGAGGAGACGGGTGTCGAGGATACGGACCGCAGCGACGGCAAAGTGCCCGTCCTTTCCGGTCTCAGGACGGTCTTCGGCAGCGGAAGGGTGTTCTGGACCATGGCCTTGGCATATTTCCTCGTATACGGCACCATAATGGTGTTCCAGGGGACGACGTCCATCATGTACTTCAAGAGTCATGTGTACGGATTCGCCCTCGCCGCCTGGTTCGTCACGATGATCGGAGTGGGGAAGATCGCCAGCACGATACTCATCGGGCGTCTGGCGAGCAGAGGCCTCGTCCGCTCCAAGAAGAAGGTCATGGCCTTCGGGACATTCGTTTTCATGCTGGTGTGGGCCTTCATATGGCTCTTCGCCGGCGATATAGACAATCAATACGTGTGGTTCGCCGTATGCGGCCTCTTCGGGTTCTTCGGAGGCTTCATGACGCTCTCGTTCTCCCAGGTGAAGGAGTGGTTCCCCATATCCATCTCCGGTACGGCCATCTCGTCGATGAACGTCTTCCTGTTCCTCGGGGCGAGCGTGGCCACCACTGTGGCGGGGATGATTCTGCATAACGTGTACACCCTGGAGAACTACAGTACCCTGTGGGCCGTGATGTTTGCGGCCGCGGCCGCGGCGTTCGTCCTGGTCCTTCTTTCCAAGGAGAGGAAGGAAGGGGACGATATGATCATGCCTTCCGAGGAAGGCCGGTGACGGGATGTCCGACATACGCCGTGTTTCCGTCTGGTATTCCACTGCCTTTTGAAAAAATAGTTAAGTTTAAATATAAATGGATGAGAAAACACATAAAACAATATATGTTTGATTTTTTAGTATTTATACTAAACCGATAGTTCGTAGTCTTTTTTAAATACTAACTATTTTGATATAATATTCGACAGTTGTCTCCATTCCGACTGTCCGGGGGGTCTCTTTCCACCCTGTTTCGGGACCCTCTGTTCCATGAATGGACAAGGAGGAGTGCGTATGTCAGATAGTGTTTCAGCCAGCGGAAGCTCTGCGGTTTCCGCTGCCTCTGCCGATACCGGTCTGGAGAGATCCATCGACTGGAAGCAAGGGGTCATAATCGCGATGGGTGTGCCCATCCTCATCCTGCCTTCGCTTTATGATCTAGATGGGACCCTGTGGGCCCTGAGTATCGTCATCTGGGTCGTATCCGTTCTCCAGGGATTCCTTCAGAACATGGCGATCGGAGAGATGGCGGCCAACTTCGGAGTGTCCGGTATCGGTGCGTGTGCACAATACGTCTTCACCGACGAGGAGAAGTACAAGGGCAAGAAGGTCAATTGGGGCAAGTTCATAGGTGCGTTCACGGCGTGGTCCTATTGGTTCACATGGACGCCTGTCATACCCATTTTCACTATCATGACCGGAGCCTACCTCCAAGACAGCAATTTCAGCGAATACTTAGGATTCTTAAGCGACGTCAATTCGACCCTGCTCAATCTCATACTGGGTCTCGTGATCTTCGGAACCATCATCTTCATCGGGTCCAGAGGTCTCAACGGAGGCGCCAGGGCCCAGATGGTCCTCGCCGGTATAACCATCATCCCGCTGGTCATCGTGGTCGCCATCCCGTTCTTCAACGGGACCTTCAGTCTGGACAACATAACCGACGGATTCACCCCCGCCGGATGGACATGGAGCGGAAACGACATCTGCATGGTGTTCGGATGCCTCGCGGTCGCCCAGTGGAGCGCATGCGCATGGGAGTCCGCCGCCACATACGGTGCGGAATACAAGAACCCCGGAAGGGACCTGCCCAAGGCCCTCATCTCCTGCGGTCTGATCTGCCTGTTCATGTACTTCATCGTCTCGTTCTCCGTATACGGAACACTCGGACACGCGGGTGTCGAGACGACCGGATATGCGACCCTCGCGCCCCTCTGCGTCAGCAACTTCGGTTCCATCGGAGCCCTCGTCGCCCTCATCCTGCTGGTGGCGGGAATGGTCATGCTGATCCAGACCGCGTTCCTCGGTTCCTCCAGGACCTTGTTCGCGATGAGCCAGAACGGGAACATGCCGAGGCTCCTGAGCAAGACCAACAAGAACGGTGCGCCCATCTACGCCATGCTGTTCCAGTTCGCGGTCGGAATGTGCCTCATCCCGCTGGGAACCCCCGGAATGATCCTCGCGGCATCCTCGTTCGGATTCTGCTTCGCTCTGGGTATGGCCATGGTCTGCTTCATCAAGACCCACAGGGACCCCAGGTTCAAGGACCAGCCCAGGGTATGGAGCGCACCGCGCGGATGGTACTACGTGGCCATCGCCCTCGCGATCTATCAGTTCTTCGTGCTGATCCCCTGCCTGGCATACTTCAGCATAGAGGCGTACGGACCCTCGTCCGTCGTGATAGGGGCGATCATCCTGTTGATCTACATCCCGCTGTGGTTCGTACTGCAGCGTTTCGAGGCCAAGAACAACGACTCCTCCACACAATGCCGACGACGTCCCTGATCGTCATAGGTCGCATCACAAACAGATTACCGGGACCCTGCCTCCCGGGAAACCTCTTTCCTTCGTTTTCCGTCCGTCTTCCTCTCCGCAGGGATTATCTATCCAACCGAGGATGTTCCATCGTGTTCCTAGTCGTAGATTGCAGGGATTCGTTCGTCTACAATCTTGTCGCATGCCTCGAGTCGGCAGGGGCGGACGTCACCGTCGTGAAGGAGGCGGACGGGGTGCCGTCCCGTCGTGATGTAGAGGCCCTCGTCCTGTCCCCGGGACCGGGCAGGCCCTCCCCCGACAGGGGTTCTTGGAAGGCCTTCGAGAGATTCCGCGGGGAGGTACCCGTCCTGGGCGTGTGTCTGGGTCATCAGACGATCTGCGCCTCGTACGGTGCATCGGTGGTCCGCAGGGGAGGACCCAGACACGGGAAGGTCACAGATATCCGTCATGACGGCAAAGGCATATTGGAGGGGGTCCCTGATCCGTTCCATGCCGTCAGATACAACTCCCTGTGTGCGGACCCGGATACGCTGGAACATCCCCTGGAGGTGGATGCGGTCGACGGATACGGCGACATAATGGCCGTCTCCGACCGTGAGATATCCGTATACGGGCTTCAGTTCCATCCCGAGTCGTTCCTGACCGAGCATGGGCAGGACATCGTGGGGAATTTCGTCAGGGAGGTGGAGCGTTGGAACGTCTGAAGTATGTACCGGCACTGTGGATCTATTCCTCGATGGACCGCAGGGATACCGTTTTCCTCGATTCTTCCATGGGCGGCGGGAGGTCGTATATAGGTCTCATGCCCCACAGGGTGTTCCTTCCCGGGGAGTCCGATGCCGTCGAAGTCCTCGACGGGATGTCCGATGACGACGTCCTGATGGGATATCTCTCGTACGACTACGGCCTCTTCCTCCATGGCATATCTTCGACACATCCGAAGACCCAGATCCCCGATTTCATTCTGGCGGACTTCGACGTGGTCATAGAGGAGGATCCTGTCGGGAAGCGGCTTCATGTCACATGCCGTGGGCGTGTCATGCCCGTATGCGACGAGGAGAGGTTCGTCATGCGTCTCGTAGAGGGTGCGTCCCCTCCGGAGGACATCCCCGGTCACGGATACGATGTCGTCTCCGACATGTCCCGTTCCGATTTCGTCCGTTCGGTGGAGGAGGCGCGTTCCATGATGGCCGAGGGGGAGTTCTACGTCATCAACCTGTCGCGCAGCATCTCCGTCTGTTCCTCCTCCGATCCATTCGGGACGTTCCTCAGACTCAGACGCCTGAGCCCATCCCCCTTCGGCGCATATGCGGACCTCTGCGGGATCCAGATCGCCTCTTCGTCGATGGAGATGCTTCTGGACCACAGGGACGGTGTCGTCCGCACCCGCCCCATAAAAGGTACGTCCCCCCGTACCGGCGATTCTAAGAAGGACAGGGACAGTCTGTCCGCACTCCTTTCCTCGGACAAGGACCGCAGCGAGCTGCTGATGGTGACGGATATGGAACGCAACGACATGAACCGTTTCTGCGTCCCGGGGAGTGTGGATGTGGGATCGTTCTTCCGTCCGGAGGTCTACTCCACCCTGTACCACACGGTCTCCGACGTCGTCGGCCGTGTAAGGGAAGGGGTGCGTACGGGGGAGATGGTCTCATGCATGTTCCCGGGCGGATCTGTCACCGGTGCCCCCAAGGAGGTATGCATGGAGGCCATCGATTCCCTGGAGGCATGCAGGCGCGGGATCTATACGGGGTCGATGGGGATCTTCTCCGCGCATATGACCGAGATGAGCATAACCATACGTACCATGGTGCATTCGGGGGACACGTACACCATAGGCGTCGGCAGCGGGATAACATACGAATCCGATCCCGACGCGGAGTACGACGAGACGTCGCTGAAGGCGTTGGCCATGCTGAGGTCTCTGGAGGGGTGATGATGGAGCACGATGACGGTTTCTCTTTCGGCATAGGGGCGTTCGAGACCATGCTGGTACATGACGGCAGATGCATCATGTTCGTCAGACATATGGACCGGCTCCGCAGAGCCTTGGAGTCTTTGGGGGTGGGAAACCGCGTGGACCCCCGTATGTTGGAAGACGAGGTCTCCGACGGGCACCTGGACGGCAGGGTCTTGAAGGTGGAGGTCTCGGAAAGGAACGTCGTGATCTCGGACAGACCCGTCCCATATTCCGATGGCGATTATGCCAGAGGGTTCAGGCTCCGCATCCCGGAGGTCAGGAGGAACGAGTCCTCCCCTTTCACCTACATGAAGAGCCTCCAATACGGCGACAGTATAATGGAGAAACGCAAGGCGAAGGCGGACGGTTTCGACGAGCCCCTGTTCCTGAACTGCAGAGGAGAGATATGCGAAGGGGCGACGACGAACATATTCTTCTCCAAGGGCGGGAGGCTGTACACCCCCGAAAAGAGATGCGGACTTCTTCCGGGGACGGTCAGATCCTATGTGATGGAGAAGTTCGGTGCGGAGGAGGGGGTGTTCTTCCCGGAGGATCTACATGGTTTCGACGGATGTTTCGTCACCAACTCCGTCCTGGGCATAATGCCGGTGGCATCCATAGGCGGCGTAGGGTTCCATGACAGGTCCTTGTGCGACGGCATCCGTAAGACGTATCTCCGGGATGTCGAGGATGGGCTGTGATATGCCGTCCGACATCCGTCTTTCGATGTCTCCATACTTTTGATATATCAAAATTTATCAATTTTCAACGAACCTTTAAATACAGCCTTACCCAATCTAAAACATTGGCGTCAATACGTCTGCGGATGTGACAGATGTCCGACATATACGTCAGCGCCTTCGGGGACGGTCACGGACTGTCCGCGTCTAACCACTAACATCATCATAAACTTCTTCCTCCAAGGGGGACGGGAAACCGTCCCCGCATCTATCGGATGTGTTTTGTTATCGGTCGGTACGGGATCGGGTCCTAATGGTCCGCCGGCCGTCTTGTCATGGCATCTGCAGATGTATGTCTGGCTATTGTTCTTTATCGAACATGTTCGCAAACTTTATTAAATCGGAGCCAAAGGGATATGGAAGTGATTTCTATGGGTAGCGGCGACTCCGTTAACGGGATGCTTTACGAAGGGCCGGTGACCGCAGGAAAGGTATACGTCTGTTCCAGGTGTTCCCATCGCTGGGTCGCACGCAAGAAAGGCGGTCTTCCGAAAAACTGTCCCAAGTGCAGATCCACGGTATGGATGAAGGACTACCACATCTGTAAATGCTATAGATGCAACCATAAGTGGGGAACCGTCAACGAGGAGCCCAAGAGGTGTCCCAAATGCCATTCCACCAAATGGGCGGTCCCCGTCAAGACCGGGGAGTCTTCCCCCAGGGTGAGGTCGGTCTCCCGCAGCATGATCGGTCCCGACCTGATGAAGGAGGTCGTAAGGAGATATGCGGAGGGCGAGTCCTGTACCGCCATCGCCATAGCGACCGGTATAAGTTTCAGCGACGTCTACGCCATCGTGAAGAGCCACTATGCAGGGGACCACATCCTCGTCTGAGGGATTAATAACGGATACGTCCATCCCTGTGGCATGAAACGTGCGCTGGTCGTCATCGACTATCAGAACGATTTCGTATCTGGCACATTGGGTTCGGAGGCCGCCCGCTCCATAGAGGGGGCGCTTTGTGCCCGTGTGAAGGAAGCAATATCCGATGGATATGACGTGTTCTTCACCCGTGACACCCATGACTCCGGATATCCGGACACCAACGAGGGCTCCCACATCCCTGTGACGCATTGCATCAGGGGTACCTACGGCTGGGAGATCCACGGGAGCCTCAGGGATCTTTCCGAAACGTGCACCGTCATCGATAAGCCGACATTCGGGTCGGATAAGCTGGCACATGTCCTTTCCGACGGAGGGTACGGGGAGGTCGAGCTGTGCGGGGTCGCCACCAACATATGCGTGATAGTCAACGCGGCCCTCATACGTACGGCTCTTCCGGAGGCCGACATCCTTGTCGACCCCAGGTTGGTGGCCAGTTATGACGACTCTCTCGGTCGTGCCGCCCTCGAGGTCATGAAAGGATTCTGCATCGATGTTCTCGAGAGGTCCCGAGCGGGTTCCGGATCATGACCCGTCGGTCCCATCCCCCATGCCGACCTTCCTCTTGGCGGCCATGAGGCCGGCCATCATCAGCAGCGGGAACACCACGGCTATCGCGAGCCCTATCTTCAGGTCGTCTCCGAAGGCCTCGGCCACGAATCCGACCACCGTGGGTCCTCCGGCGCACCCTATGTCCCCTGCCAGGGACAGGAGGGCGTACATGGCCGTCCCGCCCGCCGGTATGGCCGTACCTGCTATGTGGAACGTCCCGGGCCAGAATATCCCCACGGAGAATCCGCATACGGCGCATCCGAGGAGGGCGAACGCAGGCCAGGGGGAGAAGGCCGCCATGGCGAAGCATGCGGTGCACAGGACGGCGCTTCCGATCATCATCCTCCAGAGGTCTATCCTTCCATTCCATTTTCCGTAAAGCGTCCTCGCCGCACCCATGCATACCGCGAACGCGCACAGTCCCGACAGGTCCCCCACGGTCTTGCTCACCCCGAGGGCGGATTCCGCGAATGCCGACGCCCACTGGCTCATCGCATGTTCGCAGGCTCCGGAGCATACCATCAGGACGATGAACAGCCAGAAGAGCGGCTGCGACGTCAGGGACCTGTAGGACATCCTCTTCCTTTCCGGATGCGCCCCCGGCTCGTCTATCGGTACGAGCATGAAGTAGAGCATGTTGGCCGCCGGGACCGCCGCCCACAGAAGTGCCAGGAGTCTCCAGTCCTTCGTACCGAACGCCGCGAAGAACAGGGTGGAGGCGAGGACGACGACCACCTGACCCCAGCAGAACATGGAATGGACCATGGACAGGGCCCCTCCTCTGCTGTCCTTAGAGCACGACACGATTATGGGGTTTACGAGGATCTGGGACAATCCTCCCCCGGATGCGTATACGACCACGGAGACCAGCAGGCCGACGTACGGATCCGGCATGATGTCCGCCAGGAACGCCATGCAGACGAGCCCTGCCGCCATCACCGCATGGGACAGCACCATGGTGGTCCTGTACCCCAGTCTCCTGACGATCGGGTCGCATACGAGGTCGAACAGGAGCTGTACGGAGAAGTTCACGGTGGTGAGGAGGGTTATCCTCTCCAGAGAAAGCGAGAATTCGTCCGAGAACGTGATGAACAGGAGCGGGGCGAACGTGACGATGATCGCCTGGATCACGTAGGCGGTGTAACACGCCCTCACCGTGTGTCTCTCGTCCGTCCTTATGTTCCTGAACATCGTAAGACCCGCATCCGGACGCCCCGTTATAAAGGGATTCATGACGTCCCGGAGGACGTGTCCAGCATCTTTATCTACAACCTCCTGATAGACTGGAATCCGCACATGACAGACGAAAGGTACGGTAAATGCGACGTATGCAGGTACTGTGTCCACTCGGACGAAGACTGGGCCTGCATGATAAACAACAAGGTAGTGAGTGCCAAACAATCATGTCCCAGATACCGTCCGGGATGCTGCGAGAACTGTTCCCATGCCACCATAGAGTTCGGGAACGCCGTATGCGGCATCACGAAGCAGCCCACCGACATCCTGAACGTCTGCGATAAGTACGACCCCTGCGGAAGGCTCTCCCTGAACGATCAGTAAGTGGAGGTCCTTTTCTTCCTCAGGTCCAGGGCGTTCTTCACGCTCATCTTGGCCGCGCTCCTTCCCGCCACGGCGTTCTTGGCCGATTCCGGTACGCCGAGATACACGATGTTGTCCGTGACGCCCGTCATGGACCTCATGTGTCTTCTCACCGCGGAATAATCCCTCTGCAGGTCACCGATCACCCCGTTCACCAGACCCGTCAGCCCGTAGAGGTTCTTCCTCACGTACTCGTCGCGGTTTCTGAAGTCCGTGCACTCCTGCAGGAACGGGTTGTAGGTCCCGTCCATGAAGTCGTCCTCCAGGTCGTCTATGGCGTCCATCACGTAGACGGCGGCGGTGAGGTCGGTGAACAGGGACCTGAGTTCCGGGAAGTCCGAATCGCCGGCTATGTCGCTGAGGGGCTCCGTCAGGGCCTTTCCGAACTCCTTCCCCATCCTTACAGCGTCGCTGCACCCGTCCAGTTCCATGTCGCGGAGACGCCCGAACCCCCTGCCTACGATCCCGTCGTATTCCGGATACATCGACTCCGCCTTGGATATCGCCCTTCCGAGCGTCAGGTCTATCAGGTCGGTCTTGACGGACGGTTTGTCGGTCCTGTCGTCCACCAGCTCCCATTTCGTGAGGAGGACGGTGTATGCGGCCATCTTCCGGAAGATGTCCGAGTCCGCCTTCGGTCCGCGGAATACGCACCGGACGGATTTGGGGGTTCCTTCGAACTCCTGCACATCCCCGGCCACGGCGTTGAGGACGATGGTATTGAATGTCATGTCGTAGTTGACCGTCGCCGTACTGACCAGACCGAAACCGGCCTTCAGCTGATGGCAGGTCTCGCAGTAGTATTTCTGGTACGCAGCACGTTCCGGGGACGGCATGCGCGAGTATAACGGGACGGTGTAACCGAACATATCGGGACGTCTATCGCACATGCTACTTAAATCATCGACGTGTAAGATTTGAATATTTTATCGATATTTATTCCTGTACTCCCGTCGCATATATTTTTATTTATAAAGGGGGACAAAACCATTTTAATAGACGGAACCATTACGCAGACTATCTAGCCAGCAATTGGCAGGGTGAGTTAATGTCACAGTCTGTCGAAGATCTAATCGCTTCCTACACTAGCCAGTCGCCCCTCGCCTTTACCGTCATGGCCATCCAGACCGGCGAAGAGGAGAAAAAAGACTACAATGCACCTAAGAACGCCGAGCAGAACCACGGGGACGCCAAGTGCGAGTACCCCTGTTGCAGCGAGAGGGGATACTGTGCGACCCCTGCACAGCACGCCGCCTGCATAGGTCTGATCGTAGTATGCTGCATGTGCTGCTGCTATGTAACAGACGGGTTCAACGGTATTTGGACCTGGTGGCCCTTCTGATCTGAAGAACCGGCTACACCATGAGCCGCTTCCTTTCGGTCATAATAAAACCCACCCTTGCCTGCAACATGGGGTGCAGGCATTGCTATCACACCCCCGAGGAGAGATCCTCGGGAGGTAGGATCTCTTTTGAAAGGTTGGAGAAGTTATTCCGTCTTGTATCCGAGGAGTACGACGGAGCATGGTTCATATGGCACGGCGGGGAGCCCCTTACGCTCCCGTTCTCTTTCTTCAAGAAAGCCATAGAACTCCAGGAGAAGTATTTCGGCACGGGTAAGGTGGGAAACACCATCCAGACCAACGGTCTCGCCTTGGATAACAGGATGGTGAAGTTCTGTAAGGAGAAGATGATAAACATCGGTATCTCCCACGAAGGTCCGTGTGCCGACATCCTGAGGCATGACGGTCGCAGGATAGAGGACCTCATCGTCGGTCTGAGCGACAAGGAGAGGGCATTCGCCGTCAGCGCCACCATCTCCAAGGAGAGCCAGTCGAGACAGGCCGAGATCTACGATCATTTCAACGGGATAGGGGCGTCCATCAGCATGGTCCCGGTCATCCCGGCAGGATGCGCCGCGAAGAACCCCGGACTCGTCCCCGATCCGGACGAGTACATACGCGGCAGCATAGAGGTCTTCGACAAGTGGTTCAACGACCCGGACGCCAGGATACCTCTCGCTCCCCATTATCTGTACGTCCTCACGGCCCTCGGAGACCCGCAGCCGTCCGACTGCGCCCACACCTCATGTCTTACCAAATGGGTCTGCATCTATCCCAACGGCGACCTGTATCCCTGTGCCAAGGCCTGTCCGGAGGAGTTCCGCATGTGCAGCATCGACGGGATATCGCACATGTCGGACGCATTCCGTACGGATGGGTTCGCGAGGATGCTCAAGGGCTCCATAGAGAGGAGGGCCAAGTGCCAGTCCTGCGATATCTATGACTACTGTCAGGGCGGCTGCAGCATCGATGCGTATTATCAGTGCGGTATAGGGAACCGCGACGGGGACTCCTGCCGCATATACCGCGACGTGTTCCGTCACGTGAAGAAAGAGGTCGATGCGGTCATATCGGAGAAGAAGGACCTCTCCAGACTCAATCCGATGGTGAGGGACGCCATACTCGGTAAGCTCGTCAACCCCATGATAAACGGGGTATGACGGCCTCCGGTATGGGTGTAAGGTGTTTCCGGGCCGGTTCACTCCCTGACGCCTATGGCGCTGACCATTATCTTCACGCCTTTCGGCAGGGCCGCCACCTGGACGCAGGACCTGGCCGGGAAAGGCTGTCTGAAGTGCTCGGCATAGACGAGGTTGACCTTGCCGAAGTCCTCGATGTCGGTAAGGTAGACCGTCACCGAGACGGCCCCGTCCTCCTTCACGCCGGCGGCTTTCAGGACGGCCCATACGTTGCAGAGTGCCAGTTCGGTCTGCTTCTCGATGGTCTCCGGTATCTCCCCCGTCCTGGGGTCTACGGGTATCTCCCCCGCCGTGAAGACCATGTTCCCGGCTATGATCGCCTGGGAATACGGCCCTACGGCCATCGGGGCCTTGTCCGTGTTCACAGTATCCGTCATATCACTCACTGTCCTTTCCGATCTCGTTGATGTCGTACGGCACCCTCTGGTACACATAGTAATTGAGCCAGTTGGTGAAGATCAGGTTGGCCGTGCTCCTCCAGTTCATGATCGGGTCCTTCGAGGGGTCGTCGTCCGGGAAGTAATGGTACGGTATGTGGGGGTTCATGCCCTTTCCCAGGTCCCTGTAGTATTCGTACGACAGGGTCTTGGCGTCGTACTCCATGTGTCCTGTAATGAACACCTGTCCGGAATTCTCGCTTACGACTATCCCCACCCCGGCCTCGTCCGAGACGGCGATGATGTGGAGATGGGGGTTCCTTATGATGTCCTCCGCCCTGACCTCGGTATGTCTCGAGTGGGGGAACCAGAAGATGTCGTCGCACCCTCTCAGGAGGGGGTCGTCCCTGACGATCGCCTTGTGGGCGAAGACCCCCGACATCTTGGACTCGAGGGGATATTTGGGGATGCCGTAGTGGTAGTTGAGTCCCGCCTGCGCCCCCCAGCATATGTGCAGGGTGGAGAAGACGTTCTTCTTCGACCATTCCATGATCTGGCACAGTTCGTCCCAATAGTCGACCTCCTCGAAGTCTATGTTCTCCACCGGGGCCCCTGTTATGATCATGCCGTCCCATTTCTTGCTCTTCACGTCGTCGAAGCGGTCGTAGAACCTGTCCAGGTACTCCTGGGACGTGTTCTTCGACACATGGGAGGACATCTGCAGGAGACGTACGTTGACCTGGAGGGGGCTGTTGGACAGGAGCCTCATTATCTGGATCTCCGTCTCCACCTTGGTGGGCATGAGGTTCAGTATCAGCAGGTCCAACGGACGTATGTCCTGCGAGGCCGCGCGGTTCTCGCGCATGACGAACATGTTCTCGTTCTCGAGAACTGTCGCGGCCGGAAGGTCGTTCGGTACTTTTATCGGCATACGATGTCACTCCTGAGGATGTCCCGCATGGCGGGGTCTCAGTCGAAGATCCCCATGCTCACATACTTGTCGCCGCCGTCCGGCAGGATGGCGACGATCTTCTTGCCGGGATTCTCTTTGGCGACCTCCAATGCCATGAAGACGTTGGCGCCTGCGGAGATCCCTGTGAATATGCCCTCCTCCCTGGCGAGGCGCTTGGTCGTGTCGATGGCATCCTGACCCTTCACGGTCCTGATCTCGGAGATGACGCTCCTGTCGAGGTTCTTGGGTACGAAGTTCGCTCCGATGCCCTGGATCTTGTGGGGTCCTGCCTGTCCGGACGTCACGAGTGCGCTCTCGGCAGGCTCCACAGCTATCGTCTTGGCGTCCGACCCGGCGTCTTTCAGTGCCCAGCCGATCCCGGAGATGGTCCCTCCGGTCCCGAATCCGGCCACCACATAGTCCACGTCGGGCAGGTCCGCAAGGATCTCCCTTCCGGTCGTGGATCTGTGGGCGAGGATGTTCGCGGGGTTGTCGAACTGTCCGAGGCTGATGGATCCCGGGGTGGCCTTCAGGAGCTCCTCGGTCTTGTCGAGGGTCCCCTTCATCCCGAGTTTTCCGGGGGTGAGGACGAGCTCCGCACCGTAGGCCTTCATGTACGCCTGCCTCTCCTTGGACATGGTGTCGGGCATGACGAGGACGCATCTGTATCCGCGGGCGGCCGATATCATGGCGATGGCGATGCCGGTGTTTCCGGAGGTGGGTTCGATGATGGTCCCTCCTTGTCTCAGGAGTCCCCTGGCCTCCGCATCGTTGATCATGGAGAGGACGGCGCGGTCCTTTATGGATCCTCCGGGGTTCTTCCCCTCGATCTTCACGTATACTTCGCTTCCTGCGGGAGCGATCCTGTTGAGCCTTACGAGGGGCGTGTTGCCTATAGCCTCGGTGAGCGATCTGTATATTGCCATATCTATAACGATTGACAATGCAATATAAATCTTAATTCATACCCAAACTATCATTTTAATTCATATATGAATATTGAAGGGATTCTATTCTGGACGGGACGAAAATATTCCTGTGTGATTCAGAACATGGTAGAGGAATATTCACTTAGTGCGGTCATCTATAGTTAATCGTTAACTTTAAGAGAGTATCCGTTTAGTGTGTATCATGGGGGACTCGGCGTATACGGATTCGGACAGGAAGCACCTTTTGGCATGTACGGTCTCCGGTGCGTTCATAACCCCTCTGATGAGCACGATGATGAACCTCGCGCTCATGTTCATAGGCGACGAGTTCTCCGTCGGATCCCACGACCTCGGATACGTCAACACGATGTTCCTCCTCGGCTCCGTGATAGCCATGGTCCCCTCCGCAAGGCTGGCCAGCATCTACGGGATGAGGAAGGTGTTTCTTCTGGGTCTCGTCATAACGGGCGTCACCTCGTTCCTTGCGATGCTGAGTCCCGGTTTCGCATTCTTCGTGGCCATGCGTTTCGCCATAGGGTTCGGGTCGGCCATGATCGGGGTGACGTCCATCGCCATGCTCACCTACGTGTTCCCTCTGGAGCGGCGCGGATGGGCCATAGGCATCAACACGACCTCGGTGTACATAGGTCTCTCCCTTGGACCCACGATCGGGGGCCTGGTGTCGGACGCCGTCGGGTGGAGGGCGTGTTTTGTCATAGTGCTGGCACTCGTCATCGTCTCCCTGTTCTTCGTATCCAACTTCAGAAAGGAGGTCACGCCCACGCCGGAGGAGGCCATGGATTGGAAGGGATCGGTCCTCTGGTCCGTATCCGTGTTCGTTCTGATGTTCGGCGTCATAAACATCACCTCGGGTCTCGCCGCAGGCATGGTGGTCGCAGGACTGGGACTGTTCCTGGCGACCGTATGGTATCTGCGGAGGTGCGGCAGTCCCGTCCTCAACCTCCGTCTCTTCGGGATAAGGATGTTCAGCAGGTCGAGTGTGGCGGCGTTCATGAACTACGGCGCCTCCTACTCCGTGGCGTTCTTCATGTCCCTGTATCTCCAGAGCATCGGGGCCCTGACCGCCTCGCAGGCGGGGGCCCTCATGCTCGTGCAGCCCGCCGTGCAGGTCCTCCTCACCGCCAGGATGGGTGCCCTCTCGGACAGGATGGGGGACAAGCGCATACTGCCCACCCTCGGTATGCTGATCGTCAGTTTCGGTGTCGCCATGTTCCTCTTCCTGGGGACCGAGTTCTCGCTGCCCTATGTGGTGCTGATGATGCTCATCATAGGCGTCGGCATGGGGATATTCTCGTCTCCCAACACCTCTGTCATAATGTCGTCCGTCCCGGGCAAGTACCGGGGGGAGGCGTCGGGCGTCGTATCCGTCGTACGTCAGACCGGGATGATGGTCTCGATGAGCATAGCCATGGCCTCCATATCGGTCATAATGGGGTCCACGGACAATCTGGGACCTTCCACCTACGGCGACTTCGTCGACACCATGCGCCTCGCATTCTCCATCTGTCTCGGCATGTGCGTGGTGGGGATCCTGTGTTCCTGGTTCAGAGGGAGTACGGATGAGGAATGCCTTAAATCGATTTGAGGGTCCTTTAAACTCGAAAACTCCTAAATATTCGTTTTTTACATGAACGGACGATGGACAAGGCTAAGATGGAGGCCGCGAGGCGCAACTACAATTTCCAGAAGGTCATCGCGGCAGTCGGATTCATCCTGATGTCCGGGAAGTTCCTGGCATACTACATCACCGGTTCGGTGGCCATCCTGACGGACGCCATGGAGAGTATAGTCAACGTGGTCGCGGGGGTCATCGGCCTCTACGCATTGTACCTCACCATGAAGCCCGCCGACGATTCCCATCCCTACGGACACGGGAAGATCGAGCTCATCTCATCGTCCATAGAGGGGAGCATGATCTCCATCGCCGGTGCCCTGATAATCCTGGAATCTGTGGACAGGTTCCTCCATCCGTCCGACATAAACTCGCTGGACATCGGATTGGTCATCGTCGCCGTCGCCGCACTGGTCAACTTCGCCATGGGGTACACGGCCATAAGGATGGGCAGGTCCACCAATTCGGTAGCCCTCGAGGCCAGTGGCAAGCATCTCTGCAGCGACACATATTCTTCCGTCGGGATCCTTCTCGGTCTAGGCATAGTGTATGCCGGGAATGCATTGGGATACGATCTGGGTATTTTCGACCCCATCATGGCTTTGATCTTCGGTGCCGTCATCGTGGTGACGGGTGTCCGCGTCCTGCTGAAATCCATGAACGGCATCATGGACAGTGCGGACATAGAGGTCCTGAGGGTCGTCACCCGCTGCATCAACCACGAGAGGGACGAGAACGTCATCGACGTCCATCATCTGAGGGTCGTCAGATACGGGTCGTCCGTCCACGTGGATGCCCACATGACCGTCCCCGGACGTCTGACCGTGGAAGAGGTCGAGAAGATAGTCGACCGCTTCTCCAAAGCCATCAAGGACCAGCTGGGCGACGATGTGGACATAACGTTCATGGCGGAGTCCTGCGACAACATGTTCTGCAGATACTGTCAGGACGAGGGTTGCGACCACCGTGCCGTCGGTTTCGTGGACATAAAATATCTGGGTATCGACACGGTCATCAAGAACGACACCCATTATCTCAAGGCCGTGCGCGGAAGGAACGAGCGCATATCGGATACCAAGGATGAAGGGAAGAACGGCGAATGACCTGTTCCGGGGGCCACTATTTTCTACTCGGAACGTATACGCTGGAACATGTTCGGAATCGGTAACAGGGACGTTCCGGAGAAGGTCCGCGAAGCAAAGCTGTCCAAATGGTACGGGACGCTTTCCGATACAGACAAGGTGAAGCTGAACCGTTACATGGACGGGGCCGATCCCTCCAGCGCATCCGCTTTCATATGCTCCGTATCCAAACTCGCCAACGACGATCACAACTACAAGTTCGTGGCCTTCCTCGCCGAGAGCACGGAAGACATAAGGATGGATGGCATCCAGAGGTTCTACGTCAACGAGGTGTCGATCCCGGCCCTGTACAACATGGAGGAATACGACCGCTGCGACAAGGCGTGCGACAGGGGTCTCGCCCTTCTCAAGGAGAAAGGGGTCATGGAATGCGTCTTGAAGGATAACGGCGGGGTTCTGCCCGAATCCCTCTACTGCAGGAACTACAAGCTCAACGTGGCCGTAGGGGTCCATTACGACTACGACGAAGGGGACAGACTCCTGGAACAGTTCGAGAAGGACGGCCTGATCAGTCACGAAGAGGTGGAGTACAGGAAGCAGGGGATAAAGACCTTCAGGCTTCAGAAGACGTTCGACTCGATATTCTCCATCAAGGAGAAGGACGAATGAGGGACCTCCACCCTATCTGAGGGACCACGTCTACGGCCGGTTCCTCGTAAGGGTGTATCCTGTCTATCGTTTCCAAAACTCTTTCCAGGTCTTCTTTTCCGACCACGAATTCCAGACGGACCTCGTCCTCCACGGATATCTCCCCGACCTTCCCTATGAACGGATGGGACCCCTCCTCCGTCTTCCAGGTCCCTTTGACCGGGAAGTAGCGGAAGGAGCGGCGGTATCCGGGGTAGACGGGTTCCATGACACCGTCTATGGCGTCCATCAGCATCTCCAGGTGGGATGCCGGCACATCCACTCCGATGCCGTAGACCTCACTCGGACCCGTCACCGGCCGCGGCCTCCTTCTCGGCTATGATGCGGTCGATGTTCGCTATACGCTCGTCGATGTTCTTCATGGCCTTCTTCGCCCTTCTTTTCAGGAAGGATACGCTCAGGAGGGTGGCCAGCATGTTCGTGAGCGGGAACTCGTACGCGAATCCGGCCACGATGCCGGTGGCCTTCTTGATATCGGATATGGAGTTGATCTTGTGAATCAGGGAGTTGTTCTCGACCTCTGGGAGTTTTCCCCTGAGGGCCTTGTACATCAGCTTCTGCCCTCCCCACACGACCTCCATGCTCCATTGGACCTGTCCCAGCACCGGTGCGGGGGTCCCCACGGGGACGGTCTTCTTGCGGAGGATGGCCTTCCTCAGGTCGTCCTCGGTCCTTCCTTCGAATTCCGTCCAATTGTATCCGGCCGTGAAAAGCGAATGTGCATCCGATCCGGATGTGGCGGCCCATTTCCCGGGATGTCTGTCCATGATGCATTGTGCCAGATAGTTGGAGTACGGGTCGGGGTGTCCGCCGTTGATGACTTCGAACCCCTCTATGGGGAGATCGAATATCTTCTCCTGCATACCGTCCACATGGACACTGAACGGGTGGGGTGCGATGGCCAGACCTCCCTGTTCGTGTATGATGTCCACGGCCTCTTCCGGAGACAGCCATTTCTTCAGTTTCTCTGTCAGCCAGAGGCCTATGACCTCTCCTTGGTCGGTCATGACCTCGTCGCCGACCACCACGTCGATGTCATCGAACTTCTTGGCGTATTTCTGTGCCAGGATCCCTCCTGCGACCTCGTTGTGGTCGGTGATGCAGAGGACGTCGAGCCCTCTTCTCCTGGCATCGTCCACCTGTTTCGCCGGATCGATGACGGACTCCGGAAAACTCATCAGTCCCAGACTGTTGAATCCGGAATAGTCCGTATGGACATGGGTGTCAGCCTTTCCCATCCTTTCCATGCACCATGGTAGTTTATCGACCTATTTCAAATTACACTTAACTTCAGTAGGTATGGTGCGACAGTATGTTCCAGATGCCTAACGGGAGGATGGGTCAGGACTGCTCGGCGTAGTAGTATTCGCCTACGGACTTCTGGGTCCTGTCCAGGTTGGATCCTTCTTTATTTATCCTGGGTCTGTGGGTGTCCGCATCGCGTCTGAACGTTATGTCGACGGATTTCAGGAACTTGTTCATGCCCTCGCGCATCCTGTACGGTCCCTCCGCGATACCGTGGTGTCCCGGTTCCCCGCCGAATACCATGAGCGAATCGGAGACCATGTCGATGAAGTAGATGTCGTGGTCCACGATGAGTGCGCTGCGCCCGGTCTTCTCCATCATCCCGCTTATGCACTTGGCCGCCTCCATCCTCTGATTGGAATCGAGGTATGCGGACGGTTCGTCCAGAAGATAGATGTCGGCATCCTTCGCGAGGCACCCTGCGATGGCGACCCTCTGGAGTTCTCCTCCGGACAGGTTCTTCATCTGCTTGTCCATCAGGAACTTGATGGCCAGGGGACCGATCACCTGGGTGTCGAAGAACCCGCTGGTGACCTGGTCGTAGTTTATGGCGCACAGGTAGTCCTGGACGGTGCCGTCGTAGTCCTGGGATATGTACTGGGGCTTGTAGGAGATCCTCATGATCCCGTTGACGCATCCTTTGTCGGGTTTGATCTCCCCTGCCAGCATCTTGACGAAGGTGGTCTTACCGGTGGCGTTAGGGCCGACGACCCCTACCGATTCCCCGATCTTCACCGCTCCGCTGTTGACATCCAGCTTGAATTCGCCGAAATCCTTGGAGACGTCTTCGAAGTCGATGAGGGTGGGTGTGTCCCACTCCCCGGACGGTGCGGAGACGGCGAACTCGATGGGTCTCTCCCTGAACCTGATGTTCTCCTCGGGCAGGTAACCCTGCAGGTAGACGTTGATGGCGGTCCTCACCTGTCTTCCGAGCGTGAACACTCCGTATGCGCCCTCCGACCCGTAGACCAGGTTGACGTTGTCCGCCAGATAGTCCAAGATGGCGAGGTCGTGTTCTATGACCACGACATACTTGTCCTCGCCGGCCAGGCTCTTGATTATGCGAGCCATCTTGACTCTCTGGTAGATGTCGAGGTAGGATGTGGGCTCGTCGAAGAAGTAGATGTCCGCATCCTTCATGCACGTGGCCGCCATGGCGACCCTCTGGAGCTCTCCTCCGGAGAGTTTGGTGAGGTCCCTGTCGATGACCTGTTCCAGACCGAACGTCTCCACGGCCTCCTCCAGACTCATCCTCTCCTGGGTCTTGCTCAGGAGGTCCCTGACGACACCCTTGGTGACCTTGGGGAGCTTGTCCACATACTGGGGCTTCATGGCCACCTTTATCTTCCCCGCATACACGTCGCTGAGGTAGGGGTAGATGTCGGTCCCCTTGTAGCGGGCGAGGACCTCTTCCTTGGTGGGAGGGTTGTCGTAGTTCCCGAGGTTGGGCACCACTATCCCGGACAGGATGTTGATGGCGGTGGTCTTTCCTATCCCGTTGGGTCCGAGGATACCGGTGATCATGCCCTTCTTGGGGACGGGGAGCCTGTAGAGGCGGAAGGAGTTCTCCCCGTACTGGTTGACCATCTCGTCCTTGAGTTCGTCGGCCAGTCCTATGATCTTGATCGCTTTGAACATGCACTTGTTGGCGCATATGCCGCATCCCTGGCACAGCGTCTCGGAGATGATGGGTTTCCCCCTCTCCCCGAATTCGATGACATTCACTCCCGTCCTGATGAGCGGACAGAACTTGTAGCATTCCTTGTTGCATTTCTTGTTCTGGCATCTGTCGAACAAGACCGCCGCGATCCTCATGATGCGACCCATCTATCGCAGTTATAAATATAATTCGCGTGCGCGGGCGGAAAAGGTCCGGTACAGGACCGGTATCCGGAGACCGTGTCATCCCGCGGCGGGGCGGTACACGCCGCCGACCGACTGGGTCCTTGTCTTATTTTTTATATCTGCACGACTTGTTTCGTGACATACCCGCAGTGTTAAAGGGGGAACAATTTTGGATAAGAAGACCGAAACCGCTCCATCATCCGGAAGTACGGGACCGTCCGGGGCCGACAGGGGTCCGGGCAATCCCCATTCATTCGAATGGCTGACCGACGAGATGTCCGCATCGCTCGATACCGTCCACCGTGTCGACAAAGAGGGATTCCTCTATGAGATGGACTGCAGCTACGACTACTACGGCAACCCCTACATCACTTCCCTCATGGAGAAATTCGGCGTCTATGACGCCGGGTGCTCCGCATTCGTCACCTTCAACGAGACGGGGGACAGCGTCCTGACCGCCAGGAACTACGATTACAGGCACACGGATGCCGCCGGAGGATATACCGGTCTGAACGTCGCCATACACTGCGCCCCCGATGGGAGATACAGGTCCGTGGCCATCGCCGACGCGTATTGGCTGGATTCCGATAACGCGACGTTCTCCGCAGGGGTCCTGGACGACGGCAGGACCGACACCTCCATGCTCGTGATGCTTCCGTACGTATGTGTGGACGGGATCAACGAGAAGGGGCTGACCGTATCCATCCTCAAACTCGACGTCAAGGAGGGGGAGTCGTCCGTGGACCAGAAGGATGCGGGGAAGATCTCCATCGGACATTCCGTTCTGACACGTTACATATTGGACGGATGTGCCACGGTGGATGAGGCCGTCGCCATGGCCGGGGACTACAACATCAAGGGGGTGTTCGGCATGGACTTCCACATATTCGTGACCGACTCCACCGGCGCCTCCGCCGTATTGGAGTGGCGCTACAACAAGCTGTGCGTCACCAAGGTGGATGCCGTCTCCAACTTCTACTCCGGATTCGACGATGCCGAGGACTACTACAAGAACGGTGTCCTCATGGAGAACGTGGTGCGCCTGGAGAACTCCGTGAAGGAATACAAGTACGGTTTCGGTCACGGGTACCACCGTCTCACCGGGATAGTAAGCGCATTGGAGCGTTACATCGACTTCTCCCGGGAGGACCGTGCCGCCAAGATGACGGGGGAGCAGGCCATGCGCATCCTGAGCGTCGCCGCACAGGATCCCGGGACAGAGGCGACGTCGATGACCCAGTACAGCGCCGTCTACGACTCCAAGAGTCTCAGCGCGACCGTGTGCATGCATCAGGATTACGGCTCCGTCTTCAGGATAACCCTGGACTGAGACCGTCGTGCGGACGCGGAATCAAATCCCTTTCAACGGACGGGGTCCTTCGGATGCCCGTCCGGTCATTTTATAATACATCCTCCGGCGGAGGTCCGGTGCCGTACTTTCGGAATCCCGATATCGAAAGAGATCTGTTGACTGTAAGGATGCGATGGAAACATTAAGAGGAGACCCGGTGTCGGATCCCGTAAAAATAGGAATCGAAGAAACAAGGTGTTTATGGAGGAACCGGGGAACAGGTCCCCGGTTAAGTGATTTGTCTCGTTGAAAGTGGCCTCTTGCTTCTTTATTTGAAGCATAGGAGGCAAGAGGCCACTTTTAACGAAATCGTTTCAAGCAGTCACAGGGGCGACCATCTTCTCGTAGACCCTCTTGTATCCGAGGAATCCGATGGCGGTGATCGCGACGCATGCGTCCATGATGATGTTTCCGATGAGGTCGAGACCGCTCACGATGTTGAGGGCGACCAGGCCGACTGCAGAGAATATCCAGATTACGGATGCTGTGTAGAAGTCCATTCTATTACCTCTTTCCTTTTTCATGAACAAGTTTTGCATCCATGCCGTCCGTCGCCGGACGCTGAGTCCGCATGACCTCCCGGCCATGCTCCTTATGTGCCGAAACTTGTCAGATGTTTCAGTAATCTACTGATGTAATCCCGTTGATTTATACGTTCGTAGTAAAATTAATATACTATTTGTGTTGGATATAAATACCGTTTATATATTCTACACATAACCTTCATACCCGTTAGGTTCATTCCGGCCGTCTCGAAACCATAAAGGTGTGTTCGGAGGATTCGGATATCATGGAGGGAACGTCGGGTACCAAGGTCCTGCTGAGCGACCCGAAGGTCGCCATACCGGCCCTGGCTGTACCTTTGGCCGTAGCGATATTCGTCCAGAACTTCAACAGCATGGCCGACACCATGTGGGCCGCATGGCTGGGGGGATCCGCCGTAGCAGGTCTCGGATTGGCATATCCCCTCTATGCGGCCATAGTGGGCATCGGCAACGGTCTCGGCATAGGCGTCGCCGCGGCCATCGCCAGATGCGTCGGGCTTTCCGACAGGGAGGGGGCCACCCGTTCCGCCGGCCAATCCCTTCTTCTGGCACTTGCGGCATCCGTCCTCGTGGCCGTCCCCTTGGTCGTCTTCGCGGAACCCCTCATGTATGCGTTCGGTGCCGGGGAGGCCGGTCCGGACGCCGTCGCCTACGGGATGCCGATCTTCGCCGGGAGTTTCTTCGTCATAGCCGGGTCCGTCATGTCGGGCGTCCTCAGGGGCGAGGGTGCGGCCCGCCGTTCCATGGTCATACAGGTGGCGGGGGCGCTCTTCAACATGGTCTTGGACCCCGTACTGATGTACGGTCTGGGCATGGGTGTCGCCGGGGCGGGGTTGGCCACGGTGGCCGCCGGTGCACTCTCGTTGTGTCTGGGTCTTTACTATTACGTCGGTGCGGACGATATGTACGTGAGGTTCCGTATCAGGGACCTGAGGCCCGATTGGCCCGTGGCGAAGGAGATCCTGTGCGTCGGTCTTCCGGAGTCCGCCGAGTACATGGTCATGTCCCTGATCAACATACCCATGAACTACATCATAGTCGGGGTGGGGGACCCCAACGTGGTCGGTACCTACACCTCGGCATGGAGGGTGGGTTACATGGTCCTCATCCCGTGTCAGGCCCTCAGCGGAGGCGTGGTGTCGGTGTGTTCGACGGAATACGCCCGCGGCCGTGCCGACCTCGTCGCGGAGGCCTACCGTTTCACCGCCCGCCGCTCCGTACTCCACACATTCTATCTCTCCGTACTGCTGGCACTTCTGTCCTACCCGATAGCGTGCATGTTCACGGCGTCGGACGACATATCGTACCTCCGGGACAACATGACCGTCTGCCTCCTCTGCCTGGCGGCCCTTCTCCCCATGATGTCCATGGTGTTCGTGGGTTCCGCCTTCCTCCAATCGCTGGAACATTCGGAGATCGGGTTCCTGTCGTCGCTGATACGCAACATCCTGATGGTGTCCGGATACTTCGCCATGGCGGCGGTCTTCCGCAGCACCGAGGCCATCTGGGTCATCATGGCGGTCATAGAGGTCGCGGGAGGGGCCCTCATGGCCTGGCTGGCGAAGGTATACATCGGCAGGTTCGGGGATTCATGCCTCCGCGGAGGTACAGGCAACACATCCTGACCTCCGCGCGTGCACACTCTTATAAGGAGAATGCGTCGTTACCCCTCAACATATGTCGAAAGTCCTTGTAAACATCGCATGGCCCTATGCGAACGGACCCATCCATCTGGGACACGTCGCGGGCTCTCTTCTCCCACCGGACATCTTCGCCCGCTACAACAGGCTCCTGGGCAACGAGGTCTGGGTCGTAGGAGGTTCCGACCAGCACGGCACCCCCATCACAGTCACCGCGGACAAGGAGGGCGTCACCCCGGAGGAGGTCGCCGACAGGTACCACGCCATGAACAAGAAGGCGATAGAGGACCTGGGGATCGAGTACACCCTCTATTCCAAGACCCACTCCCCCGTCCACTCCGAGATCACCCAGTGGATGTTCAGGACCCTCCTGGACAACGGATACATCTACACAAAGGACGAGGACGAGTACTACTGTCCGAAGTGCAGGAAGTTCCTCCCCGACAGGTATGTGGAGGGGACGTGCCCCAACTGCGGCATGCAGGACGTCCGCTCCGACCAGTGCGACAACTGCGGGACCACCTTCGTCCCGGGGGACGTCATCGACCCCCACTGCACCCGCTGCGGCACCAGGCCCGAGGTCAGGTCCTCCACCCAGTTCTTCCTGAAGCTGTCCGCCTTCGAGAAGCCCCTCCTGGAGTTCCTGGACGACAAGAAGTACTGGAGGCAGAACGTCAGGGCGTACACGCAGAACTTCCTCAAGGGCGGTCTCAAGGACCGCGCCATCACCAGGGACATGTCCTGGGGCATACCCATCCCGGTGGAGGGCGAGGAATGGAAGGACAAGGTGATCTACGTATGGTTCGACGCGGTCATCGGATACCTCAGCACGACCATCGCCCACTCCAGGGACATCGGGCAGCCCGATTACTGGAAGACCTTCTGGGAGAATCCCGACTGCAAGCACTACTACTTCATCGGGAAGGACAACATCCCGTTCCACAGCATCATCTGGCCCGCCATGCTCATGGGTATGAGGCAGGGACTCAACCTGCCTTACGACATCCCGGCCAACGAGTACCTCATGTTCAACGGCGGCAAGCTGTCCAAGAGCAGGAAGGGCGCCGTCACCGACGCCGAATCCATGATCCCCCGGGACATGCCCCGCGTCCTGGAGAAGTTCGACCCCGAGGAGATCAGGTACTATCTGTCCATCATCATGCCCGACACCCACGATGCCGAGTTCTCCTGGTCCGACATGGAGACCAAGGTCAACAGCGAGCTCGTCGCAGCCCTCGGGAACCTGTACCACAGGTGTCTCAGCTTCACCTACAAGAACTTCGGCACCATCCCGGAGAACGACAGCCCCGACGAGAAGGTGTCCTCCGAGATATTCAAGACGTACACCGAGTACGAGAGGTTCCTCTCCGCATGCGACTTCAAGAAGGCCCTGCAGGCGGTCATGGGTCTGGCGCACTTCGGGAACGAGTACTTCAACTCCTGCACCCCGTGGAAGCTGGTGAAGGAGGACAAGGCCGCCTGCGGCAGGGCCCTCAACGAGAACCTGAGGATCATCAAGGCCCTCGCCATCATGGCATGGCCCTTCCTGCCCAGGTCCTCCGAGAAGATCTGGGACTACATGGGTCTTCCGGGCACCGTCGAGGAGGCCGGATACAAGTCCGTCCAGACCCCTCTGCCCGCAGGGACGCGGATGAAGGAACCCGTCCCCGTATACGGCAAGATCGACCTCAAGGTGACCTTCCCTGACCTGTTCAAGCAGCCGGAGGCGGAGGCCAAGAAGAAGGTCGAGGCCGCCAAGGAGGAGAAGAGGCCCGCCGAGCCGTTCGACGCGTTCAGGAGGCTCGACCTCCGTGTCGGCAAGGTCGTCTCCGTGGAGGACCATCCGAACGCCGACAAACTGTTCAAGCTGCAGGTGGACGTAGGGGAGGAGACCCCGAGGACCATATGCGCCGGCCTCAAGGCCTACTACACGAAGGAGCAGATGCTCGGGAGGAAGGCGATAGTCGTCACCAACCTCGCCCCGCGCCCCCTCAGAGGGGTGGAGTCGTGCGGGATGCTCCTGGCGGCCGACGACGAGGACCTCGGCGGGGACGCCGTGCTGCTCCTGAGGCCTTCCGACCCGGAGATACCCGTGGGCACCAGGTTCAACTGCGGTCTCGAGAACTCCGGCGACGTGATAGATTACAAGAAGCACTTCTCCGCGGTGACCATGAAGGTGTCCTCGGTGAAGGACGGTGTCTTCGTCTCCGAGGGTGCCGGCATCGAACTGCCCGCCGGGGCGCCTGCACGCGTCGCGGCCGTGGTGGACGGGGGCAGGGTCCTCGTCCTCGGCGACGGGAAGGGATGCGTGGCCACCGTGGACGGCGACATCAAGGACGGGGCAGGCGTCAGATGATCGCCGACCTGCATGTCCACACGAACTATTCGAACGACGGGAAGTCGACCCCCCAGCAGGTCATAGATGCCTGCATCGAGAGGGGCATAGGCTGCGTGGCGATAACCGATCACAACAGCTTCAAGGCCTATTTCGACGTGAAGGACAACGGCAAGGTCATAGTGATCCCCGCGGAGGAGGTCTCCTCCACGGAGGGTCACATAGTCGCATTGGGGATAGACAGGGAGATCCCCCGCGGCCTCTCCATCCAGGCCACCATAGACGCCATCCACGAGGCGGGAGGGTTCGCATTCGCCGCCCACCCGTACAGGTGGTGGTCGGGTCTGGGGGAGAAGAATACTCTGAAATACGATTTCGACGGGACGGAGGCGTTGAACGCACGCTCCGTCAAAAGCGCCAACAGAAGGTCCATGAAGCTCGCCGAGAGGATCGGGAAACCGATAACGGCAGGCTCGGACGCCCATTCGCCCGGACGTATAGGCTGGGGCAACGTGACCCTTCCGGACGGTCTCAGGACGTGGCAGGAGGTCGTCGCCGCCATCATGGAAAGCAAGGCGACCGCACACAGCGTATACCGTCATCCGATGGAGACCATACGCTACGGGTTCAAATCCATAGGACAGTGGATCCTTCGCGGATTTAAGAGGATGTAATAAAAAACCACCATATACTTGCAATCTCAGTGTTTGAATGGCTTTGATCGCATGGACAGGATCATGGAACATCGTTCCAAACCAACAGTGGGATCGATCGGTTTCTCCGAGGACCGTCTCAAGGATGCATATGGGAGGATGGACATGGAGAACCATCCCTGGGCAAGACATGCATCGAGGGAGATCGAATCACTGGAATCCCTGTGTTCCACCTTCATTGGAAAGAGGATAATGGATGCCGGTTGCGGAAGAGGTCGTCATTCTCTGTCGATAGCGAAGAAATATCCCTCCTCCTCGATTCTGGGCGTGGATTATTCGGAAGCCAACATATCGTCGGCATTGTCCAAGAAAGACGGACTTACCAATGTCGAATTCGAAGTGTCCGATCTGAGGGATTATCGTCCCGATAGGACTTTCGATATCGTGCTGTGTCTGTACGATGTCATCGGTTCCTTCCCCGATGATTCTGATAACGAGGCGATCGTGGAGACTCTTGCATCATGTTGTGAGATCGGAGGGTATCTTGCGGTATCCGTAATGAACATGGAGCTGACGAGACATCTGGCACATCCTTCCAACGTATGTGATGTCGAGTCAGACCCCAAGGTCCTTTTCGATCTTCCCCCGGGGGATGTCATGCACAAAAGCGGCGACATCTTCGATCCCGATCTCTATTTGATCGATACGAAGACGGGACTGGTCTACAGAAAGGAGCAGTTCGGAGAGGATTCTTCACTTCCTGCCGAATACGTCATTCGTGACCGGCGCTATACTGCGACGGAGATCACAGGATTGGTGGCCCGTCACGGATTCGATATCGTCGATCATCGTTATGTCCGTGCCGGGAGATGGGATGAGCCCCTAGAGCCGACGGATCCGAAGGCGAAGGAGATCCTGGTCATCGCCAGGAAGAGATGATCGATCTAAGAGGGGCACCGTCCGAATTGGAAGGTGTGGTGGTCGGACACCTTTTGATCGTAATGTCGTGTATCGACGACTATGATCCGAAGCCTGTGCGTGCGGCAATCGAAAACGGCCGAAATCGGATGAATGTGCCAGATATGTCACAGATATCCTCTAAGAGGCCGCATCGGTTTGCAAACCATGCAATGACTTTCCGGAGCAACGGACAGAGCGCAACATCGCCTCTCGTAAGGGGTCTACCCAAGATTGTGCCACTCAGGTGACAATGGGGCCAATGTACCATTTGGAGGAATAATTGGTGTGGATGTTTTTCCTTCAAATGACATCTTTCTATACGCAGTAATGTGGATAAGTATCAGTGCCACTAAGAGCCGTCTTTGTTATAATTATAACATATTAGTAGTTATATATGATGACGGGCAATAACTATACGGCCTGTGAAGTCACGGCTCACGGATAAGACCGTAGGGATTGTGTCGGACCGGGAGGAGTCTGAATATGAAGCAGCATGTTATAGCTAATGCGACAGAGAGATTCTGTCTTGACAAGGACCACGACAACGGAATTCTGATTGAGAGCTTTCCCACCGGACTGGGTAAAAGCCATGAGGCGTGCTATGCCATGCTGGACACGGTTCAGAAAAACCCTGATGCGAAATTTATTTTCATCTGCAACCAGACCAAAAACCTTCCGTACGATCTCCTGAAGAAGATCGCTAAAGAAGACTTCAAGATGAGCGAGAAGGAGTTCTCCAAACTCGTTCTTGCGCTGAAATCCAACGCCGATTCCTTCACCGAAAACTACAAGGATTCGATGAAGAAGAACATCAAGAAACTGTTCTCCGAGAATGACATCGAGGACGGGGTGTTCAGGAACGTCTTCCATTACAGAAATCTCTATAAGAAGGTGGCAAAGCAGGCCAACACAGCGCCCGAATACATCGCCCAGGTGAAGAGCGAGTACGAGGGTGCGGAGAGGGACTTCAGAGGAGCAATCCATAAGGTGCTCAAACCTCTCCAGAAACCTTCTGCAAGAATCAACAAAATCAACACCGAGGAGGAGTACGGCTGGATCAGGGAACTCTACCCCGCCGTTGACTTCGACAGCTACAGGATCATCCTGATGTCCGACTCCAAATTCCTCTACACGATCGACCCCATCGTGGCGGCACCGTTCACAATCTGGTCCGAGACCGATCTGAGGGTGCTGAAGGGCGATGACGAAGACAGCGATTCCGTGGAGCACTCCCGTCTTCTGGACCACATCATAATCATCGACGAGTTCGACGCATTCAAGAGGGTGATCCAGGAGGCTCTGATCAACGAACAGGCCGATGAGGTGGATGCAGTACGTGCGTTCCGCAACCTGTTCCTCAGACTCCAGCACTGGAAGAACCTCCCCGCCATGATGATTACTGAGTCCTCCTGGTGGAGTTCCGTTAAGAAGATTCCGATTCAGGAGCGTTTCAAGAAACTCATCGAGAGTTCCAAGAAGATCAGGCAGAAGCACCACATGGAATATCTGTTCAAACAGTACGGTCTGGACTCCGACGGGAACCTCACCGACCCGCCCGGTTCCTCGTTCATGTTCAGAGACTACGAGCCTTACAGCGTCGGCAACGCTTTCACCGTCCGTACGGACAACGACATGAGGTACAACCGCATCCTGATCGGAAAGAACATCAAATCCACCTCCACCTGGTTCGGAAGCCTCTTCGGAAGCCTCTTCGGAAGCCTCAACGAACTGTTCATCCAGATGGCGAAACTGGTTCGTGACCTCGCATTCAACTACATGTATGCTCAGAAGGACGACTCTTCTGATCCCGGGACGGCCAACGACGAGCACAGATCCTTCACCAACTGCGTGGATTCTGTCATCGATGCTCTGGATATGGAACCCGATCTCGCCAGATTCATCAAGACCAAGGTCATCCACAACCGTCTCAAGACGGGTTCAGAGAAACGCCTGGCTCTGGACGATCCCACCTTCTTCAGCAGGGGTTTTGGTTATATCAGCATGAGGGATTCCATCGACAAGCAGCTCCAGACCCATCTGTACTACACCGGGTACGACACAACCCCGGAGTCGGTTCTCAGGCACATGGCCGAGAGGACGAAGGTGATTGCCATGTCCGCCACCGCGGAAGTGGATTCTCCGCTGTGCAACTTCCATCTCCAGTATCTGAGGGACAGCGGAGTGTACTTCCACGAGTTCGACGAGAAAGAGAAGAAGGACATCCACGAGCTTATCGAATCGCTCAGACACGGTTTCAAGAAAGGTGACAGCAACCTCAGGTGCGAGTGTCTTCCTTCGGTTCCCGGTTACAGCCGCGCTACATGGGAGGACATTCTGGACGACGAGGATGATGCTGACGACCTTTATTCAAAACTGGGAATTACCGAGGAAGGACAGTCGTTCGCCGAGGTAAGATACGTGCGTGCAGCGCAGGCGATCGAGGCCTTCCTTTCCCACGACGACATCCAGTCCATGATCGGATTCTTCTCCGCCCACGTCAGGAACTCCACCGACGGCAAATTTACGGCAGGCAAGATGAACTACGTCATCGAGAAGCTGGCGAAGAAGCACAAGATCGCCGTCGGAGTGAAATGGCACGGTTTCGAGGAGGAGATCCTGAACCGCAAGGCGGGAGAACCCGCCGCGTACATCATGCAGATCAACGGGACCAACTACGCCGAGATGAAGGACAGGATCCTCGACAGGCTCTCCGGCAAGGCGGACGGGTGCAACGGAAAGGGACAGAAGATCCTCATCATCACCGCATATCAGACGCTCGGTGCCGGACAGAATCTCCAGTACGACGTTCCCGACGATCTTGCGGATAAGAGGGTGTGGATCAGAAAGGCTCTGCCGGATTACGACATGGTGAGCAAAGAGAAGGACTTCGATGCCATTTACCTCGACGACCCCACGAATATCGGGCCGCAGATCGAGTACGGAAAGAAAGCCACGCTCGACAACTACCTGTTCTACGCCGAGTATCTGGATGCCACCAGCCAGATTACTCTGAACGAGAAGCATTTCGAGATAAAGAATGCGTTCAGGCAGTGCTACACCCCTAACATGGACCGCCAGCCCAACCACTTCAAGAAGTGCTTCTCCTACATCCTGGCGAAAGCCCAAGTGGTGAACCAGGCGGTCGGACGTATGTCCCGTACCGGCTGGAAGATGCCGAATGTGTATCTGTTCATGGACAGCGAACTCGTGAACGGCGGAACGTTCGCCCTGCCGAAGGAGTACTACGGTTCGTATCTCAGCTACGAATTTGAGACCCTTTACGAGACCGTTCACACAATGAAAAGCATCGAGGCAAGGGATGATGAGGAGGAGATGATCCTGGATGACTGTCTCCGTACATCCCACAACTTTGTAGGCTATCTGGACGATCTGCGTTTCGCAGTCTACGGCGGCGATACGGAAGCGATTGCCAAGTGGCAGGAGCTGAGGGACTTCGTTCTCCACAATCCCACCTGTCCCAAGAGGATGGAGGGACTGAGCAAGGTCCAGAACACAATCCACAGGTATGGGTACATCGTTCCCCCGAACAAAGCCGACTGCTACTGGTTCACGCTGAAGTTCGACTTCGACCAGAACGGAACCGATGGGCTGGAGATCCGTTTCGATGGTCCTCCGGCACAGCTTCAGAAAACGGATCTCGAGAAGGTGTGGTATTCTGCAAGCCCCGAGACCGCCAAACTGTCCATGATGTCGCAGATTGGATACGTCAGGGAGTATCTGGAGGAACAGAACATCCCTCTGAAGTTCCAGGCCAACGACAAACTGATGTCGCCTCCTCTGTTCCGCAACATCTACATGGGCGGACTCGGAGAAATCGTCGGGAAGAGAATGATCGACCACCTCACCGACGGTAGGATTGACCTGTCTGATATGCCGTCCAGATATTACGAGAAATTCGACTTCGCCATCAGAGACGGCGTGTACGTGGACTTCAAGGATTGGAATGAGAGCAACTACTACGACGAAAAGAAGACGGAGAGGACCATCAAGTTCATCTCCGAGAAACTGGAGGCCTGCGAGGGCACTAGGGTGTACGTGATCAATATCGTGACCGATGGCAGCAGGAGATACGAACCGTACCACACACATAAACTGGCAAACGAGAAGGAGATCGTCACCGTTCCGTATCTGTATGAGGTCAGGAACGGGAAGGTGTCCCCCAACGGCGAATTCGTGAAGAGACTGATGGAGTGTGAGATCGATGAGTGATGCGAAAGAACACAGGCATACCGAAGGGATTCTTGTCAACCGTCTGAATTTCAAGGTCAACGAGGTGGAGTTCAACAAGAGGTACACGATCCTCCATGCGGAATATGCCGCATACGAGGTCAGGAAGAATGCGGTCCGTCTGCTGAGCAAGTTCCATACGGTCAAAGCGATCAGATACGAATTCGGTGGGACATCGTTCTATGTTCTGCTGAAAGGCAATTCGGAGAAGGATGAGATAAAGGATACTCTGAACACCATCGTCTTGGACGATCCGGTGCAGGAAGAGAAGTACAGCCAGGTCGCACCCGATATGATCTTCGAACTGCTGCTTATCGGACTCAGCTATAATGATTCCGACAAAGAGGAGGACGGAGAGAATCTGGCATACTCCAATCTCGACGGCGGAGTATACACATTCGAACCCGAGGATGTGAAGGAAGATCGCGTGGTGACTTTCAACATCAAGGCACGCAAGGCCAAGGACTGTGTGGATCTCTTCGGGGAGACGCAGATGCAGTTCCCGGCTCAAACATTCGCTTCCGTAGCGAAGATGAACGAGACGGAAGCCGACAGAAAGTACCTCAAAGGCCTGCCCAGGTTCCAGATGGTCGGCAATACTTACATGAAACTCTCCAACGGCGGCGAGTTCGGTTCCGGCGGAAGAGAGTACGTGAAGCACGGCTACCGCGGGATGAAGAAGGCCAGCATGGACTTCCTCGCCCTGTCTGGGGTGCAGGATTTCGACAAGAGCAAGATGGGGCGCACTCGCCTGACCTTGAGGAAGATGCGCCGCGAGTACGAAGACATCGGATTCGAGGCAGAGTTCGTCCGCACCGATCTGTTCGACGGAAACAAATACAGCAAGAAGAACAGCGGCTTCGACAAGTTCCTGAAGAAACTGTGGGAAGGGAGGTCCATCCATATCATCGACAAAGTCAAAAGTCCCACGTCGGCATCGATCGTCCGCGGAATCACGCTGGATATGAAAAAGGAGTTCGGCGTAGATGTCGTCTCCTCCGATGAGGTCGTGAAGGATGAGTTCAACATCGTCGTAGTTCTTAAGAACGTCCACGACCCCAATCATCTGACATACAAAGATACGATGGTCCAGCACGTCTCGGTGAAGAACTTCGCCGCCGTCTATCATCGTAAGGACGAAAAGAAGCTGAAGGAACTGTTCGAGAAGATCGAGAGCGAGAAGATCACCAACCAGCGCAAGAGCAGTCTCGTTGTCATCCTTTCTGACCTAATCATCAAGGACGATGTCATCCATACGAAACAGACCTTCTTCGATTGGTACAAAGAATGTATCCTGGACAAGGAGCCGGTCAACACACTGGACCGCAAGTGGAGATTCTACGACCGTGTCAGGATAGAGAACACAGATCCAGAACACAGGATGGAGGCCAAATTTAGCGACAAGATGGGTTGTCTCGAACTCGATACCGATGGCAGCATGACTTATTCATTGATCGAGGAATATGATGTCAAGGACGATTTCCAGCTAAAGCTCATCTGGAAACAGTTCAACAAGGACCAGGGGAACATCAAAGGGGTGCTAAGCGACGGAGAGAACACCTACGCATTCCTCTCCACCGATGTGAGGATGATCCCGGAGATCGATATGATCCGTCAGAAGCTCAGGGACAACGAGAAGGGCCATGTGGAGGATGAATCGATCTCCCTTACTGGAGACATCAGGACCCGCGGCAGCTACGAGATGTACCTGAAAGCATGCACGGATGTGCGCTATTCGTACGTGAAGAGCGAATGCTATTATTTCGTGGGCGTGCGCGGAGACAACATCGACACCGTGCTGCATTGGTCCGCCGGACTGCTGAGGATAAAGAGGCTGGAAGGGAGCGAGAAGGTTCCCGAGGTCGTGTTCGACATGATGCTGGCTCCGTTTGTGAGGCTCAACCGCTTCACCATCGTGCCGTATCCGTTCAAGTATCTCAGGGAGTTCGAGAAGACCCATGATTTGGAGAACTTCGTTCCCGAAGATCCCAGCGAAGAGGAGACTGGAAAGGACAGGGAGAACCAGTGGACGCTGGATATGTTCGGGCTATAACTCTCATAATGCTATTCGCATAATGGGGTATGCAACAAACAATTCAAAACTGATTTGTCTTTCATCCGATAAACGCGGGATTTGACGTAATGGTGAGAGATTACCGCTCGATTTGTGTCCGCAGAAACTGTACGAATGGTATCGATTTACTTCTGCGTTCTGTTATCGAGGCTGATACTAGTCTTCTCCAGATTGTTATTACTCCCAATTATGGCCCCATTATTGATAAGAATCTGAATCATGGCCTGGCGCATCATATCATCTTTTTCCTCGTTGCTGAAATCGAGATCGTATTCGTCAAGATTGCCATATTTTGATTCCAATTCCAGAAGTATATCAAGAATCGTATTGTCAACGGTTGATAGGATGATATTAAGGTGTGTGACAGCGAACATGACGCGAGCAGATAGTACTTCTGTGATGTTGGTGCCTTTTTTAATCATTGAATACGATTCTGGAGGTAACGGTATCATGATGTATTGTTCTGCTTTAAGAAGAGCGCGCAAACCACCTATACCCTCCTTGAATGAGTGAAACAGTATCTTTTCACGGGTTTCATCATCCACCGAAACAAGCGGGAGACTTGTGTTTTTAATCTGAGTATTTCCAACTATTATGTCACCTTGGAGAAAACCGTGGGCCTTTCTGTATTCTGGAATCTCTTCGCCCTTGTATCCGTACAATTCAGAGTCGATCCATTTGTTAAATTGTTCACAGCCAAGTCCGAAAGTAAGAACCTTTAGTCTTTTGAGGAGTGATTCGGTATCCGGTTCGGATTGTGTCGCATCCTTAAATATGGCACTTCTTTCCATTAGTATCGCCCGAACAGCCCTTCAATCCAAGAGACTATATCTCCCCAGAAACTAAAGAGTAGGATGAAACCTACGATGAGAGAGATAGCTGCTGCAATCAGAATAGATCTTAATCCGTTGGAAGAATCGCCGCTGTTTTCGGTGATCTTGGATTTTATGATAGTGTTGTTGTTACCGATTCTGATTGACATTGCTACATTATCCTAATTGTAGGTCAAAATACTTTGTCTATTGTTACCCAGTTGTCATCAGCTATGTTATCCGAATAATGATCCGCGCAGATGCAGAGAACTTCGGAGTCTTTGTCTCTGCGCACGAATCCACCTTTCAACTTGTTTTCTTCAAGAAATACACTCGCAAATTTATTCCATTTATTTCATTTATTTTTGTTGAAAAATGCCGTAAAATTATGTATAAAAATGAATTTTTAACCTAAAAATCAATGATTTTGAATGAAAAATAGCAATGAAAGACTTGTAAAAATTACTTGTAAAAATCGTTTGTAACCGAAATTCTGCGCGTGTAAGTAACTCAACCCTTGGGAGTTGCGAGACATCTC
>OIWT01000566.1_pt1 | contig 50470 bp, 60 predicted proteins | sample 1587701 | NCBI WGS metagenome assembly OIWT01 (sample SAMEA3888904, study PRJEB22519) | human gut metagenome | biome: human gut; feature: human-associated habitat; material: faeces | place: Denmark | collected 2009 | reverse complement strand
CAAGTCTTTTATTCATTGAAAATAAAATAACATTAGGAACTCTTATCAGTGTTTTTATTGCAACAAGTGATGAAGCTAAAAACAAAATTAAAAAAACAATTATAGTATTAATAACTAAACTATCTTTCATGTATTCTCTTGCAGGAGAAACATACATGATAATAATTATTATAAATGATATTAATAAAACTAAAAGAAAGAAAAGAAAAAACAAAACACTTCCTATTAAATAAATATTTGAATGTTCTCCTTTATTTTTGCGATACTTTATATTATACCATTCCTGCGGGGAGCTTCGCAAAATTTTGGTGAAAATAAAATGAATTTTTTATTAAGTTTTGTTTGCTGTTCAACAATTTGTTTCTTTATAAAACAAACTCGAACATTGATGCTAACACATTCCATGTTTTTTTATCTAAAGTGCCATCGCACGTGCTTATTCCGGCGGTGCGTTGAATCTGTTTCAGTGCTTCCGTCGTTGCGCCACTGTTCGTTCCGTTTATTTCAACGTCGTCATAGCCGGAATATTTTACTGAAATTGCATTGAGCATAACCTGCGCGAAATACACCGCCCATGTGTGCTCGCCCGGTGCAGCGGTGCTGGCTTCGTTGCTCACAAACGGCGTTATGGGCAGCGGCGGCGTGATTCTGTCGATGCAGGCGCGGGTTTCGTTCATGATATTCTTCCATGTTTGGAAGTCCACTTCGCCGGTCTGCTCCATTCCGACGCTTTTCTGAAAGGCCTTTACCGCGGCGGTGGTTTCCGCGCCGAAGATGCCGTCTTCCTTCACCTCGGGAATGTCGCTGCCGTTTTTGTGCAGGGTTCTCAGCGCCCTTTGCAGCTGCCGAATGCTCTCGGTACGTTCGTTTTCGTCCATATTGCCTCCTTTTTTCACTGTGCCGAAAGGGTGTAGCCGGGGTACTGCCCGACGTTCGGCACGGAAACAGTTTCGTTAAAATACTTTTGCGGAACGGTGCGGACTATTCCACGGTACGCTTCATAAAGTGCGCCCCATGTTTCGCGCCCGACCACGCCGTCAGCCGCAATGCCGTATATACGTTGAAAATTCGTGACCTGCTCCCGAGTTTCTTCGCCGAACCGTCCTGTTATGGGAATTTCGTCCACTTGAGTATAGAATTTTGCAATCACGTTGATGAAATACTGCAAAAGGGTCACAAGCTCGCCGCTGCTGCCTACGCTTAGCGGTTCGATGAACTGATTCGGTATGTCTGAAAGCAGTTCGCCTTCGCCGTAAAGCTCCGCCAGACGCTTTACGGAGGAATATATGAATGAGATTTTGTACCAAGTCGCTTCGCCGACAATTCCATCCGGCGTAAGGTTAAACACACGCTGAAATGTGCGCACTGCGTCCTCGGTATTCTCGCCGTAGATTCCGTCTACCGGGTATATCCGCGGAATCGCCGGGTAGTTCTGCCCAATTCGGTTGAGCATCCGCTGCACCGTTTCAACATAGTGTCCGCGGCTGCCTACCTGCAGAGGCTCGCTTTGGAATGACTCAGCATACGGCAGAATCGGCGCCGTTTTTATGTCGATGTCGCTGCCGTAATAGTATTGCAGAATCTCGTATGGCGTATATCCGCGGTTCGCCAAATCCACCGTGCCCCATTGCGAAAGCCCGGGACAGGTTACTGTGGTGCCGTTACAGTACTCGGTATAATATGGATTAAAATATCCCTGCTTTGTAACATATCGGTTGAAAATTTCATCCACTATCTCACTGATATTCTTAAAAATGTTACGCCCTTTTATAAACTTTTGGTCATAACTTGTGGATGACGTTATATCGAATGGGTACCCCCTGCTGCGGTACCACTCGGTGTAAATCCGGTTGAGCGCGAACGTCACTTGAGCGTAGATGTTTGCCCGAAGGGCATTCTCCGGCCAAGTGGGATAAATCTCGCTTGAAGCGACGTTTTTTATATATTCAGGAAAGGAAACGGTCACATTTTCTGCGTTGGAATCCGGCGGTCCAAGGTGAACCGTTATAAATTCCGGAACCGCGACATAGCCCTTTACCATCAGTTGCCGCCTCCTCCCAGACATTCCGGCTCCGGCGTGAAGCTAAGCTCCAGAATCGAGGTCTGACCGCCGAAAACGTCCACCGGGTACCTATCTATGGGGAAATACCCCGCCTTGCGCGCACTTATATAATATGTGGTAAAGGTATCGCCTTTTTCGTCCGGCTCTCGCGAAAGGTCGCGGTTCACCGTTTCGACAGTCAGCGGCTCGGTTCTGCCGCTGCTGTTCGTCACAAGTATTCCCACAAGCTCCTGTCGCCCGCCACCGTCGTTTATGTCGGCACGACAGATTATAACATTCACGCCGGCTATTGGGTATGCGTCCCTGCCGGATGTGGCGGTGACGATTATCTTCCCAAGGTCATTTTCCGGGTTCAAGCCCTGCACGCCGTCCATCGCATAGGCATAATCCTCCGATGGGTGAATTTCCGTTTTGTCCGGCGTTTTGTCCGGCGTTTTGTCCGGCGTTGTGTCCGGCGTTGTGTCCGGCGTTGTGTTCTCCTTCGTGGGCGGACTCTCGAGCACGAGCTCTGCCGCCTGCTGCACCGCGGCATCCTGCCGCGCAAGCTTTTCTTCCAGTGCGTTGTCCTCCTGTGCCGCAGCGGGCACGCCGGTGCCCGCCAAATGCGGCGCACTGGCATATGCGCGGCGCATTTCTTCCTCGTACCGCGCCATCATGCTGCTGAAATCCGAATATTTTTCGCTGTAAATAATAAGCACCTTCTTTCCCTTACAGAATTTTATGAGGAAAAAAGGCGCTGTATTCATTTACGCGCATCAAAAAAGCCTCCGTATGCGGAGGCTTTTGACATATCAAATTATTTTCTGGGGCTGTTGAAAAGCTGCATCAGATCCTCGTCGAGAAAGCTGGGTTCCGGCTCCTTGGTATCGTCGTTATCGAAATTATACTTGATAAAATCGGGCATGGAGGAATCGGAGGATTTTTTGTTGTCGTCAAAACCCGTTGCAATAACGGTAACGGACATTTCATCGTTATAATTTGCATCAAGCGCCACACCAAAGATGAGGTTTACATCCGGCGAGCTTGCATCGTGAACCATGGTAGTCGCGGCGTCAATTTCGTCAAGGCTGATATCTGCGGAAGCAGTTATATTAATGATAACGCGGTGTGCGCCGTTTATAGAAGTTTCAAGCAGCGGGCTGGAAATCGCCATTTTAGTTGCCTTTTCCGCCTTGTCCTCGCCGGAGGCATGTCCAACGCCCATATGCGCAACGCCTGCGTCGCTCATAATTGAGCAAACGTCGGCAAAGTCAAGGTTGATAAGTCCGTCAACGGTGATAAGGTCGCTTATACTCTGCACTCCCTGGCGAAGAACATCGTCCGCAGCGGCAAAAGCGTTGAGGAAGGTAATCTTTGTATCAGAAATTGCTTTAAGTCTTTCGTTCGGGATTACGATAAGGGAATCCACATGCTCACGCAGTGCAAGGATGCCGCTTTCCGCCTGTTCCATTCTGTGTTTGCCTTCAAAAGCAAAGGGTTTGGTAACGATACCAACGGTAAGCGCGCCGATTTCACGGCTTACTTCCGCAACAATGGCTGCCGCGCCGGTGCCGGTGCCGCCGCCCATACCTGCGGTGATGAATACCATCTGTGCACCCTTAAGTGCATTTGCAATTTCGTCGCGGCTTTCTTCGCCGGCGCGCTGACCGACGGAAGGATCGCCGCCTGCGCCGCGTCCTTTGGTCAGTTTTTCGCCGATGGCGATTTTCTGTGTTGCTTTAGAAGAAACAAGCGCCTGTTTATCGGTGTTGATAGAAATAAACTCAACGCTGGAAATATCGGAATTTACCATGTGGTTAACCGCATTGCCGCCGCCGCCGCCCACTCCGACGACCTTTATAGTAACAACGCGACCGGTATCATTGTCCATGTCAAAATTCATCTGCATTTATTTTAAGCCTCCGTTTATGCACTCTATTTAATATAGAATAAACCTACTATAAGATTAACAGATTTTAAGCTTTATTGCAAGAGAAAATATAGGTTTTTACAAAATTTTATAGAACTTTTTTGCATTTACGTCCCGGCGTTTTTGCTTGAGCACGAAAAAGCGTGTTTGAGCACAATAATGCTCTGTTCAAGCACAGAAAAGCAGGCGTGCTCATTTTTTGAGCAACGCACAAGCGCCTTATGCTCATTTTGAGCACTGCAAAACAAGATGCGTGCTCATTTTGAGCACTGGTGCCTTATGTTTTTATAAATCTGCATGCTCATGCGGATCTATGGTATTCGCGTCATGCTAATTCAGCCCACAGAGCAAAATTCCCCTTCGCGCCTGACCGCGCAAAGGGGAATTTTGCTTGCCGATTGCATATATTAAACGAAAGGAGGGTGAATTCTTACTAACTGCGGTTATTCTTCGTCCTCGTCAGCAAAGCCGCTGCCCACGGTCTTTTGTAGGGAATCCCACGGAGAAATAGTCATTTCCTTGGTCATAACTCTGCCCGCGGTGGAGGCGTCCACTAAATAAAAACCATTTTTCGGCAGTTTTTCGGTGACGACTTCGTTCACAAACTGAAGCTTATATTCAAGCTCCAGCTCGTTGCCGAGCACGACCTTTATTCTGTCGCCGCAGACCATCACAATTTCCAGCGTATCGGTAAGGTCGATGAAGTCGTAGTTCTTCATTTCAAACTTCTGCATTGCTGTCATAATGGTATTGAGCAGCTCCAGACGCTTTGCGTCATCCTCGCTGTTGCTCACGGTGCTGATTCCGCGAACGGTTATCATACCATAGGGAACTTCCTCCAATCCGCGCTCCAGCACCTTGCCTTTGGAGCTGATTAGGGTGTATCCGTCTGCTTCCTCCAGCACGGCGAAGGGCTTAGCCTCCGTAATTGTTATGGTAACGGCGTTCGGAAAATTGCGCTTTACCTGCGCTTCTTCTATGTAGCTGTAAACGGAATACAGCTTGTCGGAAGCATAGGCGGTATCCACCTCAAAGAGGTTCTGTCCCTTGGTTATGCCGGAGGTGGAGATAATGTCCCGTTCGGGATAAAGCGTGTTGCCCACAACATTTATCCTGTCCACATTAAAAAGCATGGTAAGGCACATATAGATTGCTGCCGCAATGATGAATACGGACAGCACAATATAAAACGGCGTCATCTTGCGGTTTTTGCCGCGGCGGCGCTGCTTTTTCTTTTCTGCGGAAGGTGCTTCCGCAGGCTGCCTTTTCTCCTTTTTAAGTATTTTGAACTTCATTTTTCTTCCTCGCGGTGTGGTTTATCTCCGGTAAAGCTCCAGTATTTCTTTGCGGATGCGCTCATTTGCATCCGGCACGGCAAGCGCTTTTGCGTTTGCAGAAAGACGCGCGATTTCCGCCGGGTTATCGGTAAGCTTTTTCACTGCTTCGCAAAGCGATTCGCCGGTTAAATCCTTTTCTTCTATGACAACCGCCGCGCCGTGGTTCGCAAGCACCATGGCGTTGTGGTACTGGTGATTTTCCGCAACGTTTGGCGACGGAATGAGCACGGAGGCCTTACCCGCAGCTCTTATCTCCGCCAAAGTGATTGCTCCGCAGCGTGATATTACCAAATCCGCCGCCGCAAGGCAGCGCGGCATATCGCTTATATATTCCCGAATGATTAAGTTATTGTGCTTTGCGGCGTCAATGCCCTTTTCCTTGAGCAGGTCAAAGTAGTATGACGGACCATAGTAGGAGCCGGAGCCGTGAATATGCACAAAGTCCCGCTCCCTGAGGTGCCATGCCACAAGGTCTGCCACTGCCTCGTTAAGGCGTTGTGCGCCAAGGCTTCCGCCAAAGGAAAGCAGGCAGATTTTGTCGCCGACATTGTAAAAATCCCGGGCGGCTTTTCTGTCCTCGGTAAAAATCTCCTGCCGAACCGGGTTGCCGGTGACAACATATTCTTTGTCGGCGGGGAGGTACTTTTTGCTTTCCTCCACATCAAGCAGGATTTTATCCACATATTTCGCAAGCAGCTTTGTGGTAACCCCCGGCAAGGCGTTATTTTCCATGGCTATTGTCTTATAGCCCATAAGCGCCGCTTTTCTCACCACCGGACCGCTTACATAGCCGCCGCAGCCCATAACAATATCCGGCTTAAAGCCGTCGATAATCTTTTTTGCCCGTGCGGAGCTGCCCGCAAGGAACCAAAGGGCTTTTATGTTGTTTTTTATGTTCCGTGCGCTTAGGTGGCGCTGTATTCCCAAAACACGGATTGGCTCAAAGGCGTAGCCCGCCTTCGGCACAATTTTTGCTTCCATTCCGTTCGGGTTTCCGGCAAAAAGTACTTCCGTATCGGGGTCTTTGTCTTTAAGGTAGTTTGCAATGGCTATTGCCGGGTTTATGTGACCGGCAGTTCCGCCACAGGCAAAAAGAATTTTCATAAAAAGACTTCCTTCCTATGCTGTGAAGGCTGATTATAACTTATGGAGGTTCGATTTTTTTGAAACGGAGAGCACCACGCCGAGTTCGCCTAAGGTCATCATAAGCGCAGACCCGCCGTAGGAAAAGAGCGGCAGCGATATACCCGTATTCGGTATAGTGTTCGTAACAACCGCTATGTTGAGCAGCACCTGCATTCCTATATGGGTAACGCATCCTGCCGCAAGCAGGGAGCCGAAGCGGTCGGGGCAGTTGATTGCGATTACATAGCCGCGCCAAACAAGCAGCGCAAACAGAATAAGCACCAGCGATGCGCCGATGAAACCAAGCTCCTCGCACACAACGGCAAAGATAAAGTCGTTCTGCGGCGCAGGAATGTAAAGGTATTTCTGTCGCGAATTTCCGAGTCCCGTTCCCCAAAGTCCACCGGAGCCGATGGCGATAAGCGCCTGTATGGTCTGATAACCCTCACCCTTCGCATCGGCATAGGGATTCGTCCACATGGTAACGCGGTTTGAAGCGTATTCCATAAATGACGGAACAATAAGTATCACTGCTACCGCCGCTATTCCCAAGCCGATAAGCATTCCGAAATAGCGCAGCCGCGTTCCGCCGAACCACATCATTGCAATGCCAAGCGCACCGATGATGATTGTACCGGAAAGGTGTTTTTCTGCAATTATCAGCACAACCACAAGCCCAAGGCATGCAGCAAACGGCATAACGCCATACTGAAACGTTTTCATTTTATTGGCGTTGACAGTGGCGAAATGAGCAAAAAGAACAATTATTGCAAACTTTGCAATTTCCGAAGGCTGAAAGCTGAAGCTTCCAATATAAATCCACCGTGCAAATCCACGGTCGTCTCTCATAAACAGTGCCACTATCAAAAGCGCAACCGAACCTGCATATAAAAGCAGCGAATATTTCTGCAAAATCTTGTAGTTTACAAAAGAAACCGCAAGCATTGCCGCAATGCCCATTACCGCAAAGAGCAGCTGACGCTCGATATAATAAAAGCTGTTGCCCTGGTTATAAAAAGCATAGGCATAACTTGCGGAAAAAAGCATCACCAGTCCGAAGATAAGCAGAATAAGCGTAATTACCAAAAACGGAATGTCGATTTTTCCGCGGCGTTTACGCGGCTCAAGAAGATGTTCCTTCGCCGCGCTTACAGGTATGAAGCTGTTCAGATCTATGGTTATTGTCTTCATATTCCTGCCCTTTCAATGAGTTTAAGCTGCGTCAAACGGCTTTTACCGCCAAAACGGAGATTACCGCGCCTATGAACATCACAATGGAAAACACGATTACGATTTTCCATTCGCTCCAGCCGCACATCTCAAAGTGATGGTGAATAGGCGCCATTTTGAAAACGCGCTTGTGAGTGAGCTTGTAGCTGCCTATCTGAATTATATCCGACAGCGTTTCGATTACATATACAATTCCGGCAAAAAGAAGTATTACCGGAAAATCAATTCCGAATGCAAGCGCGCACACCATTCCGCCGAGGAACAATGAGCCGGTATCGCCCATAAACACCCTTGCCGGATGGCAGTTCCAAAGGAAATATCCCGCACAGCCGCCCGCAAGCGCCGCCGCAAGATAGGTCATTCCGATATGCCCGAGAATAGTCGCCATAACCATAAATCCGCAGGCGCAGACAAAGGTCACGCTTGAGCAAAGACCGTCAATACCGTCCGTGAGGTTTACGGCGTTGGAAGCGCCCACGATAATAAATACCGCAACCGGGTAATAGAATATGCCAAGGTCAATCTGACCGAAGAAAGGTATTCTGAGCACGGTGGAAAGAGTTCCGGAAATGTAAATTCCCACAAGATAAACTATTGCAAGCAGCACCTGCCCAAGGAATTTCTGCTTTGCGGTAAGTCCCTCGTTCTGATGACGAACCACCTTGAGGTAATCATCGATGAAGCCGAGGAAGCCATAGCCCAGTGCCATTATAATTCCGCTTGCAAAGCGGATTTTTTCTGTGGAAGGTTCATCTTTAAGGAAGAAGAAACCTGCGCAGCAAGCAAGCAGAATGCCCGTAATGAACATAAGCCCGCCCATGGTTGGGGTTCCCTGTTTATTTTTATGCCAGCTCGGACCGATTTCCAGTATGGTCTGACCGAATTTGATTTTTCTGAGCAGCGGTATAAACCAAATGCCCGAAAGTGCCGTTACGGCAAAGGCAATAAAGGCGCACATTGCTGTCTGCATGGAATTTTATCCTCCGTTATTTTATAATTCTTCGTAGAACGCCTCCGCAATATCCTCAAAGCGCATTCCGCGGCTTGCCTTGAGCCAGATTATATCCCCCGGTCTTGCAATTTTCCGCAGCTCCTGCGCCAGTTCGTCTTTTGAATTAAAATGCTTTGCGTTCTTCATACCCGCATTTTCCGCACCCTTTGCTATGAGCCTGCCAAGCTCACCGTAGCAGAAAAGCACGTCGGCGGCTGCCGCCGCTTCTTCTCCGGCGGCAAGGTGGGCACTTTCTGCAACTGCTCCAAGCTCCAGCATATCGCCGAGCACGGCGATTTTCTTTGCGCCGTCCGGAATTTTGCGGCTGCCAAGGGTGAGCATCGCCGCCTTTACGGAATCGGGATTTGCATTATAGCAGTCCTCGATTACGGTAACTTCGCGGCATTTGCGGGCGCGCTGACGCATTCCCGTGGAGCGGAAATTTGCAAGAGCCGAGGCTGCGTGCTCGGGCTTTACGCCGGCGGCAACGCCCGCGCCGAAGCCCGCAAGGGCGTTGAGCACATTATGAGCACCGATGCAGGGAATTTGAGCACGGTAGCTTTTGCCGCCGTAAGCTATGTCAAATTCGGTGCAATCCTCGTGCTCGGCGATATTCTCCGCGGTGATGTCCGCGGATTTATCCTCGACAGCATAGTATACCACATTGTAGTCCGGAAGGCAAACGTCCCGCAGCATATCGTTATCTTTATTGAGCAGTAGCGTGCCGCCTTTTTTGAGTCCCTCCACGATTTCAAGCTTTGCTTTTTTGATGTTTTCCCTGCTGCCGAGGTTCTCTATATGGCAGGTTCCTATGCAGGTAATCACTGCAATATCCGGCCTTGCCGGAACGGTAAGCTCGCGGATTTCACCCGGCCACACCATTCCGAATTCAAGCACCATTGCCTCGACAGAGGGGTCAAGCTCCAGCATGGTTTTCGGCACTCCGACTTCGTTGTTCAGGTTATTTTCAGTTTTAAGGGTTATAAATTTGCTTTTTACCACCGCAGCTATCATCTCTCTGGTGGTGGTTTTGCCCACGCTGCCGGTAACGGCAATCACCACGGGATTAAATTTGCTTCTGTAAAGCCCCGCTATGTCAAGGAAAGCCTGACGGGTGGTTTTTACGAAAAGCAGCTTATCCGTTCCGTAGTCGCCCTCTTTTTGCACTACGGCAAAGGCTGCGCCTTTTTCCATAGCGGTTTTTACGAAGGCGTGACCGTCAAATTTAAGCCCGCAAAGCGCAACAAATAAGCTGCCGGGCTTAACGTCCCTTGAATCCGTGCAAATATCGGTTATTTCAATATCCGGCAGCTTGATTTTTGTTTCTGCACCGATGGTTGCCGCAATTTCCCTAAGCTTCAGCGGAAGCATTCAAATTCCCCCTATAATGTCACTTTTGCATTTTGTCAAGCATATCCTGTACGATTACTTTCTCGTCAAAATACACCGTTCCGAAGTCAAGCACCTGATAATCCTCGTGTCCTTTTCCCGCAAGCAGAAGCACGTCACCCTTTTGGCAGTGCTCAAGCGCCCATTTTATCGCCTTGTATCTGTCCGGTTCATAGTAAAACGGCACGCCGCAGGCTTTAAGCTCCGGCATGGCGTCCGCGGTTATTTGGTCGACAGGCTCATTGCGCGGGTTGTCGCTTGTAAATACGATAAAATCCGACTTTTTAGCCACTGCGTCCACCATAAGAGGACGCTTTTTTCTGTCCCGCCTGCCTGCACAGCCGAACAGTGTTATTATTCTGCCCTCGGCACACTCCTTGATGGCGTCGAGCACCTTTTCAAGCGCGTCCGGACCGTGAGCAAAATCGCGTATTACGGTAAAGTCATGGTTTGTGGGGATAACTTCCACTCTGCCCTTTACGCCGGGACAGGTGTTCAGCGCTGCGACTGCATCGTCAAAGCTTATACCCACGCTTATTGCGGCGGCAGCCGCAAGCATCGCGTTGGAAACGGAGAATTTGCCCGGCATTGCGAATTTCACTCTGCCGATATTTTCCCCTGCCACAAGGGCAAAGCGACAGCCGTTTGCTGAATTCCGCACATCGTGGGAGGTGTAATCTGCCGCAAGGTCGTTTATGGAAACAGTCTGCTTCGGGCAGGCAACCTCCTGTGCAAGCGCCCTGCCGTAATCGTCGTCAACGCAGATTACGGCTTTATCGCAGAGCTTAAAGAGGTACTTCTTCGCCTCGAAATAGTTTTCCATGGTGTGGTGGTAATCAAGGTGATCCTGAGTGAGGTTAGTAAACAGCGCCGTTTCAAACCGGCAACCCTCCACCCGGTGCTGATCCAGTGCCTGGGAGGAAACCTCCATCACCACGTACTCGCAGCCGGCGCGAAGCATTCTTGAGAAGATAACGTGCAGCTCCGCAGGATCCGGCGTTGTGTACTTCGCCGGAAGGGAAATATCTCCTATCAGATTTTGAATTGTTCCGATAAGCCCGACTTTTTTGCCGCTTGCCTCAAGAATATGCTTGATAAGATAGGTTATTGTGGTCTTTCCGTTGGTTCCGGTAACGCCTATAAGCTTCATTTTCTCCGCCGGACGGCCGTTTATGTTGGCGCACATAATCGCATACGCCGATCGCGAATCCTGCACGAGCACCTGCTCTTCAATTCCGGTATCCCGCTCCGCCACAATCCACGAAGCGCCGCTGCGCTTTGCGGCACGGGCGTATTCGTGACCGTCGCTTGTTCCGCCTTTTACGCATACAAAGACGGAACCCGGCTCGACCTGCCTTGAATCGCAGGTCACGTTCTTTATTTCAATATCCTTAATCGTACCGGAATATTCAACATCCCTCAAAAGTTCCGAAAGGAGCAATGGGGTCACCTCCAAAAGAATTTTGCTCTGCGGCGTCAGCCGCCGCTGCTATCATCGCCCGATCCCACGGTGAAGCTTACTTCAATCACCGTGTCGGGATAAACCATCGTACCTGCGACGGGATTCTGGTTGTATGCAACCTGATTTTCCGCCGTTTCGTTCACTCCCACAAGCTTGAGCTTCAGCCCTTTGCCGACTATGGCGTTGTTCACTTCCGTAACTGTCATTCCGAGTACGTCCGGAACCTCAATTTCCTTGGGTATAAGCTCCTCGTCGGTGTAAAGGGTGATAGTGCCGCCTGCAGAAAGCTTCGCGCCTGCCTCCGGCGACTGCTTTACAACAGTTGCTCCTTCGCCGACGACGTTCACCGAATAGCCCTGCATACGCAGAACTGTCATCGCGTCGTGAACTATCTGATCGGTCACATTTTTGACCTTTCCGGTCATGGCTTCAAGCTCTTCTGCGGTGTAGTCGGGCTCGATTCCGAGATAGGGCAGAATATCCGCAAGCATTGCGCCGACCACCGGCGCCGCAACAACTGAGCCGTAGGGGTTTTCCATCTGCGCTTCGTCAAGGAGCATGAGCACCACTATCTGCGGATCGTCTATGGGTGCCACCGCAAGAAAGGACGAAACGTAATCTTCAACGCCGTCGTCACCCTGCTGGTCAAGCTTTTCGGAGGTTCCCGTTTTGCCTCCTATGCGGTAGCCGGGGACTCTGGCGGTTTTACCGGAGCCTTCGCTGACTACCTTTTCAAGCAGCGTGCAAACCGTAGCGGAGGTATCCGCAGAAATAACCTGTCTCACAAGGTTAGGTTCTTTCTGCATAACAACCGTTCCGTCGCTTGCCACTACCTTTTCCACTATATACGGCTCGTAGAGATTTCCCCCGTTTACCGCGGCGCAAACCGCCGTTGTGAGCTGAATGGGCGTTACCTTAAAGGTCTGACCGAAGGAGCTTGAGGCAAGGTCTATTTCCGACATGGTGTCCGGGTTGTGATAGATACTTGTCGCTTCTCCGGGAAGATCTATGCCGGTTTTTTCACTAAGGCCGAACGCTTCAAAATAGCTTACAAAGTTTTTAAGCCCCATATGCAAGCCGATGGTGATAAACGCCGGGTTGCAGGAATTTTTGATTGCGTCACCAAGGGTCTGACTGCCGTGCCCGGTGGTTTTCCAACAGGAAATCTTTCTGTCGCCAACCATTATGTAGCCGGGACATTCAAATGTATCGCCAAGGGTGGTTGTGTTGCTGTCAAGCGCGGCGGAAAGGGTAATTATTTTGAAAACAGAGCCCGGCTCATATGGGTCGGAAATTGCTTTGTTTCTCCACTGGTCGTACTGTGCAGATTTCAGAGCATCGTTCTGCTCGTCCTTGGGCAGCGCCTCTATTTCCGCCTTAACAGTGTCGCTCACGTCAAGATATTTGTTCGGGTCGAAGTCGCCTTTGGTTGCCATCGCAAGTATCTTGCCCGTTTTTGCGTCCATTACTATGCAGGCGCCGCGTTCCTTTACGCTGTGCTCTTTTACCGCAAGCTCAAGGTGCTTTTCGACGAAGTACTGCACGCCATCGTCAAGGGTAAGCACTATACTGTTGCCGTCCTCGGAGGAATACAGCTCGTCATAGCCGAAGGGCATATTGCTGCCCCAAGCATTCTTCGCGGAAACGACCTTGCCGGAAGTGCCGCTGAGCACGTTGTTGTAATACGCTTCAAGCCCATATGCGCCGGAGTTCGTGGCGTTCACAAATCCGATTACAGAAGAAGCGAAGTTCTCGTAGGGGTATTTGCGCGAAATATCTTCCTGCAAGTTTATTGCGCGAATTCCGTTGTTGCTGGCGAAGGTGGTAACCTCTTCCGCGGTAGCTTTGTCAATTCGCGATTTGACCACCTTGTAGTAGGTATTGCCTCCGCATTTTTCGCGAACGTAGTCCTCGTCAAGGTTCAAAATCTCCGCAAGCCCGGAAATTATCAGATCCTTCTGCGTTTCATTCTCTATGTCAAGGGGCGAAACGCAAACCGTCCATGCAGTGGAGCTCATGGCGAGAACGTTATTGTTTCGGTCGTATATGTACCCGCGGGAAGCGGAAATTTCCGTTACACGCAGCTGCTGCGAAGCAGCCTTGCGCTGATACTCCTCCGCATCCACTATTTGGAGCTGAAACAGCCTTATTATAAGTGCCGCAAAGCCGACGACAACGATAATTGCCGACGCAAAAAGCATTCTTCCTTTTGTGGTGTAGTTCGGTGACTTGCTCATCTTAGATACAGTTTTTTCTCCTTTTGCCAAAGTTTCGTCGATAATCGACATCTCCCCTATTATGAAGACAGCGCCGTTATCCGCTTTTACGGTTTTTAACGGCGCTCTTGTTTATATTATTGCATCAAAAGTGCAAGTATTCCGCAATAAATTCAATAAAGTCATTCCAATACTGTTCAATAAGATATTTTCCGCCTGTTTTTGCAACAGAAATCTCATCATCCCCGGTAAGGTTGACGTACTCTATCTGGCTTGAATCTATTTTGGAAAGTCCAAGGTTCTTTTCGGCAGATTCCTCGAGGGTTTTGATGGAGGTGCTTGCCTCAAGCTCGCCCTCAAGGCGCATACGCTCGGTATCAAGGGCACTTATCTTTGTGTCGTAAGAGTTTACCTCCGCTGTAAGCTCGGTAAGCACCACTTGGCTGTATATCATAACAAGAGCCACAATAATAACAACCATTGCATCTAGGATAAACCTTAACGGCGCAACGGATTTTTCTTTTCTGCGGTTTTTTATAACGCGAAGGGAGCGGGTTTTAAGCTCCTCGTCGTGCTGTTCCTCTGTTTTTGCCGCAAAATTATCAAGATCGTAAGCAACCTCCGCAGACAAAGTTCTTACCTCCTCATTGAATGGTTTATAATTTCTCGATTACACGAAGCTTTGCGCTTCTGCTTCTGTGATTGTACAGGAGCTCCTCGGCGCTCGGCTCGATGGGTTTTTTATTCACGAGCTTGCCCCTCGGCTTTCTGCCGCAAACGCATACCGGAAATTCCGGCGGACAAATGCAGCCTTTTGTGTATTCGGCAAAGGCGTGCTTTACCATTCTGTCCTCCAGTGAATGGAACGTTATTATGGCGAAGCGTCCGCCGGGCGCAAGACGGTCAAAGGCGCCGTCCAGCGCTTCGGAAAGCTTGTCCAGTTCTCCGTTTACCGCAATGCGTATTGCCTGAAAGGTTTTTCGCGCCGGATGACCTCCGTCCCGGCGAGCCGCCGCCGGAACCGCGTTTCGCACTATATCCGCAAGCTCCGTGGTGGTTTCTATTGGCTTTATTTTTCGTGCGTCCACAATGGCGTTTACTATGCGCGGCGTGAATTTTTCCTCGCCGTAGTCGTAAAGTATCTTCGCAAGCTCCGCCCCGGAGGCTTTATTCACCAAATCATAGGCGGAAAGCCCCTCTTGGCTCATTCGCATATCAAGGGGTGCTTCGTTGTGGTAGCTGAAGCCCCGCTCCGCATCGTCAAGCTGATGGGAGCTTACGCCCAAATCTAAAAGTACGCCGTCGACCTTTTCTATTCCCAATTCGTCGAGCACTGCGGGAATTTCGGCAAAGTCCGAATGGATAACCTTTGCACAAGGGTACTCCGCAAGGCGCTCCGAAGCGATTTTAACCGCGTCCGGGTCTTTATCGAGGGCAATCAGTCTGCCGGTCGTAAGGCGCTTTGCAATCTCTCTTGAGTGCCCTGCTCCACCTGCCGTGCCGTCGATATAAATTCCGTCCGGCTTTATATTAAGCCCCTCTATACTCTCCCAAAGCAGCACGGAAACATGATGAAAGTCCATATCACTCATACCGCACCTCAAAAGCCAAGCTCGTCCATAGCTTCGGCAATGGCATCGGAATCCATAGCGGAGCTTCTGGCAATCCAGTTCTCTTTATCCCAAACCTCAACATGGTCGGAAGCGCCGATTACCGCAATTTCTTTGGCGAGTCCGGCGTGGAGCCGCAGTGTGGGGCTTACAAGCACCCTGCCCTGCTTATCGGAATTAACAACGGTGGCGCTGGAAAACATAAAGCGTTTCAAATCCCTTGCTTTCGCTTGGGGAAGTCCCGCAACCTTTTCGCTTATTCTGCTCCATTCCTCCATGGAATAGGCGGAAAGACAGCCGTCAAGCCCTTTGGTGAGCACGAACTGCTCGCCGAGCTCTTCACGAAGCTTCGCGGGAAAATTTACTCGTCCCTTTTCGTCGATATTGTGATAATACTCGCCGATATACAAAGCCGTCTTCCCTCCCTCTGTGTTTTTCGGTGGATTTCAGGGATATATACCCACTTGTCCCCACTTTTCACCACTTAATTATATTATAATTAAATTCACGCAAATTGCAATACCTTTTATAATATTTAACGCTCTTTTTGCGAAAATTTACAAATGTAAATTATGGTATGTTTCTGTCTTTTTTCGTAGAGATTTGCACAGTAAAAAAGACATCCGCCGGGCGGATGTCTTTTTGTGCTTTATTTTTTCTTTTTCGGTTTCGGCGCAGGGAGTTCATCGTAAATCGCTTCAAAAAGCCCGGTTAAAAAATCCGGATTATCAACTTCCTCCACCAAAAGCATATCCTTCGCGCCGTCGTAGGGCGGCTCGTGCCTTGCGCCGGGCAGATACTTTTCCGCCGCGGGAACAAGCTTTACCAGCAGTCTGTTGTCGCAGACATACGCCGCAATTTTTCCGCGGAAATAGATTATGTATTCACCCATCATCCGGCGTGTCTCAACGCCGTCGAGGGCGGAGAGCTGCTCCATTATAAAATTTATGTAATCCTTGCTTGTGGCCATAGTTACCTCTCGATTTTTATGTAACGGAATGTGCCGTCGCTTTCTTCCGCAAAGGCAATTTGCTTTTTGGCAAGCAGAGGCAGAAGCTTTTCGTCAATGACGGGCATATCAATTCGAAACGAGCTTATTACGAAAATCGCACCGCCGGGCTTTGTCACCCGAAGGCACTCTCTCAGCACCTTTTCAAGCACTGCATCCAAATGCCCTATGGCGTTATACATAACCGCGGTGTCGAAGCTGCCCTCCGGAAACGCCATATTCGTGGCGTCCATTATGGTAAAGGCAAAATCTTCGGTTTTGTGCGCCTGCGGCGGCAGGCGGAGATAATCAAGGTCGATTCCGTCCACGCTTTTCGCCGTCTGCGCCGCCGCAAGAGAAAACTCCGCACAGCCGCAGGCAATCTCCAAAACGGCTTTGCCGTTTATATTTTCCGCAATATGTGCTATTGCCTGCTCAACGCGCTTCAAAGGGTTTCCTCCCCGCCGCAAAGGCTTTTTAGGTCGTTTTTGTCAATTCTGTAATAGCGGAACATATCGTCTTTTGAAACAAAGCGAAAGCCCGCCTTTTCAAGGACGTGCGCGCTTCTTTCGTTTTTGTGAATCGTATCCGCAAACACGGTGCTCATATTCATCCGCTCAAAAGCATATTCAACCGCAAGGCGCTCCGCCGCCGTTCCGTAACCGCGATTTTTGAAGCCGTCGCTTTTAATGCCGATTCCAAGCTCGCAGGTTTTGCTTTCGCGGTCAATATGCTTAAAATAGACTTCTCCGATCACCTTACCGTCAAGCATAATTGCAAAGCTTTTTCTGTCCGGCTTGTTTTGCTTTTCAAAATGGGCGTCCGCGCTTTCTTCGCTGTATTTATAGGGCTTAAACGCGCTCATATCCGCAAAAATCATCGGGTCGTACTCATAGCCGCGAAACAGCTCCCTGCAAAGCTCTTTTGTCATTTCTTTAAGTATAATTCCATCCATTTCTCTATACAACAAAACCCGCTCCGGTTCCAAAGCGGGTTCTGTATTTTCAAAATTATTTTTCGCCGCTCTGACCCTTTTGCTGCTGACGGAACGCGGCGCGGGTGCTCTTTACCTCGTTCATGGAAGCGGCAAGGCTTTCCTCGGTGTTCTTGAGAATGTTATCCACGAATTCCTTTGCGGACTGGCGCATTTCGCGGCTCTGCTGCTGCGCCTGCTGAGCGATTTCCGCCGCCTTGCTTCTGCTCTGGCGAACAATTTCTTCTTCCTCCACAAGGGCTGCGGCGCGTTTTTCCGCCCGGGCGATAATTGCCTCCGCCTCTTTCTTTGCGGTGTTCACAATCTCGGTGCGGTCGGCAACAATAGACTGCGCCTGTCTGATTTCGGTGGGCATATTAAGGCGAACGTCGTCAAGCAGCTCGCGCACCTTGTCCGCGTCAACAACGCAGCGGCCGCCGGTAAGAGGCAGCGACCATGCACGGTCAATAAGCTCATCAAGCTGATCGAGAATTTCTTCAATAGACATAAAACATACCTCCGTTTATATTATCGTTGTTTTATCTTTCTTTTTTTAGCACGGTTTCAATGGTTCCGAGGGCTTCTGCCGGAACGAAGTCGGAAATATCTCCGCCGAAGGAGGCTATTTGCCGCACAAGGCTGGAGCTTATATACATATTCTCCGGTCTTGCGGTTATGAACACTGTTTCGGCATTCGGCGCAAGGCTTTTGTTGGCAAGCGCCATTTGAAATTCGTAGTCAAAATCCGTTGCGGAGCGCAGACCCTTTACTATGGCCTTCACTTCGTTTTTCTCAACATATTCCGCCAAAAGTCCTCCCCATGAATCCACTTTTATCCGCGGATCACCGGCTATGGCGCTCTCAATCATTTTGCAGCGCTGCTCGGTGGTGAAATCGTAGTGCTTGTCCGGGTTCGTCATAACAAGCACTATGACCTCGTCAAAGAGCTCCGCCGCACGGCGCAAGATATCTATATGCCCGTTGGTCACCGGGCAAAAGCTGCCCGGACATACGGCTTTTTTCATTCGTCGTCTTCCTTCCGATAGGAATATACCATGGTTCTGCCATAGCGGTATTCTTTGATTTTCACAAGGCCGCCCGCCCTTTCGGGAAGCTCCACGCCCTTTGCCGTTTCGCAGAACACAACTCCGCCCGCCCGCATAACTCTCGAAACCGCAGGCAGCACAGTCGCAAGCTGCTGTGCCGCATAGGGCGGGTCAAGGAACGCAATATCGAAGCGTTCAAACGCGCCCGCAAGGTAAAGCGCCGCATCGGTGCTTTTCAGCTTTGCGTTATCGAGGAAGCCGCAGTTCTTCAGATTTTCCGTTATGCAGCTCTGAGCGTCCTTTGCGCTGTCCACAAACACCGCAGATTTTGCTCCCCGGGAAAGCGCTTCTATTCCGAGCTGACCGGAGCCTGCGAACAAATCGAGCACATCTGCGCCTTCTATAATAAACTGTATGGCGGAGAAAATGCCCTCCTTAACTCTGTCGCCGGTGGGACGGGTGATTTCTCTGCCCTCCGGTGCAATAAGGCGTTTTCCCTTTGCCGTTCCCGTAATAACTCTCATTTTTATACCTCCGTATGGGGCTACTTTTATTATCCTATTTTTTGTGTAAAAAGTCAATGCCAAAGCCTAAAAAGCCTTGCTTTTCCGCTTTATTCTTCGCTGTCGAGGAAGCTTCGCAGGGACTTTGCCGCAGCCCTGGTCATTCCCGGCGCGGCGGCAAGCTCCTCCTCCGTTGCGGCACGGATAGCCTTCATTGTTTTGAAGTGCTTCAGCAGCGCCGCAGCGCGCTTTTGACCGACTCCCGGAGCTTTCGTGATAAATAACTCGAAATTGGTCTTGCCATGCTTCTGGCGGCTGTAAGTAATGGTGTAGCGGTGAACCTCGTCCTGCACCGCCGTAACGAAGTTGAAAACCTCCTTAACCGGAGAAATTGCTATTTCTCCGCCGTTCTTTGCGATGGCTCTCGTTCTGTGGCGGTCGTCCTTTACCATACCGAAAAGCGGCACGGATATATTCATCTCGTCAAAAAGCTCCTGCACGGCGGCCACATGACCCTTGCCGCCGTCCAACAGAATTAAATCCGGCATGGTGCCGAACGACGTTCTCCGCTCGCTTTCCTCCGTATAGCGTTCAAACCTGCGGCGGAGCATTTCCCGCATACAGGCATAGTCGTCCGGTGCGACCGCGTCTTTTATGGAAAATTTTCTGTAATCGGAGCGCTTCGGTCTGGCGTTTTCGTAAACCACCATGCCGCCGACCACGGTTTCCGCACCGAAGTTTGAAATATCGTAGGCTTCTATTCTCTCCGGCGGCTTTTCAAGCCCCAGCAGCCTTGCAAGCTCGTCCAAAACGGCAATTTCCCGGCTGGTGCGCAGCCTTTCGTGAGAAAGCCGCTCCGCCGCATTGTTGTATGCCATCTCCGTGATTTTGCGGCGTTCGCCCTTTTGCGGAACGGAAACCGTCACCCTGTGCCCCGCCTTTTCCGAAAGCCACAAAGAAAGCAGCTCCGTGTCCTCGCACTCCTCGTGCAGTGCGATTTCTTTCGGAATATCCTCTTTATCCGCATAAAAGCTCTGCAAAAACTCCGTCACCGATGCGGGATCCGCGCTCAAATCCTTCATTACATACTCGCTTTTGTCCACAAGCTTTCCGCCCCGAAAGGAGAGCACCACGGCGCAGCCGTTTTCGCCGCTTTGGGCTATTGCCACCACATCCTGCTCCGGCATTTTGGAGAAAACCACCTTTTGGCGGCTCGCAATACCCTCTATGGCGCGAATTCTGTCCCGCAGCGAAGCGGCGCGCTCGAACTCCTCGTTTTCGGCGGCCTCGTACATACGCTCCGTCAGCTTTTCTATGGAAGAAGCGCTGCCGCTCTTTATAAATTCCAGCGCTTCGCCGAGAATTTCGTCATATTCTTCCTCAGAAATTTTTCCCCTGCAAACGCCCATGCAGTTTTTGATGTAGTAGTTAAGGCAGGGTCTTCCCTTGCCGAATTCCGCCGGGAATTTTCTGCCGCAGGTGGGCAGCATGAAGGCTTTATTTGCCTCCTCCACGGTTTGGCGCACCACAAAGGAGCTGATGTAGGGACCTATATATTCCGCGCCGTCGTCATACTTTTGCAGAACGCCGGTCAGCCGGCTGTACGGTCCCGGGGAGACCCTCACATAGCTGTATCCCTTGTCATCCTTGAGCAGAATATTGTACTTCGGTGCGTACTGCTTGATAAGGCTGCATTCCAAAATTAGCGCTTCAAATTCGCTGTCCGTAACGATATATTCAAAGTCGTAAACATGCTCCACCATACGGTAGACCTTCGGCAAATGCTTTTCCACGTTCCGAAAATAGCTTGTTACGCGGTTTTTCAGCTTCTTTGCCTTTCCCACATATATAACCTTGCCGGTTCTATCATGCATTATATAAACGCCGGGCTGCATAGGGAGACTCAGGGTCTTTTCGTGAAGGTACGGCAGGCGTGGATTTTCCATTTAAAGCGCCTCCTTTCGGATTTCAAATCTATATTATATACAAAAAACGCCGCAAAGGCTACCCATTTGCGGCGTTGTTTTCAAAAATTTAAGAAATCAGTCGGTAAAACCGGACTCAACAAGCTTTACGAGCGCTTCAACGGCGGCTTCCTCATCAACGCCGTCTGCGATGATGGTAACTTCTGTACCGCCGAGAATTCCGAGAGAAAGAACGCCAAGAAGGCTTTTTGCATTAACTCTGCGTTCGTCTTTTTCCACCCAAATAGAAGATTTGAATTCGTTGGACTTCTGAATGAAGAACGTTGCCGGACGTGCATGAAGACCGACCTGGTTTTGAACCTTTACCGTACTAGAAAACATATGTATCCTCCTTAATAACTCTCAAATGTTTTTCCATTCACATTATATCATTATAAAAAACTTAATTCAATGACATTTTGAGCACGGAAACTAAATTCTATAATTTTTCCATAAGAAGCGAGGGCTTTCCTCTTTTCTTTGGTGAATATTCCTATAAACTTTCCACCATCAATACCAAGTTGTACACTATCGCAACAATAATTGACGGAAGCATATTTGCGGTACGGATTTTTGCGTTTATGGCGAAGTTAAGACCTATGCAGACTATAAGCGCGCTGCCGACCATTGTGATGTCGGTCATCATGTTCGCCGAGGAATTGAGCACGCCGGCCACCGCAGAGGCTCCCAGGGAAATAATGCCCTGATATACGAGCACAAATCCCGCCGCAAAGGTTGCCCCTATTCCCATGGTGGAGGTAAGCACCAGCGCCGTCACAGCGTCAAGCACGCTTTTAACCAGCAGCAGGCTGTAATCTCCGGTAAGTCCGTCGTTTATGGGGCCCAAAATCGCCATGGAGCCGACGCAGTAAACCAGAGTTGCGGAAACAAAGCCCCGCGCGAAGCCGTCAAACTTCACGCGGCACTCGATTTTCTGCCCCAAATCATTCACCTTGCGGTCTATGTCGATGGCTTCGCCTATGGCGGTTCCTATGACGAGGCAGAGAAGCAAAAGCATTCCGCCGTTTTCGACTATTTTCCCGTTTTCGCCCACGGTGAGCATATTCGTCAGAACACCGTCAAAGCCTATTATGAACATCGCAAGCCCCATAGCTTTCATAACGCCGTCCAAAATATTATCTTTTATGCCCTTTTTGAGCACAAGTCCAAAAAGACCGCCCACAACTATGGCGGCAGTATTTATCAAGGTTCCGGTCATTCAGTCATTTCCTTTATATTTTTCATACATATCCGGGCGTTTTTCTTCAGTCCGGCGAAGTGCCTGTTCATGCCGCCATTCGGTTATCAAGCGATGATTTCCTCCGAGCAAAACCTTCGGAACGGCCTTATCATGCCAAATTTGCGGTCTTGTGTACTGCGGATATTCCAGCAGTCCGGAAAAGTGGCTTTCTTCCTCAAAGCACACATCCTCCGAAAGAACGCCGTCGCAAAGCCTGCCCACGCAGTCCGTGAGCACCAGTGCTCCAAGCTCGCCGCCGGTGATTACATAGTCCCCGACGGAAACCTCGCTATCCACAATTTCCTCAAGCACCCGCTCGTCAACGCCCTCATAGTGACCGCAGAGCAAAAAAAGATGGTCGTAGTTTTCCGCAAAATCCACCGCCATTTTTTGATTGAGCACGGCTCCTTGGGGCGACATATAAATCACATAGGGTTTTGAGCACGCCTCTTCGCACACGTGCTCATAGCAGCGAAAAATCGGCTCCGCTTTGAGGAGCATGCCGTTTCCGCCGCCGTAGGGCGCATCGTCGACGCGCTTGTGCTTATCGTTTGAAAAGTCACGGATATTATGACAATGGATTTCGATAAAGCCTGCGCGGCGGGCGCGCCCGATGATGCTCGTGCTGAGCACGGCCTCGCACATTTCCGGGAACAGGGTTGCAATATCAATCCTCATCGTCGAAAAGTCCTTTCATCGGGGTGATGCTCAAAATTCCGCCGTCAATATCCACTTTGTCGATAACCTGTGGAATGGCGGGAATCCAAGTTTCCTTGCCGTCTTCGTCACGAACGGCGTAAACATCGTTCGCACCGGTGGAAGCCACATCGAAAACCTCTCCGTAGCAAGCGCCGCTTTCGGAATCCACAACCTTAAGCCCGATTATATCCTGAATAAAGTATTCGCCCTTTTTCATGGGAATATCCCCACGCTTCATATACATGGTTTTTCCTATGAATTTGCGGGCGTCCTCCGGCGAATCAATGCCCTTCAGCTTCACGAGGTACACATTCTTGTGCGGCTTTACATACTGCACGCGAAATTCCTGTTCGCCTTTTTCGTCAAGATACATTCTTGCCGCGCGCTCCACGTCGCCGGGATCGCACCAAGGGTAAAGGCGCATATCTCCGCGAATGCCGTGAGTGGTAACAATTTCTCCGACTTCAAGATATTCCTTTCTCATAAGTTCTGCCTCCGTGTATAATTCCCTCGCCAAAAGCTTTGACGAGGGAATTTTTCGTTTATTCTATGGTAACGGCAACTTTTTCGCCGTTACGGTTCGCAGCGGTACGCATAAGGGTACGGATCGCACGGGCAATTTTGCCCTGACGACCGATAACTCTGCCCATATCGTCGGGAGCCACATGAAGATGATAGGTTACGGTACCTTCTTCATCCGGTTCACCCACGGTAACGACAACGGCATCCTTATTTTCAACAAGGCCGCGTGCAATAACAGCAAGCAGTTCTTCCATGTTCAGAACCTCCGGCATTACTTAAGAATACCTTCAATTTTAAGCAGAGCTTTAACGGTATCGGTGGGCTGTGCGCCGGAAGAAATCCATTTTTCTACTTTCTCTGCGTCAACTTTGATTACGGAAGGCTCTTTGGTAGGATCATAGAAACCGACTTCTTCGATGAAACGGCCATCTCTGGGATAGCGGGAATCGGCAACTACGATACGGTAGAAAGGTGCTTTCTTAGCGCCCATACGGCGCAGTCTGATTTTAACGGACATGTTACTTTTCCTCCTATGGTGAAAAAAATTATCTTATTTTATCAATGGCTTTCGCCGAAAGATTTAGTTAAAAGGGTATTCCCATGTTTCCGCCACCGCTCTGCATTTGGCTAAGCATCTGGCGCATTTTCTTGCCCTGTTTTCCGTTGCCGGAAAGCTGCTTCATCATCTTCTGCATCTGCTCAAACTGCTTCAGCAGTCGGTTGACATCCTCAACCTTGGTTCCGCTGCCGGCGGCAATTCTCTTTTTGCGCTGGGCGGAAATTATGGAGGGCTTTGCCCTCTCCTTTTTGGTCATGGAATTGATGATTGCCTCGGTTCGCACGAGCTGTTTTTCGCCCTGCTCCGCTTCCTCGTCGCTGAGCTTCTTCTTCGCTCCGGGCAGCATGGAAACAATCTGGCTGAGAGAGCCCATTTTGCGGACCTGCTTCATCTGTTCCAAAAGGTCGTTCATATCAAAGCTGTTTTCGCCGAGTTTTTTTGCCATTTCCTCGGCCTTTTTGGCGTCAAGCTGCTCCTCCGCTTTCTCAATAAGCGTGAGCACGTCGCCCATACCGAGTATTCTCGATGCCATACGATCCGGGTAGAACGGCTCTAAATCCGTGAGCTTTTCGCCTGTACCGGTGAACTTGATGGGTGCTCCGGTGACCGCTCTTACGGAAAGTGCGGCGCCGCCGCGGGTGTCGCCGTCAAGCTTTGTGAGAATTACGCCGGTTATGCCCAGCTTCTCATTAAAGGACTTTGCGACGTTCACCGCATCCTGACCCGTCATAGAGTCGATAACAAGCAGAATTTCCTCCGGGGTGAACTGCTCTTTAAGGCGGAGCAGCTCGTCCATGAGTTCCGTATCAATGTGCAGACGGCCTGCGGTATCGAGTATGACAATATCGTTACCGTAGTCCTTTGCGTGGGAAATAGCCTTCTTCGCTATTTCGCAGGGGTCAATCTGCCCCATTTCAAACACAGGAACGTCAATTTGGCTTCCCACCACTTTAAGCTGGTCGATAGCCGCCGGACGGTACACATCGCAGGCCACAAGCAGCGGGCGCTTGCCCATCTTTTTAAAATGAAGCGCAAGCTTGCCGGAATGGGTGGTTTTACCAGAGCCCTGAAGGCCGACCATCATAATGACGGTGGGAATCTTTGACGAGTAATTTATGCGGGCGTTGGATTCGCCCATAAGAGCGGTAAGCTCTTCATTAACAATTTTAATTACCTGCTGTGCGGGAGTCAGGCTTTCAAGTACTCCGGAGCCGACGGCTCTTTCGCTTACCTTTGCCACAAAGTCCTTTGCGACCTTGTAGTTGACATCCGCCTCAAGAAGTGCCAAACGCACCTCGCGCATGGCGGCCTTTACGTCGCTTTCGCTCAGCTTGCCTTTGTTTTTCAGCTTCTTAAAAACCGCAGAAAGTTTGTCGGATAATCCTTCAAATGCCATTATAAATTCTCCAGTTAATCGTTAAGGTGGCTTGCTATGCCAACAATTTGGGTGGTATGCTGTGTTATTTCGCGAATGGTTGCCCCGCGGACGCTGTCGTTCTCTATGGCGTGAGCCTCGCTGATTATCTCATCAAGCCCACGCTGAATTTCGCGGAAGCGCTTCACAAGACCGAGTTTTTCTTCCATATCCACAAGAGTGGCCTCTGCCCTCTTTATGGAATCGCGGACGCCCTGCCTTGTAATTCCGAGATGCTCGGAGATTTCCGCAAGGGAGAGATCGTCATTGTAATAATAATCAATGACATCCTGCTGCTTTTCGGTGAGTATTTCGCCGTAAAAATCAAAAAGCAGCGAAATATTCATATCCTTTGCCAAAGCGTCCACCTCCTTTTTGTAAAGTCTTTTACTTTACAACAGTATTAACTATTATAAAGGAAAAACCTTTACATGTCAAGTGTTTTTCGCCGCTTTTTCATAACTATAAGTATAATTCCCCGATAATTTTTCCGAAAAGTAAAGAAAATCGCCCCATTTTTATAAAAAAGCACCGTTCCTTGCGGAACGGTGCTTTTGAGAAAATCAAGATTATTGATTTGCCCAGTCTGCCGGATAGGAGATGTAGATAAATCTGACATGATCCGGAGTAGAGAAATGAATGCTGGTGCCTTTCGGAATGAAAGTCATGTCGCCTGCGTGAGCAGTGACATCGCCGGCATCGGATTTAAGAACGATGGTACCATCAATGATGTACTCTGCTTCGTCATAGTTAAGAGTCCAAGGAAAGTCTACGCCGTTATCAAGCTCCATAACGCCGATACCGAGACGAGGAGACTCCTCGAGGGTTACTACATCGAGAAGAGAAACATCCTTGTTTGCTGCACCGATGTCAAAGGGGAAAGGTTCACATTTGACAGTTTCGGTCTTGATGCTCATCATGCCGTTGGAGAGAACGTTTCTCTCAAAAGGCATAGCATCTTCGTTTTTCATATTCTCGCAGACTTTGGCGACAATCTCCTTAATCAGTTCTTCACTAAGGTTCATAATGTGCGCCTCCTTCTACAATTAAATTAAAAGGTAAAAAATTTTCTCGATAGAAGAGCCTATCGCGGCAATAGGCTCTTCTGAGTTTTGGCAAAAAGCCAAGATTTAAGCTAATTATTCTTTATTGGCAGAGGGGATCTTCGCAAGAAGTGCGGGAGCCATGATGTTGCCAAGAACAACAGCAAGAATACCAGCAACAAGTTTACCAACAATCATCGGGAAGATCATGTCGGGGTTGTTTGCTGCGCAGAATCCGAGGTGGTCACCAAATACGAATGCTGCGGAAACAGCGAATGCGCAGTTGAGGAGTTTGCCCTTCGGGTTCATGTCTTTAAGAAGGTTGAACATTGCGATGTTGTTAGCAAGGGTTGCAACCATACCTGCGGAACCGGCGGCATTCATGCCGAGAGCTTTACCGACATTTTCAAGAGCTTTACCGAATTTGTCGGTAACGAACTTAACCATCGGATAAGCACCGGCAAGGGTGATAGCGATAACGCCGCAAGTAAGAAGACCGCCTGCAAGGCCATCATGTTCTTCATCTACCATGAGCTGGAATACAGGGAATACGATGCCGGTATTGTACTGGAAGATAGCAATAGCAGTAACAGCAGTGATGAAAATGGTAACGCCGTTACCAAATTTATCAAAGCCCTTCATCATACCTGCAGGAGCGAACCAAAGACCGGCAGCGATGAGACCGGCAATGATAACAACGGGGATCATGTTGAGAAGGATTTCGCCAACGCTGAGTTTGTACTGAGTGGTGTTCATAACAAAACCGCCGGCAATGCATCCGATCGGGATAGTTACAAGACCTACGAGAGTACCAGCGCCGAGGTAGGAACGATCTTCAGGATCAATGATACCAAGAGCTACCGGGATGGTGAAAACGATGGTCGGTCCCATCATGGAGCCGAGGATAAGACCAGCGTAGTTACCAATGGACTCATTGGCAGCCATGGTCATAGCAAGAGGATAACCGCCCATGTCGCAAGCGAGAAGGGTGGTAGCAAACATAGCGGGGTCTGCGCCTACTGCATTGTAGATAGGTCCAAAGATGGGCTTAAGAACGAGAGCAAGGATAGGAGCAACAGCAACGACGCCAGCCATGGACATAGCAAGAGGGCCCATTGCGTTGATACCTTCTTCGAACTGTTCGCCATAACCGAGCTTATTGCCGCAGATGCGGTCGATAGCGCCGACGAGCATGAAGATGGCCATGATCATAACAACGATAGTGCTTATAGCGGTCCAGCCGCCAAGAGCAGCAACCCAATCTTTGAAAGACTGAGCACTAATAGGCAGGGTTTCGTTCCAAACCTGAACAAGTTCATCAAACATAAAATTGACCTCCTAAAATAGTTTAATTCTCAAACTATATTCATAAAAGGACTTTCTGAAGCGAAAGTTTAATAATACAGACCATAAAATCGAGCACTCCTTGCGGAGGCCGCTTGCCCGAAATTAAAAATTATGTATTCTTTGCTTCGTACTGTTCCTAAAATGACTTTAATACCTGTAAAAACAGGATTTTTCAAGGTTCAAAGCCGCGGAAATTACTAAACCTCCGCGAGAACCGTGTCATCGATAACACCAACTATTGCAGCGTCAATAGGCACGCTTGTTCCGACGGCGTATCTGGCGGGGTTTCCTGTTACGATAAGAACCTTATCTCCGATACCTGCGTCAACTACGTCGGCGGCAATATAGGGCTCACGAGTGATGTTTCCGGCCATCTTATAGTCAAGAGGTTCGACTATAAGAAGTTTAAGGCCTTCAAGTTTCGGCTCTTTTCTGGTCGCCCAAACGCTGCCTATAACTACTCCAATTCTCATTTGGTAATACCTCCGTTAATATGATCTGAAGATCAGATCAGTTCGATTCCAAGCTCAAAAGCGGTATCTTTTGCAAGATAGGTTATAACCGGCTTCTCCGGAAGCTGCACTTTTTTGTAGTGCTTTGCAGCTGCTTCGCGGATATCTCTTTCGGTTATAACGCGCTTTGTAAGCACAAGTACGGAATCATTGCTTTCTGCTTTGGGCGCTGCAGCCACAGGGGCAGATGCGGGAGCTGCCTGAGCAGCCTTAACTTCTTCACGCACAGGCTCTGCCGGTGCTTCCGGTGCTTCGGCACCTTCGCAAATGGCGTCTTTGACGTCCTCCGCGGCAACAAGCTCTACGCCGCTGTCAAGAAGTATCTGGAGATTCTTATAAATATTATTGTACAGTGCTTTGGGAGCGGTTTCCTCGTATTTGAGGATTTCCACTTCCTCCTTGACCATAATGACCCGTTTACCCTTCAGGATCGCTTCAGCCGCAAGGGCAAGGAATTTATTGTCAGTGCAGCCATTGGCGATCTTGAACAAATTGCTGTTTGTCATATTGTAAAGCACGATGGAGTCATAGTCGTCGACATTGACTTCATAGTTTTGTGCAAGTGCGCAAGTGACTTTGCACAGTTCGCTGTCAAGCTTTTCAACTGCGCATTCTTCACAGTGATGCTCCGTGAGAATAAGGGCGGAATTTACTTTGCGTTCAGCTTGAACGGCGGAAGTAATACCCTCTTTCTCAAGGTATGCCTTAACGGCACGGACAGCAAGCTCTATTAACAAATCCATATCCATAATTATCACCTTCTTTTTCAATAATATCTATTGGAAAAGATATGGGTGCTCCGGTCAATCGACCAGGCAGTTCATGGCTATACCAGTAGGTGTAACCAGGAACGGGTCCGCGGGTTTAATGGTCTTAATACCAACTGTATCTTCGAATATTTTCTCCATACCGGTAAGGCAGCAAGTACCTCCGCAAAGATAGATGGTATCGATGTTATATTTGGATGTATATTTCTTGACGATAGTTGCCATCTTTTCGATTACCGGTTTCACAATGGGAAGAATCTCTCTGTGACGAGTGTAATCTATTTTGATCTTCTCGGCATCCTCGAAAGGAATGCCATAGCTGCCGGCAAGGACAAGAGAAAGATGAGTACCGCCCGTAGGTTCGTCGTCAACTTCAACAACCTTGCCGTCTTTGAAGATTGCAAGACCGGTGGTACCGCCGCCTATGTCGACGACGACTCCGTCGGTTATGCCGTAGATGGAGTTGGCGGCAGTCGGCTCATCCAGGACGTTGGTTACGTCAAAACCGGCTCCCTCAACGCAATATTTATGTGTTTTTGTGCTGGATTCAGTGCCCGCGGGCATTGCAATTGCAGCATATTCAAGTTCTCTTCCAAGACGCTCTTCAAGCTTCTTTTTGAGCTTTCTTACTATGCCGCAAGCTCCTGCATAGTCAACTATTACGCCATCCTTTAGTACCTGTGCAAATTGCTTTTCACAGGCAACGGGATTGTTGTCCTCATCAAGCACCACAATAACAATGTACGCAGTACCAAGGTCAACGCCAACCTTCAGCTTATCGGATACAGGCTTGTGCACCACCGTTTCGGTTTCGGTAACACGCGCCATGTATGCATTGATTGTATCAAGATCAACCATTTATAAGTACATCCTTATTTGATAATTTTGCCGAGTGCAAAACCTGCAATATGTGCGGCGCCGGCTTCGTCAACGTCAACATGCATACGAGTGCGGAACTTCGGAGAAACTCTGATAACAGTATCTTCGAAAACAAGCTTTCTGTCGGTCAGTGCTTCAACAGAAACTATCTGATTATCGACAAGACCAAGTTTTTCCGCATCTTCGGGAGTCATGTGAACGTGGCGGAGTGCGACGATCGCGCCTTCGTCAATAGTAATCTCACCGGCAGGTCCAACAAGCGTTACGCTTGCGGAACCTTTGGTGTCGCCCGACTGTCTGATAGGCGGGTTGATTCCAAGGGCAAAAGCATCGCTGAATGAGACCTCAACCTGAACGTGCTTTCTCTCGGGGCCAAGAACTGCAACGTTTTTGAATGAGCCTTTCGGTCCGATAACGTCAACTCTTTCTTCCTCAAGATACTGTCCGGGCTGGCTAAGCTCTCTCTTCGGGGTAAGCTTGTGGCCTACGCCGAACAGAGCTTCAACGCTTTCCTTGTCCAGATGCACGTGTCTGGCGGAGACCTCTATCTGAACAAGTCCGGCAGTTCTGATTTCATCAACAACTGCTTCTACGACTTTTTCTGCAGCCATGTGTCTCCTCCTATAAATTATTTATATTCACCGGCCAAGTACATGCACATCATAATGTGGAATGCACTGGAAAGGCGGTTGAGAGTCCTGATGATCTCGGGCTGCTGAACGTTTTTACCGTCAACAAAACAGTCGAGAGCAGCAAGCTCCAATTCACGTACTTTCGCACGGAGCACATTAAGCTTGGTGTAATCAACTCCCATAGTGTAGTTAGGGAGCAGCATCTGCTTAATGTTAAAGTATTTCTGCGGGTTGTGAGAACGAGCACGAAGCTCATCGGGAGTAAGCCCGATAATCTTAACTTCGCTCATTTCTTCCTCCATTACCTCACAGTACATGATATTGTTGAGCACCTTGTTAATGTCTCCAAGATCATCTATGAGCTTCTGGGGGCCGCCTGCGGCAGCAATTTCCGCCTGAACCATAACAACGGTGGCGCTCATGCTGTCAAGCTTGCCGCGGAAAACTATCCTTGGATGATTTTTATAAACCAATCTATTACCGAAAAGCTGGCACATATATTCCGGCTTTTTAACATAGAAAGCTCCGGTTTGTTCATCAACGTATTTCGCTCCGGCAGGAGTATCGCTGATGGCGGAAGCTTTATTGTTGGATGATGCTGCAGGTGCGGGCGCTGCGGGCGGATCGCCGAGCTCAACCTTAATTTTAAGCTGGTTCAGGTATTCCTTTGCAGCGGGAGAAAGAAGTTTGTCCTTCGGTACATAGTACACGGGAGGACATTCGCCTTTAAGCTCGTTGCGGAGCACCATCTCGGTAATGACCTTCATAATATCACCCCCATCTTAGTTGTGTAAAATTCTAAACTTCTTCAGAATCATTCGATGGACGGGAGGATATACTCGACCTCTTCATGAGGTCTGGGGATGACGTGAGTAGAAATAAGCTCGCCAACACGGTCCGCAGCTGCGGCACCTGCATCAACAGCAGCTTTGGTAGCGCCGACGTCCCCGCGAACGAACACGGTTACGAGGGCGCCACCAACAATAACTCTGCCAATGAGGGTGACGTTAGCGGCTTTGACCATAGCATCGGCTGCTTCAACAGCTCCGACGAGACCCTTGGTCTCAATCATGCCAAGTGCTTGTTTCTCAGCCATCTTGTCTCCTCCTTAAAGGGTAAATTATTCTTTGTCGAGATGCGGGAGGATGTATTCAACTTCCTCGTGGGGTCTCGGAATTACGTGAACAGACTTCAGCTCACCAACGCGGTCTGCAGCAGCAGCGCCAGCATCGGTAGCAGCCTTAGTTGCACCAACGTCTCCGCGTACGAAAACGGTTACAAGTCCGCCGCCGACATGTACTTTACCGATAAGGGTAACGTTAGCAGCTTTAACCATAGCATCAGCGGCTTCGATTGCGCCGACAAGGCCTTTGGTTTCGATCATGCCCAGTGCTTGTTTATCAGTCATTGTGTAGTACCTCCTTAATTATTGGGGCCATGCCCCCTGGTTCTACTTTATAGTATGGAAAAAGCGATTAAAGCTTTTTCAGAGCGTCGATGACCATCTTTGCGATAGCATCAGCATCAAGATTGTTCTCTTCAGCAGGTTTCTCGGCAAGATCCCATGCCTCTCTTACGCCGTAAGCAACACGACGGAGGTTGATGAGGTTAAGCGGAGATACGTTATCGCTGGTAGCGGAACCGCCGACAGCGCCGCAGCCCAGAGTGAGTGCGGGCATAAGGTTGGTGGTTGCACCTACGCCGCCCTGAGAAGAAGAAGTGTTAACCAGAATACGGGATACGGGTTTCTTAAGAGCAAACTCGCGGATGACATTCTCATCGTTAGTATGCATGGAAAGAGAGTGACCGATTCCGACGAACTGGAGCAGCTGGATGCAGCGATCGCAGCAAGCACGCCAATCTTCCTCGAAATAGAGGGCAAGGCAAGGAGAAAGTTTCTCGATGGAGAAGGGATACTCATCGCCAACGCCTTTTTCAGGATAGCAAAGAACTCTGGTGTCAGCAGGAACATCAATTCCGGCCATAGCAGCGATCTTAGTAGCAGGACGACCAACAATAGCAGGGTTTACGCTACCCGGACGTCTAGTGAAGATCTTGCAGAGTTTTGCGTATTCTTCATCGTTGAGGATGTAGCCCTTTTCATTTTTAACTGCTTCAATAACCTGATCTTTGATGCAGTTCTCTGCAACGATAGACTGCTCGGAAGCGCAGATAACGCCGTTATCAAAAGTCTTGGATGCAAAGATTCTCTTTACAGCAAGCTTTACGTCAGCAGTGTGATCGATGAATGCAGGAACGTTGCCGGCGCCAACGCCAAGGGCGGGAACACCGGAAGAATATGCAGCTTTGACCATTTCAGGACCACCGGTGGCGAGAATCATGTTGACGCCGGAGTTAGTCATGAGCTCGTGGGTTCCGGCCATGCTGAGGGTATGGAGGCACTGGAACATGTTCGCAGGTGCGCCCGCTTTCTCAGCTGCTTCGCACATAAGCTCACAGGTCTTAGCGATGCAGTTCTTTGCAGAAGGATGAGGGCTAAAGACAACAGGGTTGCCAGATTTCATACAAATCATGGACTTGTAGATAGTAGTGGAGGTAGGGTTGGTGCACGGAACGATACCGCATACTACGCCCACCGGCACAGCAACCTCAAACATCTTCTTTTCCGGATACTCGTTAACAATACCGACAGTTTTCATGTCTTTAATTGCTTCGTATACGGCTTTAGATGCGAGGTGATTCTTGATAATCTTGTCTTCGTATTTGCCCATGCTGGTTTCTTCGGCTGCCATTTTGGCAAGCTCTTCGGAATGAGCATAAGCAACATCGGACATAGCTTTAACAATTTTATCAATCTGTTCCTGGCTAAGAAGTTTCGCGGCTTCAAAGGCTACGCGAGCCTTTCTAACCATGTCGCGAGCTTCCTGCACAGAAAGCAAATCACGATCTTGCAGCATTGCTTTATTGCTCCTTTAATTATTATTCTGTGCTTTCAGAATCGCCTCTACGAGCGGTTCCTTCTTGGCATCTCTGATTTCGACCTTAGAAAGGCCGATGTTGGGAATATCGCGTGCTATTTTTCTCAGAGCAGTTGTTTTCAGCTCTCTGAGATATTCCTCTGCATAGCCAGCGGATTCCTTTTTGGTTTCTACGGGCTCTGCGACGATTACAGGTTCGACATTTTCAACTTTTTCAGGTGCAATTTCAGGGACGGATTCTTTTTCAGCCTTTTCAAGCGGTTCCGACTTCACAGGAGCCTTTGCCGGAAAGTCGCGCTTGTGGATACCAGTTCCACGGCGACGCCCAGCAGGCTTTTCGGTGGGAGAAGCAATAATAGTAGTGCTCTCCGCGGGCCTTGGGATAACATGGGAAGATATGACCTTGCCGACCTTAGATGCGGCAATTTCGCCGGCGGCAATAGCAGCCTTCGTTGCACCGACATCGCCGGTTACAAAGAAAGTCACAAGTCCTCCGGTTACATATTTAAAACCACACAGGGTCACATTTGCAGCCTTTACGGATGCATCCAGACCCTCGATAGCGGCTATCAGACCATAAGTTTCCAGCATTCCCAGTGCGCCAGTACTCATAATCCGTCACCTCCTGTTTATCTTAACATATAATGAGTATATCCGTTTAAGATCTAAGAAGGTAATCAGTATTTGAGAGGATTCTCTACGCAGAATACAACAGCGTCAGCAAAAGCATCGCAAGCGGCTTTGCAGGCAGACTGAGTACCAGTGAGGTAACCACCGGAGAAGTTAGTCTCAGACGGAGGCTCGAAGTATGCGCACATTCTTACGTCAGCAGCTTTGAGGGCAGCATCCATGCCGTACTGTGCTTCAACAGGCGGAGCGATGAGGTATGCGATCGGGGTACCTTCAGGAATGCCACCGCACTCAGAAAGGTAAGAACCAGTTCTGGAGATGGTGTATGCATAGTATGCAACGGAGTCATCATCGTTTGCAGAATAGAAGGTAGCGTCAGCGTTAAGAAGATCGAAAGCAGCAGCAAGGCCAGCTTTTACTTCTGCAGGGTTCGGGCCGGAGAGCATGCCGATAAATTCACCAGCATATTTCTGCTGTGCGCAGCCGGCGCCGCCGTACATGGATTTTGCAAGAACAACTTTAACGTCAGCCTTTTTGGTTGCTTCGTCAACGCAGGTGTAACCAACATCATCGCAGTCGGTGGAGAAGAAGCCAACGGATCTGTGGCCTTCGGGCATGTTCCATTGTTTCTGGAGGTCAGGGCTTACGCTCGGGATAACCTTGATCATCAGTACAGTAGTTCTAAGTTCATCGTATTTCACGATATGTACCTCCTTTAAAATTTAAGGTAGATAAAATTTGCTTTATTAAGCAATTTTCAAGCAATTATTGATTTATAAAATATATCAGAGCTTGAGGTCGGTACCGGAAGCCTTTTCTTTGAGCATGATGTCTACGATATCAGCGATATGTGCACCAGCTTCAGCAGCAGGAGTACCGGCGTTGTGAATGTTGGAAACAACAGTACGTCTTGCTTCGGACATACCGATGGTTCCCTTGTAAGTGATGTATGCGGACATGGATTTTGCAGTTGCAAGACCGGGTCTCTCACCGATAAGGCATACACATACGTCGCATCCGGTGATTTCAGAAACTTCGTCCTGAACCGCAACACGGCCGTATCTTACGAAGAAAGGCTCACCTACATCAATACCATGGGCTTTGAGACCGTTCATGAGTGCAGGGATAACGATGTCATAGTTTGCTTCGATTGCAGTACCGGAAAGACCGTCAGCAGCGAAAACAACACAGGTAGGAGACTTCTTGTAGAAGTTCTTGAGCTTCTCAACAGATTCTTCGTTAAGACGTCTGCCAAGGTCAGGTCTGGTCAGGTAAGTATCCTTACTGTCGCAGCGAGACTGGAGCTCAAGGATTCCGCGCTCTTCAAGGAATTCCTTCGGGAACTCATTGAAAACAGCGTCCTGTGCAGCAGCGTGGTCAGCACGGAAACGGAGCATGGTGTTGGTCATTTCGCGGGGGCCGCAGTGCCAAACGCCAAGACGTGCAGGAGTAGTGAGTTTAAGTCTTCTGTACTCAGCTTCGTCCTTTGCATTCGGAACCTGATACCACTCGTTCAGTTCGTAAGTGGTAAGATCCTCGAGATCATCATCGCTCACATTCTCAACAATTCCGGCTACTCCCTGTCTATTCCCCGGAACGGTAAGGTTAGCGTTGACCTTGACTTCGCCGCAGCATTCCTCATTCTTTGCACCCTCATTTTTGCATTCACAGCAAGCAGGTGCAGGGGATTTTGCAGCAGCGGGAGCATCCTTCATCATTTCACCGACTACCTGAGCAATAATCTCTTTAAGTTTATCATCAGATACCATTATTTATATATCCTCCCGTCAAATATTTTAGCACTCAACCGAATCAGAAGAGTACGGAGCCATCGCCGGCGTTCGGGCCAAGGGTAAGACCGTCTTCCTCGAGGAAGCCCATCTTCTGTGCCCATTTTTCGAACTCGGCAAGAGGCTTTTTGCCAAGAGCCTGACGAGTAGCATGGTTGTCATGATAACCGGTGGACTGATACATGAGCATGCAGTCGTCTGCGCAAGGTACGCCCATGAAGAAGTTGCAGCCTTCTGCGGCAAGAAGAATCTGGAGGTTCTCGTTGTCGTTCTGGTCCATCTTCATGTGGTTGGTATAGCAGGCGTCGCAGCCCATGGAAATGTCGGACAGTTTGCCCATGAACATATCTTCCATACCGGCGCGGGTAACCTGCTTCTGGTCGTAGAGGTATTCCGGTCCGATAAAGCCAACAACGGAGTCAACAAGGAACGGATGCCATCTCTTGGAGAATCCATAGCAGCGTGCTTCAAGGGTCAGCTGGTCAGCACCCCAGTTGCCGTCAGCAGAAAGCTCTGCACCTTCACCGGTTTCAAAGTACATGGGGTCGGGACCATGACCTATACCGTAATGATGCATAAGGTCAATGGCTTCGTCAAGCATCGGAATGGTAACACCAAAGCTTTCGTTTGCGATCTGAGAACCAGCAACGGACTGGAACATAAGAGCAGTGCGGGCACCGTTCTTTACGCATTCCATAGCGGTGGTTACGTGGCAGAGGCAGCAGGACTGAGTCGGGATTTCCCATCTCTCAACGAAATCCTGGAAGCTGTTCATGGTTCTTTCAACAGCGCCGAGGGTATCGTCAACAGGGTTCATACCGAACAGAGCGTCACCGGTGCAGTAGGAGAAACCTTCGCAGTAGGAAACCTTCATACCCTCAACGTCATCGGTAGGATGGTTAGGCTGAAGACGGAAGGAAAGTCTGTCCGGTGCGCCGCAGGTGGTAACACAGGTTCTGTAGATCGGGAGCTTTCTTGCCCCGACCATGAGGTCGAGGGAGGACATAAGCTTGGTAACAGCAGCGATACACTCGGAGCTGAGACCTGCAGCAACTCTCTTAATCTGATCGCCGGTTACATGGTCGTCAAGGATGAACTCACGAAGCTGCGCAAATGTCCAGTTCTTAATCTCATTGTAGATTAAGAAGTTGACGTTGTCCTGGATAAGACGGGTAACATCGTCCTCTTCATAAGGGCATACGGGGTTCTCGTAGACGTCCTTAATGGTGAGGTTGGAGAGGCAGTGTTTCGCAGCGATACGCTCCTGCATGGTTTCTGCAGCGATACCTGCAAGCTGGTCGCCGGATTTGAGCTCTGCCGCTTTGTTCATGACATCTTTGACATCCTTGAACTCATAGACTTGTCCAAATAGTTTTGCTTTCAGAATCAAAAATTCTCACTCCTTTGTAAAATTTGGATGCCTAAAATTTGGGGACAAAAATTGTTTTTTTGTCGGTTTCCTCCTTTCCCAAACCTTATTTATAAATATAAATTTATTTATCTAACAAAGCATTATATAAATAAACTTTATTTAATCCGAAAATCAGTTGAAAACGAGTGTCTTAACAACAACAGGAAGAACTCTTCCGTGCATAAGAGGCTCGCCTATGTCTATGTAGTCGCCCTGACCCGCTTTTACGGAGTCAATGCAGATTATGTCCTTGCTCCTGTTGAGCTTGACCATAAGGTTCTGTCCAAGGCTCTTGCCCATATCCTCCTCAAGGATTACGATAAGCGGATGCTTTGATTCGATGATGGGCTTCATGCTTGCAATGATGAGGTCGGCATAGCGTTCAATTTCTTTGAACAGCGGGCATCTGGCGCCCTTGAGGGAAAGAGCTACAAGCTCCTGACCCTCATCGGGGTCGTTATACCAGTCAAGCATCGGAGCAAGACGTTTTGCGAATTCTTCGGGAGAGAGCGCCTCTTCTTCCTCTGCGGGCTTGATAACCGGGATAGTCTTCATCGGGAAGTCGTTTGTATCGGAGAACGCGATAGTGGAACCGGAAATCTCCATAGTCTGGGTTCCTGCGCCGATAACGGTCGCACGAATGGTCTCCGCCGGCTCAACAACACGGTCTTTGAAAGGCTCGAATACCTCGTTGATTGCTCTGGAGAGCACTATGCCGATGTCGTTATATGGGAAATCGCCCTGTCCTTCATAAGGATGATAAATCAGGTTACCGACGCCGCCGGAGAAGGTTACAAAGTCGATAGGCTCAATATTTCTAAGCGGATGGTCGGTGGTCATAATGGCCAAATCGTCCTCATCGAATTTCTTGATGCCGAGAGTGGTTGCAAGAACCTGTGCCATGAGCACGCAGGCCTTGTAAATCTCCTTGTATTCAAGCTTCTGACCGACTTTGATGTTGAGGTTATGCTTTGCACAAAGTTTTCCGAGGTGGTCGGATATGTAAAGAACTTTTCCGCTCTCGTCAAGCTTGATAAGGCGGCCGCCGATGTCGAAGCATCCGGTATCGACGGGTCTGTTCTCTTTGAAAACCGCTATATTGGAGGTACCGCCGCCGATATCCACGTTCGCCATAACCTTATGGCGTTTGAGAGACATGGAGCTGGTGCCTGCGCCGCGGCCGGCGATAACGCCCTCAAGGTCGTTACCTGCTGTTGCAACAACGAAGTCGCCCGCCATGCCGGACATGAAATGAAGAACGCTGCGTGCGTTTTCTTTTCTTGCGGTTTCACCGGTAATGATAACTGCGCCGGTATCAATATCCTCCGGTTTGAAACCGGACTTCTTATATTCATCGACGATTATATCGTGAACCGCTTTTTCATCGATGGTTCTTTCGTCACAGAGAGGAGTAATATATATAGGGCTCTCGTAGACGATTTCCTTGCTGGTGATTTCAATGCGGGGAACCATGTATTCTCCGGAAGTGTTTTCGATGGTGAATCTGCTAAAGATCACCTGGGTAGTGGAAGTGCCGATATCAATACCTACGCTCAATATCTTCTCTTTCATTTGTACTGTCTCCCTTGATTTATTTTCACTCGCCTAAAATACGCTTTTATTAACTTAGTAATCGGTCAGGTCTATATTTTCGATAAGCTCTATCAGCTCATCTATTCCCTGCCCTGTATATGCGCTGGTTTCCAGTATCGGATGTGCTCCCGAAAGCTTGAGGAAGTTTCGTGCAACTTCAATCTGCGCCTCCGTCTTGCCGTCAATCTTGGTTATTACGCCGATTGTGGGTTTTGCGAAGGTCATATTGAACGCAACAGGCAAACGACCCATCGTATTGCCTGCATCGTGCGCCAGAACGATTATGTCCGCATCGCACGCGGCGGTTATACACGCCCGCCAAAGTCCGCTTTGATCTATGTATTCTCCCGGAGTATCTATCGCATCGTCATAATGGATAATCTCCTGGGTTTTGTGGTAACGAATTTCTTCCTTGTGGATAGCCTGAAGTAGAGTTGTCTTTCCGCATTCGGAACGGCCCATAAGAATGATCTTACGGGGCTTTTTCTTTTCTGCTTCCGACATAATCAGGTCCTCGTCATTTTCACCGTGGTATAATTCATATCGTTGAACCGATCAATAACTGCGAGCAGCGCAGAGTCAACCGCACCGATCTCGCCGACGAAAACAACCGCTCCGGAAAATCTGTCCACAAAACCAAGTTTGACTCTTGCCGCTTTTGTGCAGATATCCGCTGCGATAATTGCACTTTCGGCCGGTGTTATGGTAATGATTCCGATAGCTTCCGTAAATTCGTCCGTAAGACCGAGCTTTTTATAGATCATCCTGTCCGGTTTGGATATTCTATGCGCCAGAGTGAGCTGCTTGCCAGGAACGTACTCTTGTATCGATCTTGGCGGTAAAGTCATTTCATTAGCTAACGCCATATTTTTTCCTCCCGTATATCTTTTGGAATTTTGAGCACACTGCACCCAAATTCCATTCCTACACAGGTACTATTATATATTACCTGAACAAATTTGTAAAGTGTATTAGGCGAAAAATAATCGATATCCTGCAAATATTTTTTTGCCTTAGATATTGACATTTTATCACGCTAAAGTGAAATTGTTATTCTTTGAGCACGGTAAAACTTATGTTTGAGCACGGTGTCATTTGTCTTTGAGCACGGGAAGAATTTTGTAAACTTTTTGTGAATTTTTTGAGCACCGGATATTTTTCCGCAGTCAACACTTCAAAAAACGAGTCTTTTCGTTCTTTTTTCTCTGCTTTTTTGAGCACAGATATTATATATTTATATTATCGTATATACATTATATAATAGCGCCGTGCTCATTTATTTTTTTCGAGGCGTTCCACATAATTTTTTATTATTCTTATAACCTCGCTTGTTGCAACGGATGCGTGCTCGCTGCCGCATTTGTTGCTTATAACATTGTATATTTGGTTATAAAGTGATTCCGGCGGTTCAATATTGCTTTCAAACCAAAACATTTTCTTGCCTCCAAAACTTAATCAAAGCACCGCTGTGCTCAAAACCACAGCGGTGCTTGTTTTTGTTTTAACATTGATGCTCAAGAGTCTGCTTTTATTTTTTGCAGGTTTCCTTGCGGTGCTCAAAAAGCAAATTCGATGTTTTTAATGTGTTCAATGCAGTAGTCGAAGTACCTTTGGTATAGCTCCTCTCCCGCTTTTTCCGCCCGTTCGTCTCCGGGGCGGCGTACAACGCCGGCAAACACACTGCCGATACCTATATATCTTCCGTCACCGCTGCGTTTGCACAGCAGGTACATCGAGAACGCACCGGAACGTGAAATTGACTCATAAAGCCCAATGTTGCGGCGGCGGATCTCGTCAAAAAACTCATTCTGCGCCGAGCGCGCAATAAAATGGTTAGGCATAAATGTATCAAGCACGCGGTCGGTAGTAAAAGCAAACAGAATGCTACGATTCCTCGCCTCAAAGTCAGAAGCGCTGTTCTTTTCAAAAGCAAAGCCGCCTTCGCTGAGCAGTGCGTCTGCAAAAGCCTTGCCTATATCGTGAGCCTTCTCTAAATTTCCGTTATCCCTCTCATGAGCATAAAGGCGTGCTTCGGCGTCGCTTTCGTCCACCTTGATTTTTGATGCTCCCACAATTTTCATATCACTGTCGTCTGTTCCGTACACGTTTCCGCCTCCTTTATTTCCAAAAAGCAAAACGGGACGCAGCGCCGCCGAATCCGGCGAAGCCTACATCCCGAAAAAATCATTTATTAAGCTCGTTTCTTACCTCTATAAGTGCTCCAAGCGCTTCTTCGGGCATCGTGCAGGTTCCGAGTGGGTGCGGAACGCTGCTATAAAAACCGTGATAATCGCTTCCGCCGGTCGGAACAAGCCAGTATTGCTTTATTATCTTTTCAATTTCTTCCCTGTCGCTTTCGCTGTTGCGCGGATGGGAAAGCTCAATAGCCTGAATTTTGCCGTCCTTTGCAAGCTCCCACGCAAGGTCGATGGAATCATAGTGACCCGGATGAGCAAGGCAGGCAACGCCACCTGCGTTTTTAATCATATCCGCAACATCGCGGGTGTCAGGATATTCCATTATATAAGGAATGGTCTTAAATATATTATATAAGTCAGAAAACACCGCATATGTATATCCGCGATCCATAAGTGCGCGGATTATGTGCTGACGGTATATGCAGGTAGAATCCCCTGCGGCTTTCTTTACATCCGCAAGGGTTATGGGATAGTGCTTTGCCACTTCCTCCACAACCGGAACAATAGCGTTGTTGCGCTCTTTAAGCGTTGCCGCAGTGAGCTTTTCAAGCTTTTCTGTCTTGCGCGGCATATAGCAAAGCAAATGCGCAAGGCGGCCGCGTTCGTGGTCAAGGGTAGTTATCTCCATACCGGGAATTACACGGATACCCTTGCGCTTACCAAGGTTCACCGCGCGTTCAACGCCCGCCATGGTGTCGTGGTCGGTAAGGGAAATGAAGTTGAGACCTGCCTGAATGGCATATTCCACAACCTGATCCACGGGAGTTGAGCCGTCGGACATGGTGCTGTGGCAATGAAGATCGCCTGCCATCTTATAATACCCCCTTTTCCCCATAATTATATGGCAATTATACACCACCCCGCTTTAATATTCAAGTGTGGCGGAAGAAAAAAATTCGTCTTCCGGCAAAAAAATTTTGCAAATTGTGTTGACAAAATAACTCCATGTTGCTATAATAGCAAGCGAACTTAAGAAATGCGGGTTTAGCTCATCTGGCAGAGCGCGACCTTGCCAAGGTCGAGGTAGCGAGTTCAAGCCTCGTAACCCGCTCCAGAAAAAAGCACTTCAGCAAAGCTGAAGTGCTTTTTTTGCGCTCCGAAAATATTTTGCCGAAACGTAGTGCAAATTCTTTCGGGTTTTGGTATAATAAAGTTTACATCAAATTATTTATGAAAGAGAGTGATGAGCATGGCTTATCGCCCGGCGATAAAATGCGGCGGAAAGGCGTTTTTTGTTCCGGTGGAAGCTGCCGATGGGCTTAAGCTTTGCACCGCGGCGCAGCTTCGGGTGCTTTTGCTTATGCTAAGCGGCAAATGCGAAACGCCGGAGTCAGCAGCTGCCGAGCTTGGCATCTCTATTGAAGATACAGCGGATCTATTTGAATATTGGGTGGCGCGCGGAATTTTTGAAAATGATTCCGCTCCGGCAGCGGCAGTCAAAACCGCTGCCCCGCCCGAACCCGCCAAAAAAAGCCACGCGATAGAAGCTCCGCAGGAGCGGCTTTCCATGCAGGACGTTCAGCGCCTGCAAAAGGAGGACGAGGGCGTAGCTTTTGTCTTGCGGGAAGCGGAACGCATACTCGGCGGAACATTCACTTCTTACGACACAGCCACGCTGGCGTGGCTGGTTTCCGGCGCGGGGCTTTCGCCGGAGGTTCTTGTCACTGTAATCGAATACTGCAACTCCATCGGTCACGGCAAGCTGCGCTACATCCAAAAAGTTGCGCTTGAATGGCTTGATGCCGGAATTTCCACCGTCGAAATGGCGGAGGAGCGCATACGCGCCCTCGCCGAAAAATCCGGTTGGGAGGGCGAAATGAAAACCGTGCTTGAAATTCGCGACCGCAGTCTTGTTCCGAAAGAGAAAGAATACTGCGAAAGCTGGCGGATGCTTGGACTTTCGCCCGAGCTTGTCCGCGCCGCATACGAACGCTGCATAGAAAAAACCGGCAAGCGAGCCTTCGCTTACATAAACAAAGTGCTGCTCAGCTGGAAGCAGTCCGGAATCACCACTCCGGCGCAAGCGGAGGCTGAGCGCAGCAAAACAAAGTCCGAGGACAAGCCGTCCTTCGACGTGAACGACGTGGAACGCAAAATGATGCTCGAGGTTCCGTCCTTTTGAGCACCGCAGGCTTTTAATTAGATTTTATACTGTGTTATAAGGAGGAGTTTTTGTGCCGTATTCCCCTGAAATATACCAATCGGCAGCGCTTTTGCTTGAAAGTCGCCGCGACGATGCGGAGCGCCTTGCCGAACGGCGGCGCACCGAGATTTACGCCGCCATCCCCGAAATAAAAGAGACCGACGGCAAGCTTTCAAAAGAGCTTGCGGATCTTTCCGTTTCGCTGCTCCGCAGCGGTGTGGATTCCGCTTCGCTGATGAACGAAGTTCGCCTGCAATGCGAAAAAATGAAGTTGCGCCGGGCAGAGCTGCTTAAAAAGAACGGCTATCCGGAAGGTTACCTTGAGCCTGCCTATTCCTGCCCCAAATGCAGCGATACCGGCAGAGTTGACGGCGTGCTCTGCGACTGCTATAAAGAACTTTGCCGCAAACTTGCTGCGGAGGAGCTTGACAAAAGCTCCGGTTCGTCTGCGTGCTCGTTCGATAATTTTTCTTTGGAATTTTATGAGGACAGCGGTGCTCAGGGTGCGGCAAATCCGCGGGTCATGATGACCGGAATTTACAATTCCTGCCGAAACTATGCTGAAAGCTTCGGTGCAGATTCGCCCAGCATCCTTATGATAGGCAAAACCGGACTTGGCAAAACGCATCTTTCCCTCGCCATTGCAAAAACTGTGGTTGAGCACGGCTTTGGCGTGATTTATGTTCCGGCGCAGCGCCTGTGCTCGAATCTTGAGCTCGAGCATTTCTCACGAGAAGGCGGCAACGAGTTCTACAAAAAATATTCCGAATGCGATTTGCTCATCATAGACGACCTTGGCGCGGAGTTTCCCACCCAGTTCACTGTCGCCGCCATCGGCAACCTGATAAGCGAGCGCCTTTGCCGCAAAAGGCCCACCATAATTAGCACAAACCTCGGCGCAAACGAGCTTAAAATAAAGTATTCCGAACGAACCGCAAGCCGCCTGCTTGGTGATTACAAGGCTATTATGTTCATCGGCAGGGATATTCGCTTTGCGAAGAAATAATTGAAAGGAAAAATTTGTTATGAGAGTACGTCCTGCAAAAAAATCCGATCTTTCCGATGTTGTAAATTGCGCGGAGCGCATTAAACGCGAATATTTTCTTCGTCACGACATTCCCCAGTGGAACGACGGCTATCCCTCAAAAGAGGATTTCGCCGCAGATATTGAGGCGGGGCGCCTCTTTGTTATGTATCTTGGCGAAGCGCTCATCGGCTTTATCAGCGTCGGCGTAGAGCACGAGCCGACCTATGACATTGTGGAGGGCGGCACATGGAAAAGCGGCGAAAAATACGCCGTTGTTCACCGCTTCGGCGTAAATCCGGATTGGCATGGAATGGGCATGGGCACTTCCCTTTTCGGCATTGCAAATCGCCTTTGCGAAGCGCGCGATGTTCACTCAATACGCGCCGACACCCACGAAAAGAACGAAGCCATGATACATTTCCTCGAGAAAAACGGCTTTGAAAGAGTGGGTATAATCCGCCTTGCAAATGGTGAACCCAGAGTTGCTTTTGAGAAAATTTTCTAATTGGAATTTTATTTTTCCCTGTCGCAATCTGTTGACTATTTTTGCGAATCGGTGTATAATGATGTTAATTAAGAATCGAATTATGGTGTTATTCTGTCCAAAATTCGATAAAATCTCATTTCTGACGAAAGGAATGGGTCTTTTATGAGCGAAGAACTTCAAAACAGCCATGACCAGATAAGAATCGTTCAGGAAACCGTTGCCGGTAAAGAGATTACCTTTGCCCATATCATTGGCGGTCCTGCGCCGATTATTTATCAGAAGCTTGGTCTTAATCCTTCAATAGATTATGGCTCCACTGCCATCGGCATTATGAACCTTACCCCGCCGGAATCTGCGGTTATCGCTTCCGATATTGCGGTTAAGAGCGGCAACGTTTATCTCGGCTTCGGTGACCGTTTCACCGGAACCATGATAATCACCGGGGATATTGCAGACGTTACCGCCGCCATCACTCAGGTAGTTGACTACTTTCGCGATGTAATGGGCTATGTTGTCTGCAAAATCACCAAAAAGTAAGGTGCCGCCGTTATGGAAGAGCGCATGACGAGGGAGCAGTTCCTCGAAAGAATATTCAATAAAAGCTATGACGAGCTGAAGGGCAAGAAATTGCGCCTGACCCGTCTTAATGTTCCGGCAAGGGAGATTAACTTTGCCCACGTTATCGGTGTTGCCAGACGGGAAATTTATCAGAACCTCAGCTTACATATAGGTACTCACGCGGGAGAAGATCACACCGGCGAATCCATCGGGCTTCTGCACGTTGTTCCCAACGAAGCTACCATAGTTGCCGCCGATGTTGCTATGAAAAGCGGCAACGTCACCATCGGCTTTCTTGACCGCTTTCGCGGTACGGTAATCGTCCTTGGCGATTTGCCGAACGTGCGCAGCGCAATTGAGGGCGCGGTTGACTTTTTTAAATACCAGCTGCATTTTACTGTTTGCGACGTTACCGAAGAATAAAAAAGATTAAACGGAAGCATTATGAAAAAACTGTTTCTTATGGGTCGAAGCGAAGCAGGCAAAACCTCCCTCACCCAGGCTATGAATGGAGAAAAGCTTCACTACCACAAGACCCAATATACGAACACCGGCGCGTACATAATCGACTCGCCCGGTGAATATGCCGAAACAAAGCACTGCGGACTCGGTCTGGCGTGCTTTTCGTTTGAAGCGGACGTTCTAGCGCTGCTTATTGCGGCGGACGAGCCGTTCAGCGTTTTTGAGGCGGACTGCCAGTGCTATACCAATCGCCCCCTTATCGGAATAATCACAAAAATTCATTCTCCCTATGCGAACATCCCCATGGTTCGCAACTGGATGGAAATTTCCGGCTGTGAACGGATTTTCGAGGTGGACAGCGCCACAGGAGAGGGCATCGAGGAGCTTAGGGAATATCTTAATGAGGATCCGGTAAAGCGCACTTGGCAGGAAGCAAGAGCCATGCAGGATCGCGGCCTTAACGAATGGGACGATCCGGCTAAGTACGGAATAAAGCTCTGATAAAGAAGCGTCCTTTTGGGCGCTTTTTTCATAAAGCGAGGATTTTTTATGAACAAAATTGCAGTAGTAACGGGCGGAACCTCCGGCATAGGCAAAGCCGCCGCCCTTGCCCTTAAAAGCGACGGCTGGACAGTCTATGAACTGAGCCGCCGGGAAAAAGGCGTTGAGGGGATAAATCACATAGCCGCCGACATCACCGACGAGGTCGGCGTTATCGCCGCCGTGGAGCAGATTTTCTCAGCCGAAGGGCGCATTGACCTTGTGGTAAACAATGCCGGCTTCGGCATATCCGGAGCGGCGGAGTTCACCGACACCGAGGAGGCGAAGCGCCTGTTCGACACGGACTTTTTCGGTATGGTGCGCCTTAATAAGCTCGTTATCCCGATTATGCGGGAACAGGGCGGCGGAAAAATCATAAACATAAGCAGCTTTGCCGCACCCATACCCATTCCCTTTCAGATTTATTACAGCGCCGCCAAAGCCGCGGTGAATTCCTACACCATGGCTTTGGCGAACGAGCTTCGCCCCTTCGGAATAGGCGTATGCGCCGTTCAGCCCGGCGACATTAAGACCGGCTTTACCGCCGCAAGGCAAAAAACCGTCCTCGGCGACGAGATTTACGGCGGGCGCATTTCCCGCTCCGTCTGCCGCATGGAGCACGACGAGCAAAACGGTATGTCCCCGGAGGTTATAGGCAAACTTGTGGCGAAAATCGCCCGCAGGCGCAGCGTAAAGCCCCTTTACACCGCGGGATTTTCGTATAAATTCTTCATTTTCCTCGTGCATATTCTTCCCTCAAGCGGGCTCAACCACCTTGTGGGAAAAATCTACGCAAAATAAAAAATCCCTGCGGCTAATATCAGTAAAGCCACAGGGATTTTAATTTTATGCTGTTATGCTATCGGCATAACGAAGTACGGCGAAGCCACTATCCACGCCGCAAGAGCAAAGCTTGCCGCAAGGGAAAGCACAATGAGCGCAATCGGTAAAACCATGCTCGTGCCGCCTTTGGCTTTCAGTGCATTTATATATTCTGTCTCGTTTATCATACCTTCACTATCGGTAAGGCGGGATTTTATATCTTTCACCGAGGAGACTACCTTTTGGTAGTAGAACCTGTTCGTAAAGAGGAACAGCCCTATGCGAATTGCCCAAATGAGCACGCTTGCCACCAGCGCATAGACCGCCAACGTGTCCTGGTGCGGAACCTCCCATATCACCCGAGAAAGCAGCCCCATCTGAACGTAATATTCCTGCACTGCCTGAAGGTTTATCAGCATATCCGGCACGCTGAGTATCAGCGTTGCTCCGAGCACCGCCGCACCGAGAGCGTACATTTTTCTGTAAAAGAAATAAAAATACGAGAATATGAATGCGGAAAAGTTTGTGTCGAACTTTCTGCCTTTAGTGAACATGGCAAATCGCACAAGAAAATATTCAATTCCGGTTTTGACGTAAAGCGCCGCCTCTTTCGGACTTACGCCGTCAAAATCCTCGTTGGCGAAGATATTTTCAAACACCTTGCGGCGTTCCTGAATAAACGTCTCCTGAGCGGGTCTTCCCTGCTCCGACAGCGGCGCGCCGCAGTTTACGCAGTACCTGCCCGCAGGATTTTTCGTTCCGCAGTATGGGCATACCACCTCGTTTGCACCGGAAGATGTCTCCGGCGCGGCATTCGGCATGGCGCCGGGTATGCTCTCTTTCCACTCGAAGTTGCCGTGCTTTTCCGCATGGGCGCAGTGTCCGAGCTGTTTATAACATTCCCTGTGGTGCGGCGTTCCGCAGTCTGGGCAAACAACTATGTCGTCCTCTTGGCGAAATTCCTTTCCGCAAACGGGGCATTTTTCGTTAATATAGTTTTGCATAATTACATCCTTTCGACAGAAAGTAACATTTTCCTTATATATTATAGTATTTCGGCGGGATAAAAGCAAACTTTTTCTGAAAAATTCATAATATCTTTGGATTTTTGTATGCGGAATATTCAATATGTTAATATTGCACAATATTCCGCGCGGAAACGCGGCAAAGATTTCACTTTAACTCGCTAAATTTTCGAGCTTTTTTTGCACCTATATATGTCGGATTTTTTCCGCAATATTATCGGAGGTGCTTTTATGAAAAATTGCGAACAGGAAATCAAAGAGCGAACCAAAAATCTTTACCTTCAGCTTATCAAATCAGCGCCGGAGGGCTGCTGCATCAACTCCGGCGCGCTTTGGCAAATTGAAGAATGCACAGACCCGCTGATCGCCGCAACTGCGGACGACGGTTCCGCAGAATTTTTCGTTGCGAACCGCTTCGGCGAGGAAATTATGCCTTCCGTCGCGTCGGTGACGCTTTCAAGTCCAATGCTGGAATTTGATTCTCCGCAAAAGCTTTCCCTTTTGGCTAAAGCTATTGAAAATTTTCCGCTCGGCTGCGAGTTCAAAGCCGAAAACGAAAGCCGCACTCAGCTTTCGTTCGATTTTTTGGCGGCATACGCCATTCTTTTTGAAGAATAAGTGCAAAGGAGACTATAAAATGGACAGATACAGTTTTTCATTGTCGAAGCAAATAAACCGCATTATGGCAAAGGCATGCGCCAAAGCCCCGGAAGGCTTTATTTTCAACGAAAACGCAGCTTTCAAGCTGTATGATGCTTTTCGTTTCTTTGCTCAGCTGTTAATCCCTGAATATGAAATCGGGATCATAGATGAAGATTTTGGGATGAGTTTTTGGGAAGGTCAGCTAAGCGGCGGCAAATACCCAATCAAAATTCTTGTGGAATTTCCGGAGCTTTTGCTCTCAGGCTTTTTGGCGGAAAATTTTGCTTACATTCTTCGGCACTGCGTCGACTACTTTTCGGTATGCCCTGTGGAGGGCAGCAAAAATATTCAGATAGAAGTGCGAATAGACGGCGCATACATACCTTGTGATTAAATTTTTTATGTTTCCCGCGGCAAAAGTTCTGAAATTTTGCCGCGGATTCTCATAAAATAAATAAAAACTTTGACATTCGGCAATAAACCATTTATAATAGTATTTCGTAAAATGCAATAAATTTGCCTGCCTGTACGGAGGATTTAATGATTTAACAATTTTTGTATTCAGAGATACAATATTGATTCGGAGGATTTGAAATGCTTGAATTAGAAGAACTGCGTCTGCGCCTGCTGGGAATGAAACCGCAGATTGACGATCTTGCGGACGCGCTGGGGCTTGAGCAGTGCCGCGCGGAGGTTCGCCGCCTTGAGGCACAGCAGGCAGACCCCGACTTTTGGAACGATGTAGAGACCTCTTCCAAGGTTCAGAAAAAAATGAGCCAACTCAACAGCAAAATCGCTTCTCATAAAGATCTTGAGAACCGCTACGACGACGCCATGACTCTTATAGAAATGGCTTCCGAGGAGGAGGATCACGACCTTTACGAAGAAGCCCTTGCGGAGGTTGATAAGCTTGCCGAGGACGTCGACCGCATAAAGCTTACCACCCTGCTCACCGGAGAATATGATGACAACAACGCCATTCTCACCTTCCATGCGGGTGCGGGCGGCACCGAGGCACAGGACTGGTGCCAAATGCTTTACCGTATGTATACCGCGTGGGCTACCCGCCACAATTACAAATACACCCTTGTCGACTGGCTTGACGGCGAGGACGCCGGACTGAAATCCGCCACCATTATCGTGGAGGGCGAAAACGCCTACGGCTTCCTCAAGTCCGAAAACGGCGTTCACCGCCTTGTGCGTATTTCTCCCTTTGACGCCTCCGGCCGCCGCCACACCTCCTTTGCCTCCCTTGAGGTTATGCCGGAAATCGAGGATGACAAATCCATAGAAATCCGGGAAGAGGACATCAAAATGGACGTTTACCGTGCCTCCGGCGCGGGCGGTCAGAAGGTAAACAAGACCTCCTCCGCCGTTCGTCTTACCCATATTCCCACCGGAATTGTTGTATGCTCTCAGATCGAGCGTTCTCAGCACCAGAACCGCGAGGTTTGTATGAATATGCTCCGCTCCAAGCTTGTTGAAATCAAGGAACGCGAGCATCTTGAGAAAATCGAGGACATCAAGGGCGTACAGAAAGAAATCGCATGGGGCAGCCAAATCCGCTCCTATGTTTTCATGCCCTACACCCTTGTTAAAGACCACCGCACCGGCTATGAAACCGGAAATATTCAGGCGGTTATGGACGGCGACATTGACGGCTTCATCAATGCCTACCTCAAACAGCTCAGCCGCGGACATTTTGACGGCGGCGACGACGCAGAATAATTAAATTATGCTATAAAAGCAGCCCCGTGCTCAAAATGAGCACGGGGCTGCCTTTA